>Ga0310696_10008939_pt1 | contig 11636 bp, 9 predicted proteins | sample AusTroGonzalo_MG_4_FD_203885 | JGI IMG/M metagenome (GOLD analysis project Ga0310696, IMG submission 203885) | Bovine rumen microbial communities from tropical cattle in Woodstock, Queensland, Australia - Gonzalo_02 (v2) (version 2) | ecosystem: Host-associated > Mammals > Digestive system >...
TGGCGGAGCCACCGCCCTTGGTCACGCACAGGAAGCGGTATTCGGCGCCCTCGGCGGCCTCGATGTCGATCTGGGCCGGGAGGTTGCACTTGGTGTTGACTTCCTTGTACATGTCCAGCGGGGCGTTCTGGCTGTAGCGGAGGTTCTCCTCCGTGTAGGTCTTGAAGACGCCGAGGCTCAGGGCCTCTTCGTCGCAGTAGCCCGTCCAGACCTGCTGGCCCTTCTCGCCGTGGATGATGGCGGTGCCGGTGTCCTGGCAGAGGGGGAGCTTGCCCTTCGCGGCCACCTCCGCGTTGCGCAGGAAGGTCAGGGCCACGTATTTGTCGTTTTCGGAGGCCTCCGGGTCGCGGAGGATCTTCGCGACCTGCTCGTTGTGCGAGCGGCGCAGCAGGAAGCTGACGTCGCGGAAGGCGGTGTTGGCCATCACGGTGAGGCCTTCTTTCTTAATCTTCAGGATCTTGTGTCCTTCGAAGTCGCCCGTGGAGACATACTGCTCGGAGCCCGGGATCTTGTAGTACTCAGTCTGGTCTGCGCCCAGCTGGAACATCGGTGCGTATTTGAAATCTGCCATATCGCTTAGTTGTGCATTAAAAATTCTTTCATGAAATCGTTGAGGTCGCCGTCCAGGACGCCCTGCGTGTCGGCGGTCTCCCAGCCGGTGCGCAGGTCCTTGACCATCTTGTAGGGATGCAGGACGTAGGAACGGATCTGCGAACCCCATTCGATCTTCTTCTTCTGGCCCTCGAGTTCGGCCTGCTTCTCCTGGCGCTTCTTGAGCTCGATGTCGTAGAGGCGGGACTTGAGGATGAGCAGGGCCCGCTGGCGGTTGTCCTGCTGGCTGCGGGTCTCGGTGTTCTCGACCGTGATGCCGGTGGGGAGGTGCCGGACGCGCACGCCAGTTTCCACCTTGTTGACGTTCTGGCCGCCGTGGCCGCCGGAGCGGAAGGTGTCCCACTCGATGTCGCCGGGGTTGATCTCGATGTTGATGCTGTCGTCTACGAGCGGGTACACGAACACGGAGCTGAACGTGGTCTGGCGCTTGCCCTGGGCGTTGAAGGGGGAGATGCGCACGAGGCGGTGCACGCCGGACTCGGCCTTGAGGTAGCCGTAGGCGTAGTCGCCTTCGTACTGGATGGTGCAGGACTTGATGCCGGTCTCGTCGCCCTCGATCTCCTCGGTGACGGTCATCTTGTAGCCGTTCCGCTCGCCCCAGCGCATGTACATGCGCATGAGCATGGCGCTCCAGTCGTTGGCTTCCGTGCCGCCGGCGCCGGAGTTGATCGTGAGGACGGCGCCGAGGTTGTCGCCCTCCGCGCCCAGCATGTTCTTGAGTTCGAGATCTTCGATTTGCGTGCAGGCCTGCCTGTAGGCCACGTCGATGTCCGGGCCTTCCGGGTCGAGTTCCTGCAGGACTTCCAGGTCGTCGACGGCCGACTGGGCCTTGTCGAAGGAGACGACCCAGGCTTTCAGGCCGCTGAGACCCTTCAGGAAGGTCTCGGCCTGCTTCGGGTCGTTCCAGAAGTCCGGGGCCTGGCTCTGCCGCTCTTTTTCCTGCACCTCCGTCCGCTTCTTCTCGATGGACAGGCACTCCCGGAGCGTCTTCGCGCGCTCCTGCAAATCTTTGATTTGTTCCTGCGTAATCATATCACACAAAGATATGATTTTTTTGCATCACAGGCAAGAGGCGAGGTGGCGGAGGGTAGAGGGGTCGCCGGAGGCAAGGAGCTCGACGGTGGGAGATTCGCCGGTCAAGCCGGCGAATGACGAGGAGGGACCGGTGTCTGACGGATTATGAGGGATGTTGTGCTGGTCCAGGACGCGGAGCAACTGCTGGGCGACGGCGGGAGCGGGATCGATGACCTGCACGCCGGGGCCGGCGATGCGCTCGATGACGGGGCGCAGGAAGGGGTAGTGCGTGCAGCCGAGCACGATGGTGTCGGCGCCCGCGTCCAGCAGGGGCTGCAGGCTCGCGCGGACGACGCGCTCCGTCTCCGGCCCGTCCAGCTCGCCGCGTTCGACGAGCTGCACGAAGCCCTCGCCGACGTGCTCTTCGATGCGCACGTCGTCCTGGTATAATTCTTTCGTGTTCAGGTACTTGGAAGCCTTGAGCGTGCCGGCGGTCGCCAGCACGCCGATCACGCCGCTGCGCGTGCCGAGGGCGGCCGGCTTCACGGCCGGTTCCATCCCGATGAAGGGGATGTCGAATTCCGCGCGCAGGGTGGCGATGGCGGCGCCGGTGGCCGTGTTGCAGGCCACGACAATGGCTTCCGCGCCACGTTCCATCAGCAGACGCGTGATGGCGCGGGCGCGGTCCTGGATGTACTCCGGGCTCTTCTCCCCGTAGGGGCAGTGGGCATTGTCGGAGTAGTAGATAAAACGTTCGGAAGGGAGGACCTTCCGTATTTCCTTCAATACTGAAAGTCCTCCCGACCCTGAATCGAATATGCCTATCGTCGCCACTACAACGTATCGTAAAGATCGTACTTCTGGGCGAGCGGGCCGGTCAGCTGGCCGAGCACCTCGAAGTAAGGCGAACCGTCGATGATGGTGAGCTTGTACACGGTGTCATCCACCTTGTAGTACTCCTCGCCGTCAAGGGTGATGGTGTCGTAGTCGTCCGGCAGTTCCTGGACCAGGGCGCCCGCGGGCGGGACGATGGTCACGTACTTGCCGTTCTTGTCCTTGATGAAGAACACGCCGTCCTGATAGAAGTACTCCACGCCGGCGTCGGCGTAGCTCTGGACCAGGCCCAGCCGGTCAGCCTCTTTGTGAGACTTGGCGGCGCGGTCGGTGTTCAGCGCGATGTCCGCGTTCTGGCGGGCGATCGTGGCGTTGTTGGCCGCGATGGTCGCGTTCTGGCTGGCGATGGTCTTCGCATTGTCGTTGATCGTACGGAACGTGTCGTACACGTCGTAGTAGTAGGCGAAGTTGCAGACGCTATAGAGGATGTTGTCCAGCACGGCGTCGAAGATGACGCCGAACGGAGGACGGCTCACGTAATAGTGTCCGCGGTAGTAGCGGTAGTAGATGCCGTCGAGCAGGTAGTACGGGACTCCGAAGTATTCCACCCGGGTGTAGCGGGAAGGAAGGTAGGAGACACGGTAGCCGAAGTAGTGGCGGCCGCCGTCCCAGAAGCGGACAGCGCGTCCGAACGGCATCGGGTCGCGGTGGCGCGGCGGGATGCGCTCCATGTTGTGGCCGGGACCCGGGTGCATCTGGATGTGGTGCGGCTCACGGCCGCCCTCGAAGTTGCGCGGGGTGCCCGGACGGTCCCGGACGGTTCTCGGGGCGTCAGGCTTGACGCTCATGCCCGGCTGGGGCTGGTTGCGGTTGATGCTGCCGCCCGGCTGATTGGGACCCGGACGGTCCTGCGGCTGCGTGCGCGGGCCTTCCTGCGGGACAGGGGCCGGCTGCGGCTTGCGGACATTGCTTCCGCTGCGGGAAGGCTGGCTGTTCTTCGGCCGCTCCTGCGGCTGGGTCTGCGGCAGCTGCGGCAGCTGAGGCTGAGGCTTCGGCTGGGTTTTGGGCGGCTGCTGTTGCGGCTGCGTCCTGGGCGGCTGCGACTGGGTGCGCGGCTGCGAATTCGAGCGCTGCTGCGTTTGCGGCTGCGTGGAATGGGAAGGTGCTGCGGGCTGGCTGTTCCGGTTCACGGAACCGAGGCCCTTGGTATTGCCGGACTGGCCGGAGCTTCTCGTCTGGGAGGACGGAGCGGACATCGAAGAGGAAGGACGGGTGCCGCCGCTGTTGCGGGCATTTCCGCCGCCCGATCCACCGCGGGAATTGCTACCGCCCCTGGTCTGAGCGTCTACGGGGACCGCGATCATAGCCGCTGCGGCTATTGCGATCAGGGAGAGTGTGGTCAAGCGTTTCATAATTGTGTGATTTTAGTAAATGTAATACTTCTTGGACAGGGCTTTGAAAGCGGGAACGTCCGCGGACCAGAAATCTGCGATGTCCGAGACTTTCATCGTCTGTCCAAACGTCTTACTGACAAAGTCTGTGCCGCAAACTTTGTTGAACATGGAAAGCCTGTCAGAACCCGCTGCAATGGGGTTTTTCTGATACAGTTCCCAGACCGCCTGCATCACGTAGAACTGGGTGAGCGTGAGGGTGGCGGCTTCGTAGTCCGTATAGTAGTACTGTACGCCGTGGATGAGTTTGCCGTTCAGGCGGCCGGAAATCGGCTGGTAGTGGATGGTGCGCCAGGCCACGCCCGGCACATGGTAGCTGTCCAGCTTCTCCTTGAGCTTGTCGGCGTCCACCCATTCTTCGGCGAAGGTGGCGAAGGGGAGGGTGTAGCCGATACCGATGTTGAGGTAGTTGTACATCTCGCCGCAGAGGCCGGCGGAGGGGTAGCAGATGGCCGTCTCGGCGTAGGGGATGTTGGGCGACGGGAGGATCCACGGGAGGCCGGTGTCGTTGAAGAGCATGTCGCGCGTCCAGCCTTCCATCGGGATCACGGTCAGCTTGCATTTCAGCGGAGCGGCCTTGCCGTTCTGGCCGCGGTTGAGGCCTTCCTCGTTGATGAGGGTGGCGAGTTCGCCCACGGTGAGGCCGTAGACGTAGGGGATCTTGTACTGGCTGACGAAGGAATGGTAGCCGTCTCGCACGAGCGGCCCTTCGACCTTGTTGCCGCCCAGCGGGTTCGGCCGGTCGAGCACCATCACCGGGATGTCCATCTCGGCGCAGGTGCGCATCACGAGGCCCAGCGTGGAGATGAAGGTGTAGGAGCGGCTGCCCACGTCCTGGATGTCGTAGACCATGATGTCGACGCCCTGGAGCATCTCCTTGGTGGGCTGGCGGGTGCTGCCGAAGAGGGAGTGCACCGGCAGGCCGGTGTGCTCGTCCTTGCCGGATTCCACCTTGCCGCCGGCATAGACGTCTCCGCGCACGCCGTGTTCCGGGGCGTAGAGGGCTACCAGCTGGACGTTGGGCGCCTCGAAGAGGATGTCGATGGTGGAGTTCAGCTGGCTGTCCACGCCGGACGGGTTGGTGACCAGGCCGACGCGTTTGCCTTCCAGACCCGCGAAACGGTGTTCCCGCAGGACTTCGATGCCCGGCTTGACGCGCGGGCTGGCGGGAGCGGCCGGGGCCGCGGGGGAGCTGCAGGCTACGAGGAGCAGCGCTGCCGCGCAAAGAATGTAACGGTAATGGTGGCGAGACAACATATCATGACGACGATAAAGAATCCAACATAGCCGAGCGCTTCCTGCATCCAGCCGGCGAAAAGGCCCGGGACCATCATCGAGAGGGCCATGAAGGCCGTGCAGATGGCGTAGTGCGAGGTTTTGAACCCGCCTTCGGAGAACTGCATCATATAGAGCATGTACGCCGTGAAGCCGAAGCCGTAGCCGAACTGGTCGAGCGCTACCAATAAGAAGATGCTCCAGAGCGCGGAAGGTTGCACGGCGGCGAGGATCAGGTAGACCGCGCAGGGCAGGGCGAGGGCCATCGACATGGGCCACATCGATTTTCGCAGGCCGTGTTTCGCGGCGAACAGGCCGCCCAGGATGCCGCCCACGGTCAGGGCGATCACGCCCACGGTACCATAGACCAGGCCGCTCTGGGCCGTGCTGAGTCCGAGGCCGCCGGCCTCGACGGGATCTAGCAGGAAGGGAGTCAGCATCTTGACGGAGAACGCCTCCGGAAGGCGGTACAGCAGCATAAAGACGATAGCGAGCCATACTCCCGGTTTCTGGAAAAAAGTAATCCAGGCACGGCCGAATTCTTTGAATATCCTGGCGGTTGGAGATTCCGGGTCTTCGCCCGGAATGACGGCTTCGCCGGACCGGGAGGGTGCGGCCGAACGAGCGTTTCCGCAGCGGAGCGAGGACGATTTTTTTTCGCTCGGGCGGTCGCAGCCCTCCCGGTCGGCGCCATTCTCGACGGAAGGCAGGAAGCGGGTGTGCCAGAGGGTGATGAGGCCGAAGAGGACCGCGCAGACGAGCAGGGTGATGCTCCAGGCGCGCGGGATGACGCCGAGGCGTTCCTCCAGCACGCCGGCCAGCACCACGATGACGCCCTGTCCGAAGACCGATGCGATGCGGTAGAAGGTGCTGCGTATGCCCACGAAGGTGGCCTGCTGCTTCTGCTCCAGGGCGATCATATAGAAGCCGTCCGCGGCGATGTCGTGCGTCGCGGAAGCGAAGGCGATGACGTAGAAGATGACCAGCGACCAGCCGAACACGTCCGGACTGACGCTGAGGGCGAGGGCCGCGAAGCCCGCCGTGCACAGCAGCTGCATCAGCAGGATCCACCAGCGTTTGGTGCGGATCACGTCCACGAAGGGGCTCCAAAGCGGCTTGATGACCCAGGGCAGGTAAAGCAGGGAGGTGTACATGGCCAGGTCGCCGTTCGACATGCCGAGGCGCTTGAACATCGTGACGGAAATCACGTTGACGATGAAGTAGGGGATGCCTTCGGCGAAGTAGAGTGTGGGGACCCACCACCAGGGGGACAGTTTCTTATTCGACATCGGTACCGGGATAATAGTGTTGGAGTATCTGCTTGTAATCGAAGTCGTTGGCGGCCATGACGGCGGCGCCGATCTGGCAGAGGCCGACGCCGTGGCCCCAGCCGCGGCCGCGGAGGATCCAGGCGCCGGCGGGGTCGCGCTCCACGTCGAAGGCGGAGCTCTTGAGGTGCGAGCTGCTCAGCGCGCGGCGGATCTTCAGTTCCTTGCCCACGACCTCCGTGCGCTTGCTGCCCACGATGCGCAGGTATTTGATGCGTCCGGACGGGCCGCGCTCGATGGGCTCCAGCGCCTGGATCTCGCCGAAATCGATGCCGGTGCGCTCGCGCACCAGGTCGGCGAGCTCGGCTGCGCCGTAGCGGACGGTCCAGTCGTGGAAGTCCTTGGTCTGCTGGTCGTAGTCGTTGAGGACCTGGGACAGGATCTCGTCGTTCTCGCAGTCGCACCAGGGGTCGTCGACGCACTGGAGATATGGGTAGTCGACGTCTTCCCAGCAGGTGCTGAAAAGCTCGGTCTTGCCGCCGCAGCACTTGGCGTAGCGGGTGTCGCAAAGCTGCCCCCGGTAGCGGAGCACCTGCCCCCAGGTCTCGTCGATGACCGTGCGGACGTTGTCGCCCGCGGCCATCGTAAGTCCCTGATAGCGTTGGCAGTGATCGTCCGCACATACGTCGAAATTGTCGTGTGCGGAATGGTCTTCCATACGTGCTATGAGCCAGCTGCGGGAGATGACGGCGTGCGCCTTCAGGAGGTTGACCGAGGCGCTGGACTTCATTTCGGAGGAGATGACGCTCAGCAGGTAGTCCTCCATGCCCACGAGGTTCACCGCGCGGATCTTGTCGCCCTCGACGATGAACTTCAGGCCGCCGGCGAACTTGAGCGTTCGCTTCTGCTGCCAGTGGAAGTCGATGCCGATGACCACGTCGTGCAGGATGAAGGACGGCTCGGCGAACAGGGTCGAGCGCGTGATGGAGTCGAAGTAGAGTTCGTCGAAGAGCGCGCCGTTGTAGGCGATGCGCCCCTCGCAGAAGCGCACGCGCTGCGGGCCGGCGCCGTCGGAGATGATCTCGAAGCAGATCTCTTCGGCGGCGAGGATGCCGACGGCCACGGTGGGCTGCTTGCGCGTCAGGCGCCATTCGATCATGTCCTGCTCGTGCGCGGGGATGGTCACCTCGTTCAGGATGGCTTCCATCAGCGCCGGCGTGGCCTTTTCGAAGTCCTCGCGGAAGGGCGTGACGAACACGCCCGCCATGTCCGCGGCGCCCGGGCTGACGGTCAGGTGGTCCGGGCCTTCGGCGTCGAAGTGGTGGGAGCGCTTTGCGGAGCGGAGCACCACGAAGCAGCGCCACTCGTCGCCCTTTACATATGCATAGAGGTTGAACTTGGGCTCCGTCTCGCCGGGACGCCGGTCGCAGCAGTCCAGCAGGCGGTAGAAGAGCTTGGTCAGGGATTTCGAGGTGGTCGCCTTGAGGGCGTAGACGCCCCGGCAGTAGCCGGGAAAACGGTACAGCGTTGCGTCCTTGACGGATGCCAGCGGCGCGCCGGGCGCGTCGAGAAACGCGTCCACGGCTTCTTCCAGCGGCATCTTGTGGCGTGGCGCCGCCTGGAAATGCAGGTGGTCGGGCGCGGAGGCGCCGCTGGCGGGGCCGTTGTAGAAGGCCGTGAATTCGGGATACTTGGCCGCAAAGTCCAGGATGTCCGGCATGTGGTGCCAGATGGCCTGCGGCAGGTGCTCGTCGCGGACGATCACCAGGTGGTCCCGGAAGATGGGGAAGGGATTGATCTGGACATTGTACATGCGCCCCTTCCGGCCTTCGAACTTGATATGGTGCTGCTCCGGCGGGCGGTTCTTCTCGCACAGGAAGCAGGGCCGGGCGGCAATGGCTTCTGGGGAGGTGTCGGCCGTCGAGGAGCCTACGCGTTCCGGATTCCACTGAATCTGGCAGGGGAGGCCGAATACCGTGAGGTCCCGGGATTTGACGGCCTTCAATGCCCGGAAATTGGCCGAAGCAAGCGGCCAAATGGAAAGCTGGTCTTTGATGAATTTACGCAGTTCTTGCATTACAGAAGGGCCAGAAGTGCTGATTTGATGCGACTGTATTCGCCTTCGAAATTGGGCGTCAGGATGCCTTTCCCGAGCGCGGCTTCGATCTCTTCGACCGACCAGTAACGGCCGCCGGCGAGCTCGAACGGATCCGGCTTGATTTCATATTCGCCCACGGCCGCGAACACGTTCACGAGTTCACGCTCATCGGCGGATTCGAAAATATAGTGGCAGAGCCCCTGGGGCAGGAAATCATGCAGGCCGAGCTCCTCCGCCGCTTCCCGGTAGAGGGCTTCGGAGATGTATTCGCCATAGGCGACATGGCCGCCCACGGCGGTGTCCCAGTACAGTGGCAGCAGGTCCTTGTCCGGGCCGCGCTGCTGGAGGTAGATCTGACCGCAGCGGTTGATTACGTGCAGGTGGACGACCGGGTGCAGCGGCTTTTCGCCATGGTGCACCAGTTCGCGGGGGGCCTGCGCGCGCACGTTGCCGAGCTCGTCCACGACGGGAAGCATTTCCGCGGCTCGGCCGCGTTTGCTGCCTTTCAGCAGTGGAGCGGGGGATGCGGGATAGATCAGCTCGATCATGGCATCAATAATTGATGATTCGCAGTTCGTCGGGGCTGTACAGGAGGGAATCGACGAAGTCCGGGGCCACGCGCGCCAGCACGAAGAAGGCGATGAGCGCCAGGATGGCCAGGATCAGCAGGATGAGCAGCGGGGTGATCCACTTGGACCGATGCCTCGGCTCTGGCTCCCGCCAGTCGTCCCGCATCCAGCGGGGGGCGTCTTCGTAGGCCGGCCGTCTGTCCTGTTCGGGCATGCCGTCTCTCGCCGTCCGGATCTTCGGCTGGGTCGCTTCCTTTACTTCTTCCTCCGGCTCGGCCTTCTCCTCATTTTCCGGTTCCGGCTCGGTCGCTTCTTCTTTCGCCGGCACCGTTTCTTCCGTCTCCGACGGTTCCTGAGGAAGGATGTCCGGCGAATCTACCGCCTCCGCGACCGTCGGCGCCGGCACATCGATGACGACCGGTTCCTGCTCTTCGGCCGCAAGGCTCTTGAGGGAAACGGGAGCGAGCCCCACGCCTTCCGGGAAGATGTCCAGGTCCTCGTCGGGCACGAAGAAGAGGGCGTTCTCCCGCGTCGCGCGGAGCCGGCCGAGGCCCGGAAGCACGATGGACTTGCGCTCCAGGAGGACCGCTTTCAGTTCAGCGAGGTACTGGGTGATGTAGGCCGAGGAGGCCTCCCGGGAGAGTTGGTTGGACTCGGCGTAGAAATCGATCAGCAAGCTGTCTTCCAGTCGGCTCGGGTAGAAGGAGAGCCGCCGGTAGGGGGGATTGATGGTGAATCCTTTGTCGGAAAACGTAGCCGGAATCATTTCGGCCACGAATGTGCCGACGCCGGGAAGTCCTACCTGATCGTGCGCGACGATCAGTTCCTTAACCATCTTTGCCAGAAGATCTATATCCATATCACACAAAGGTAGTAATTCTTTCGTAGATAGACAACGGGCGCAAAAAAAAGATGAAAAACTTTGCGCATTCAAGATTTTGCCGTATATTTGCAATCCCAAAACGAAAGTGGCGGGCAACAATCCTCCTTAGCTCAGTTGGTTAGAGCACCTGACTGTTAATCAGGGGGTCCTGGGTTCAAGTCCCCGAGGGGGAGCCAAAGGTCTCGGCGATCAGCCGGGACCTTTTTTGTATTTGTGCCGGAAATAACCTATATTTGAACGAATTATTGTTGGTACAAGTCTTATTTCCGTGAAACGAATCGTTGTAAAAATCGGCACGAACGTGCTGACGCGTACGGACGGCACGCTCGACGTGACGCGCGTCTCCGCGCTGGTTGACCAGGTGGTCGGCCTGCGCAAGGCGGGTTGGGCGGTGGTGCTCGTGAGCTCCGGCGCCGTGGCCTGCGGCCGCACCGAACTGCGGCTGGACGAGGACCTGGACAGCGTGGAGCAGCGCCAGCTGTATTCCGCCGTCGGCCAGGTCCGCCTGATGGATCTCTATTACCGGCTTTTCCGCGACTACGGCCTGCCGATCGGCCAGATCCTCACCACGAAACAGAATTTCGAGACGGAGCGCGAACGCGAGAATCAGCGCGCCTGCATGGAGGTGATGCTGCAGCACGGCGTCGTGCCCATCGTGAACGAGAACGATACCGTGAGCGTCACCGAGCTGATGTTCACCGACAATGACGAGCTCTCCGGCCTGATCGCTGAGATGGTGGGCGCCGAGACGCTCGTCCTGCTGAGCAACATCCCCGGTCTGTACGACCGCAATCCTGAGGATCCGGAGGCGAAGGTGATCCGCACCGTCCACTGCTCGGACGACCTGTCCGGCTGCATCCGCAAGGAGAAGAGCGCCTTCGGGCGCGGGGGCATGTTCTCCAAGTACAACACCGCGCGGCGCGTGGCGTCCGGCGGCATCCGTGTGCTGATTGCCGACGGCAAGCGCGAGCACATCCTGCCGGATCTGCTGGAGCGGCCCGCGGACACTGTTTTCACCGAATTCCTACCCTGACAGATGAATCTTTTCGAAGCAGCCAAACGGGCATCGACGCAGGTGGCGCTGATCCCGGACGCGGCGCGCGCCGCGGCGCTGGAAGCCGTGGCGGACGCCATTTGCGCGCATAGCGCGGAACTCCTGTCCGCGAACGCGGAAGACCTCGCGCGGATGGACCCGCAGAATCCTCTCTACGACCGCCTGAAGCTCACGCAGGAACGCCTGGAGGGCATCGCCTCCGACATGCGCCACGTGGCGGCGCTGCCGTCGCCGCTGGGCCGCACACTGGAGAATCGCACCCTGCCGAACGGACTGCGCCTGCGCAAGGTCAGCGTGCCTTTCGGCGTGATCGGCGTCGTCTATGAGGCACGCCCGAACGTGACCTTCGACGTGTTCTCGCTCTGCTTCAAGAGCGGCAACGTCAGCCTGCTCAAGGGCGGCAGCGACGCGGATGCGTCCAACCGCGCCGCCGTGGCGCTGATCCGGCGCGTGCTGGCGGAGCGAGGCTTGCCCGAGGAGGCCGTGACGCTGCTTCCGCCCACCCATGAGGCGGTCGGGGAGCTGCTCGGCGCCGTGGGCTACGTGGATCTCGTGATCCCGCGCGGCGGCCGGCGGCT
>Ga0310696_10008940_pt1 | contig 11635 bp, 10 predicted proteins | sample AusTroGonzalo_MG_4_FD_203885 | JGI IMG/M metagenome (GOLD analysis project Ga0310696, IMG submission 203885) | Bovine rumen microbial communities from tropical cattle in Woodstock, Queensland, Australia - Gonzalo_02 (v2) (version 2) | ecosystem: Host-associated > Mammals > Digestive system >...
GTGGAAGATGTCGTAGGCAATCTCGCCACCGCAAGCAATGGCAGCCTCACCCACCAACGAGCGCGGATAAGGCGAAAAACTTTGGTGGTTCTGGTTCTTGTTCCACGATGAAATGAGGTTGGCATCGCCGAGGTGACCATAGTCGAAGTTGCCGCGCACCACGAGGCCGTGACCTTTGTAGTCGAACTCGGCCGTGCCGATGATGACGGTGCCTTTCACGTTCTTGTATTGGCTTGACTCGCTGAACTCGTTCGTGACGATGTCATTATTAAAGGTGTTGCCGACATAGCCGCTCACGCCCCAGTGGAAATTCTTGATGCTGTAGTTGTCGATGCGCAAGGCACCTGCAAGGCGGTTGGCCACACGGAACTCATAACCCGAAGCCGAGCCGTTTTTCACCCAATTGGCGTTGTTGAACATGTTGGAATTCAAGGCGGGAACGAGAATGGCTTCATAGCGCCACTTCCCCACTTTTCCCCAGAGGCTGATGCCCGTTTCGTGCCAAGTGCAGGGCAGGATGGTGAACTCGCCTTCGGGACGGTAGCAGGTGAAGAACTCGGTGGGTAGGTGGGCGTTGTTGGTCTGCCCGACGGGCACGATGATGTGACCCGCGCGGATGTTGAAGCCCTTGCCGAACGACTTCTGAATCCAGAACTGCTCTAAGGCCACCTCACCGCCGCGCTCGATTTCATGCTCGAACTCACCTGTTTCCTCGGCCTCGATTTCGACAGCCACTTCACTGCCGCCGTGCTCAAACTCGATTTCGCTGCCCATGCTCCAGCCCTTGCCGAAATCGTAGCCCAAATTGATGACCACATGGGGCAAGTCGATGCGGCCGTGGCCTTTGGCATCTTTGTAACGCTCGGCGTGGGAATAACGGAACATGTTGTCGCTGTAGAAGTTACGGGTATAAACGGCCTCGCCGTAGCCGCCCACGGTCAGCCGCGACAAGGAGAAAAATTTGGTCGAATCGTTGACCTTGTTTTGCGCTTGCAAAGGCATGGCACTCAACGCCAAACCTACAAAGGCACATTTTACAATCGTTTTCAGTTTCATAGTTGGATGCTGTTTATCATTTACGATTGCAAAATTCCGAATTTGGTTTTTGCACCCTTATCACCAATTGTTGGGATTTTCGGAAAGCCGAATAGTCACAATTGAGGATGTAGACCTACGGCCTTTTTTCCTATTTTTGCCCGATCAAAACAATGACATCATGACCCAAAAGAAGACTATTTTCTCAAAGGACACCAAGTTTGCTGAGCTGCTGACGGGCGACCGCCGGCTGTTGCAGCTGCTGCCCCGTTTCGGCATCGGATTGGGCTTTGGCGACCGTAATGTGGCTCAAGTGTGCCAGATGAACCATGTCAACACCAGCCTCTTCCTTATGATTTGCGAAATCTACTCCAACGGCAGTTTTTGGCCCGGAAAGGAAGAACTTCGGCAAATCGACTTGGGCGACCTCCTCTCCTATCTGAAAGCCTCGCACCGCTATTATCTTGACGAGCGTTTCCCGCACATCGAGGAACACCTGCACAACATCATCGAAGCCTGCGGACAGAAATACGGCCCGATGCTCAGCCACTTCTACGATGAGTATAAACAAGAGGTGATGCGGCACATCCAATACTATGAGGAGGAAGTGGTTTTCCCCTACATCGAGACCTTGCTCAACGGGCAACGCACTGATTCCTACAAGATTAACGAGTTCGAGCACAACCACACCAACATCCAGGACACCCTCGACGACATGATGAACATCCTGCTCAAATACCTGCCCGGCGACATCCTGCCCAAGGAACGCATTGAGATTTCGTATGACATCATGGATTTGAGCGACGACCTGAACCGCCATTCTCTCATCGAGGAGCGCATTCTCATCCCTTATGTCGAATCCCTTGAAAACGTCTAACCATGAGAAACCGCGTCATCATTTGTGAAGCCTCGGAAATCATCGTCAATGGGCTGGCCGAAATCATCGACGGCATGGCGCAGTTCGATGTGGTAATGCGCCTCGACAACCCCGAACGGCTCTCGGAGAGAATCCTTTCCACCGATGCCAATTTGCTCATCATCAACCCTTTGTTATTAGGCTACCAAAACCGCAGTTTCCTCGCTCAGTTGGGCAAAGAACACCCCAATGTCACGCTTATCGCCTTGGTAACCTCGTACATCGACCATGCCATGCTGACACCCTACAGCGGCGTCATCGAAATCAACGACACGCGGGCGAAAATCATCAGCAAGATGAACGAATTTGCACAAAGCGAAACCACAAAAAGCACCGACGACGTGGAGCTCTCGAAACGCGAAACCGACGTGCTCGTGGCCGTGGCCAAAGGCATGATGAACAAGGAAATCGCCGACCAGATGAACATTTCCATCCACACGGTCATTTCCCATCGCAAGAACATCACCCGAAAAACGGGCATCAAGTCGATTTCGGGCCTCACCGTTTACGCCTTGCTGAACAATCTGATTAGCGAAGACGAGCTGATTTGACCCGTTTTTTGCTTTGATTACTTGGTAGTTACGTCAATAAACCGTTGCACCAATGCCTCGTAAGGATAAAGCCCGTCAGCATTAGCATTCAGTCCTTTGAGACGGATGGAATACACCATCGGCGGGTTTTCCAAGTCCAGCAAGCTCATGTTGCGCAACTGGTCGTTGCTTTGGTAAACAAGGTTGAGTGCAGCAAAAACCTGTCCCTTGGTGTTTTCCCATTTCTCAATGACTAACTTGCAGCCGATGGGGGTCTTCTTTTCGATGGTATACGGCAGGCTGTAGTCTTCAACATCCAATGCAGCCAACACACTGCCGATGTTGGAGTCGTGTCCGCAAAGGAAGGTGAACTTTCTCTCGTCATTCTGCAGCTCATCCAGCATCGTCCCTAAAAGCGGACGGGCCACCTGACGTGCCACCGCCGGTGCAGTGAACAACACATCTCCATACCAGTCCTTGATGGCGGAAATACTTTCCCAATCCTCCCAAGTCAGTTTATGGCCGAAGGCAGCCTTCACCTCATCGGGTTCCTCGAAGTATTGCAGGACGAGGGCATCGGCAGCCTGACAAGCGAGGCGCAACGAGCCGCCCATGCCGGGTTCGCGGTTTTTGATGAGATACACGTGCACATCGTCGGTGAGGAAATGGCAGGTATCGCCCTCCAGGCAGGCCGGGCTATGTCCCATGTCGAGCACTTGTTCAAGCTTCTTGTAGTTCTCCGCCATCTTCTCCCCTATCCCAATCATGCCTTTCTCGCCACCCATTGCGGCAATCTGCTGTTGGGCCAGCACCTTGAAATCGTCGTTGTCGTCAGTGATTTGGGGATGGAAAACAGGATCCATCTTGTCCATCCTGAAATGGTGCTCGATGTGGACGTTGGCCACGGGCAGCATCCCTGAGGAGAAATATTGTGCCGTGGCGATGGTGCGCTGCTTCGAGTTGGCATAGAAGCGCATGGTGCCCTCGGCGGGGAGTTCGTTCTCTTGCATCAGTCCCTCGCTGACGAGCCATTTGCGGAAATACTGACCCATCATCGTCTCCAACGCGCCGCCGCGCAACGACAGCTCGCTTGGTGCCGACGACCAATTGTACCATTCATAAGGCGTAATGCGTTGCAACACTGAGTTTCTCCCCGAAAGAGGCGAGCGGATGTTGTGGCGGCTCATCACCACGACCTGTTTCAAGTTGTATCGATCATGGAAATCTCCTGAACGATTCAATTGCGCAACAGCTGAGAACGTCACGCCCAGCAAAAGAAAACATAGGATGATTCTAAAAGTTTTGTACATAAGCTTTTTTTGTTTGTTAGACTTTATTTACTTGCAAAATTCATGATTTACATTGCCAGCAGCACCAGCAACTGCGCCGTGAAAATACGCAAGAACATGGTCAGGGGATACACCGTCGCGTAGCCCATGTTGGGCAACTTGCAGCCTTCTGGGGCCACCGTGTTGGCGAAGGCCAAAGTGGGCGGGTCGGTATGCGATCCCCCGATGAAACCCATCAAGGTGTAGTAGTTCATTTTCAGCACCAAACGCCCGAACAATCCGACCAAAATGGGCGGCACCATAGTGATGATAACACCGTAAACCACCCACATATAATGCACTTGAACGGTTTCCACAAATTTGCCGCCTGCACCCAAGCCTACGCCAGCGAGGAAGAGCGCAATGCCCACTTCACGCAGCATCCACACGCCATGGCTTTCCGTGAAATCGGTGCTGAACCAGCCCTTCTTCACACCGAGCCAGCTGCCAATGATGGCCACCACCAATGGTCCGCCAGCCAAACCCAACTTGACGGGAGCTTTCATGCCCACAGGAATTGGGATGGAACCGACGATGATGCCTACAGCAATGATAACGAAAATGGGAATGAGGTTCACCTTGTGTCGCTGCGACGTGGGCGTGGCTTGCTTTTCCGTTTTGATGTCGAGGGAACTGTCGGCAAAAGGCTCTGTTTTGAGGTCAATTCGGCAAAGTGGACGCAGCAAGATGCAGGTCACAATCATGCCCACCACGGCCAAAGGATAGGCCACGGCATAGCCCGCTGCCAAACGGTCGGCGGCACCTTCGATGCCCATGTCGGTGACGGCCTGCTGGGCCGCCGAGAGGCCAGGCGTGTTGGTGATGGCACCCGTGTAAACGCCCGCCATGTCTGCCAAATCCTGATGTGCCACTTTTGCAATAATGACTGTCATCAGCACACCAAGCGCGACGTTGACCAAAGCCATCATGTTCATGGCCAAACCACCTTTCTTGAACGAACGGAAAAAGCCCGGCCCGACTTGCATACCTACGGCCACCACGAAGAGAATGAGACCAAACTCCTTGATAACGTGCAACATCTCTGCGTTGAGCGCGATGCCACACGCACTGAAAGCGATACCCACAAAGAGCACCCAAGTAATGCCTAACGAAATTTTGGCGATTTTAATCCTGCCCAAAAGCAATCCGATGAAGATGGACAGGGACAAATATAAAATGGTGGGGCCTACACCCGAGCCAGTGAAAAGACTCAACATAGCTATCAAAAAAATATTAGAGCGCAAAAATAGGGATTATTTCCAAACGCTCACCATAACCAACGAAAATCACTCTTTTTTGGTGCCGCCTTTACCTATAGCCTTGATGACCGTCATCCCTTTTTCAATGGTATTGCGGAACATTATTTCAGGGTTCTTTATGCTGTCTTTCATGCGTCTTTTCTTGGGAAAACTGATATCTTCCTTGGGCATAACGCGCTGGTAGCCATTCTCTTCCAAGACTTTCTCGGTGCTCTCATAGCCACGGAAAAACAGTTCTTCGATTTTCGACATGTCGTAAGCCATGCAACCGTAGGTGTCAAGCTCAATGAAGAGGTCCGCTTGGGCTGTGTCGACCGCCACGTTTGACGTCATCATCATCAAAAACGAACGGTAAGCCACTGAGATGATGTTATCCTTGTATTTGTCCTCCTCCAAATGGTTGAGGTTAAGCGCGATGACCTTCTCGCATTTTTGGCGGATAGCCGACACGGGCAAGTTTTGGAACGCGCCGCCATCGATGTAATGGACCCCGTTGATGCATTTGGGCTGGAAAACGACCGGGATGGAGCACGAGGCCACCACACGAGGAGCGATTTCTCCTTTGGTGAACACTTTGGGCACACCATGTTCGATGTCGGATGCAACGAGGAAGGTCGGGATGGGCAATTCTTCCAAACGGCTGTAAGGCAACTTCTTCTGAATCAATTCCAACAACGGTCGCGAATCAAACAACCCTCCTTTTGGCACACTTGGTTTGACAATATCCTTGAAGAAGTTCATGCCCTGGAAGGTTTCAATCATTTGTTTTGGGGTGAAGCCTGACGCGTAGAGCACCGCCACAAGAGCACCCGCACTGGTGCCCGACACTACATTGGGTTGTAGGCCGTATTCCTTCAGCACCTGAAGCGCACCACAATGGGCCGCAGCCTTGGCACCGCCGCCACTAAAAGCAATGCCCAACGGATATTTCTTTGTTGCCATAGTCATTGGTCTTAGATGTTGCAAAAATAATAAGAATTTCGCAACTTATAAGCCCGTCGAGATGGCAGGTGTAGAAGTTTCTTCAAAATCATGGTAAGTATTAGTTAACCCAGGTTTGTCTCTTTGAATCGATTGACGCTTCGCTTCAACGAAAGTGCAATAGTCTTCGTAAACGTCCCGCACGACATCGTCCCAGTTGAGGTAGAGGTCGTGGCGGGCAGCAGCGGAGATGCGTCTGTAAGCCTTTGAGTCGTCCATGATGTCCATGATCATCCGCGCATAACTGTCCTCGTCTGGTGGGCAAACATAACCGTTGACGCCGGGCGTGACGGTGGCAGCCGTTTTAGCGCCTTCCAAAAACAAGGTGGGTGTCCCTTGGCAGGCCGCCTCAATCTGCACTAACGAGTTGGCATCGTAGAGCGACGGAAACAGGAAAAGTTTGGCGCGGGAGTACAGGTTTTCCAGCATTTCCTTGTCAGAAACCAAGCCGCACATGACCACTTCCTCTGCAAGCCCTTTTTCTTGCACAAGGGCAGCAAGTTTTTCCTCATCCTGCCCTTTGCCGGCAAACAGCATCCGGAAGTTCTTCAAGCCCATCGCTTTTGCCTTCGCTAAGGCGCGGACGATGAAGTCGATGTTTTTGATGTAATTGATGCGTCCTACGAAAAGGAAAACCGTGGCATTAGCTGGAATGTCATAGGTCTCGTTGACTATTCGGGCAGCGGCATCCGGATCAGGCACAGGATGATGGTCGGTAGCGTTGAGGCGCACTTTGCAGGGAGCGGTCAGTCCGTATTCATGGACATAGAGGTCCTTGATGCCGCCATTCACAGCCCAGCATTCGTCGCAGGCGTTGAACACACGCATGATGGTGTCTGTCGCCATGTTCGATGCCAGTTTGAACTTGAGCGACTTCTCGAAATCCTGTTTGTACTGCGAATGCAGGGTAGCAACCACGGGAAGCTTGTGGATTTTGGCATACAAGACTCCCGCCAGTCCTACCGCGAAGGGAGAATGGATATGGACGATGTCAATACCGCTCTTGATAAGCTGTGCCTCGAACTGTGGATCCAAAACGGGCGTGGGAAGGTCGTAATCGCTCGTGATGAGCGGCAACGACGAGCACCGCACGACCCTGTACGGCAGTTTCGCATCCTCCTCTTGGTCAACCCTCCTCGTTTTCGGGCAAAATACAACCACTTCGCAATATTGCACCAGTCGGCGGGCATAATTGTCCACCACCTTGATTACCCCGTCCACCATAGGGTACCATGTATCGATGAAAAGGCCAACTTTCATTGTTCTTTTGTTATTCTGATTGTATTATGCAAAAATAGACGGATTGGGGCGAAAGAGCTGTGTCTAAATTACCTTTTTTATGGTTAATATATCTGGAAAAAGAAATATAAGAAATACAAAAGGAAATATTTACCATTGTAGAAACCGAAAATAGGTTGTTTCTTTGCAGAAAAATTGACCAATCATGCTGAAATCGTTCAACGACCTCATCATTTCCGACAATATGGACGAGGTGTATATGGCCATGGAAACCATTTCGAGTTCCTTTATCGCGTTCTATTGCGAGAAGGGCGCGTTGCAGTTTTCCATTGAAGGGAAAATGTACCATGCCAAAGAAGGTGACTTGGTGGCATGCACACCCCGCAATATCATCGGTTTGTATATGCGTTCTCCCGACTTGCAAGGCAAAGTGATTTGCATGGGCGAATCGCTGTATGACGAAACCATGCCCAGTGTTTTCCACATCGACCCCAATTGGTGGAAGAAATTCCTTTACCTGCGGCAAAACCCTGTCATGCACGCCACTGAGTTCCAAAGCAAGCTTTTTCTGGCCTATTTCAACCTTTTGAAGACCTATATGGAAGACAGCGACAACCCCTACCGCCATCACATCATCAAAATCACCTCGCAAGCGGCAGCCGTCGAGATTCTCCATGAACTTGACAATTGGAACCCTCATGAAGAAGATTCCACTGGCCAAGTGAAACACGAAGCTTCACAAAAAGACCGCCTGTTCCAACGATTCATCGCCATGCTCCACCATCCTGCAAATACTGAGCGTGAAGTCAGGAACTACGCTGAGAAGTTGTTGGTCACCCCGAAGTACCTCAGTGCGGTTTGCAAAGAAAAGAGCGGTCGCACGGCCATGGACTGGATTACGGAGAGCACCGTCGCCCACATCAAATACTACCTGTTGCAAACAGACCTTTCCGTAAAAGAGATTGCCTTCAAATTGGATTTCCCTGATGTCAGTTTCTTCTGCAAATATGTCAAGAAGCATCTTGGGCAGGCACCGTTGGAGTATCGGAATGGGCAAGTGCTTTCCAAAACATAGAAAAAACCGCAACACACTATTTTTCACTCAGCGGTAAAATTCATGAAACCAGCAGAAAAAAAAATGAAGTCCTCTTTGCCAAAAGAGTCTTTCATGGCAACGCCCAGTTTGATCGGATTTGTAATCCGAACACATTGAATATCAGCATTTGTAATGCGAAACGAATATCTTGTTTATTATTCTATCGGATTGCAAATCCTTATATTCCACCACGGCTGGATTGCAAATCCAGCCGAACAAGGTGGCCGGTTCGAGTTCATTATTTCTTCAAGCTTTTCTGATGCGTTTTCAAAATTTTCACCGCTTGCCCATAGGGAGTGACGCTCAAGAAATAAGCCGCCATGCTTGTGGTGTAGGTGACTTTGTAGTAGCCCTTGGTGAAAAGTTCCTCCTCCGAAAAGCTCTCGGCGAGGCGAAGCATTTCATCATGACTCTGCTGCAAGAGGGCTTTGGCTTCCTCCAAAGTGGTACCTTGATGCTTCTCCACTATCATCTTGTCCATTTCATGATAGTTTTTGCGGTATTCGTCGGGAAGATAGTCCTTCGGATGGCCCTCGCGGATGTTCTGCACGAAAGTGCTCATCAGCAGTTGCCATTCATGGAGGTGAATCAGCAGGTCGCGGAGGCAACGGTCGTTCTGCCAGCGCACCCCGCATTTTTTCGGGTCGGCAGCAAAGGTGAAAGGTGCGGTAAGTTCAGCCTCGCTCATCTTGGCGATTTGTTCATTCAGCTGGGCATAGCCATCAGTCATGGCTGCCTGCAACTCTTGTTTAGTGGTGGGATTGGACATAGTGTATAATTTATTATTGGCTGCGAAAATACGAAAAATTCCGCAACCCAAGGCTTTCGCCCGAGTTGCGGATTATCTTCTTTACAACCATAACTATAAAACATACTTTTTTGTAATTTTGCAGTGTCGTTATCTTCTGGTTCTGTTCAATGGACTTCGGCGGAATCGGATGAAACGTCGCAAAAATGTCAAAAAGGAGTCCCGTTTATTTATATGAATTTATATGAAACAGTATCGTAAATTATTAGCGCTTATGCTCTTACTAATAGTAAGTGGCGGCGTATTTGCACAAGATCTTTTCGACAAGGCAAAGTTGGACAATTACTTCGGTAAACTTGAAGAAAACAACAAGTTTATGGGAAGTGTTGCCGTCGCGAAGAAAGGGGAGATTATCTACACAAAATCAGTCGGCTTCGCTGATGTCGAAAACAATGTAAAAGCAACTGAAAAATCCAAATATAGAATTGGTTCCGTCTCGAAATCGTTTACAGCGGTTCTGGTTTTAAAGGCGGTTGAAGAAAAGAAAATAGACCTTGACCAAACGATTGACAAATGGTTTCCGACAATCGCAAATTCACAGAAAATAACAGTAAGGCATTTGCTAAGCCATAGGAGCGGAATACACGATTTTACACACAACGAAGACTATCTGACCTGGTGCACGCAGCCTAAGACAGAAAAAGAAATGCTTGGGATTATTGAGAACGGCGGCAGCGACTTCGAACCCGACAGCACGGCAGACTACAGCAATTCGAACTATGTGCTGTTGACATACATGCTTGAAAAGATTTTCTCGAAACCCTATTCCGACCTGTTGCAGGAATACATTGTCGAGCCCATTGGTTTGGCTGACACATACGTTTTTGGCAAAACCAATCCTAACGACAACGAATGCCGATCATATCGCTTCTTGGGCTCTTGGGTGGTTGAAAACGAAACGGACTGTACTGTTCCGATGGGGGCTGGTGCAATAGTGTCAACGCCGACCGACTTGACAAAATTTGCTGATGCTTTGTTTGGAGGGAGGCTTGTGGCTGATGAAAGTCTCGAAATGATGAAAACCATTAAGGACGAATATGGTCTCGGGCTGTTCGAGATTCCTTTTGGCGATAACATTGGTTTAGGACACACGGGCGGAATAGATGGTTTTATTACTGTATATTCGCATTTTGCCGACGGAGATGTTTCGTATGCAATGACATGTAACGGGCGTAATTTTAAAATCGGAGATATTAAAAAGGCGGTTTTAAGCGCAGTTTACGGCAAACCTTACGAGTTACCGGAATTCTATAATGTCGCTTCGGAGGACTTGGACGTTTATTTAGGCGAGTATGTTTCCGCGGAACTCGGTTTGGATATTATTGTAACAAAAGAAGGAAACACATTGATTGCGCAGATTGGCGATGATGTTTTTGCGTTTGAAGCAGTTGACAAGGACAAATTTAAGTATGACCCGATAGGGGCAACATTTGAATTTGATCCGGAAAAGAACACAATGACTTTATTTCAACATGGAGTAGAATTAGTTTTTCAAAAGAAAAAATAGTTTTCTGGTGAGTTGGACCTGTTTGGCCACAGGCCGAGGGGGTCTGCCGACCATAACCCGCAAAAAAAATTCCGCACCCCAAGCTTTCACCCGAGTTGCGGATGCAGGCAGATAATCTGAAGATATCCTACCAATGCCACACTGTACTCATAGTCTATCCATAGTCTACCCATAGTGTAGCTATACTTTAAAGTATGGCTACACTATGGCTACACTATGGCATCAGTATGGCAACAGTATGGGTAAAGTATGACAAGGGTGAATGAATACTGAAATAATTATGTATTTTTGCAGCCGAAAACCAGTTATAAAACGAATAGCAATGGCAAGAATCAATCAAGTTGGCCCTGGCCAGATGACATCCGGCACTGTCGGAGGACTTACTTACGTAAAAGGCAAAGATGGCAGAACTTATGTCCGTTCCACTCCTATAATGCCAGCCAAAGTCTATGAGTCGCCTGCTGCAAAGAAGCGTCAGGCCCTCTTCAAGATGATCCAGACGCATCTGCGCCATCATCTGCCCACACTACGACAGACTTTCGTCCAAGAGGGTACTGGAAGTCCCAGTAATGGCTATTTCAAGAGAAACAACAAGGTGCTGCGCGAAGCTCTCGACACCCTGTCCGACCGCATGGTGGCAGGCGAGGAAGTGACCCTCAGCATGATAGAGGCAGCCATCTGTGGCTACGCTGCCGAGAACCCCGATAAAATCTGTATCGCCTCGCTGAACGGCTTCAAAGAGGTGTTTCTCACTGGCGAATGGCCCGATGTCATCACCCTCCATGCCAATAGAGGCAGCCGAATTGTGACCATTACTGTGATGGAAAACGACTCAACAACACGTGAATAATCCGCAACCCAAGCCTTCGCCCGAGTTGCGGAATGATTCGTTTGTCAAATTGTACTATGCAATTTGTTTGCTCTTTTTCCCCACCA
>Ga0310696_10008942_pt1 | contig 11633 bp, 12 predicted proteins | sample AusTroGonzalo_MG_4_FD_203885 | JGI IMG/M metagenome (GOLD analysis project Ga0310696, IMG submission 203885) | Bovine rumen microbial communities from tropical cattle in Woodstock, Queensland, Australia - Gonzalo_02 (v2) (version 2) | ecosystem: Host-associated > Mammals > Digestive system >...
CGGCGCCGACTACCCCCTCTACCGCAAGTACGGCTACAGCCTCAGTCAGCGCCAGACCATGCAGCGCGACTACATCGTGCCCGACGCCATCGCCTTCTACCTCCTCAGCCTCTTCCCTGCGCCCCACGCCCAGGACAGCCTGTCCAGCGCGCCGCAGTCCGCACCCGAGGCCCCCGAGGCCAGCCAGCAGCAGCGCGACGGCCACATCGGCCGCATCCAGTGGGTTGTCAACCGCGTCACCAAGCGCCGCCACTTCAACAGCCCCCACGTCCTTGCCGTTGACCGCTACATGAAGGCCCATCCCCACACCACCATCCGCCAGCTCCTCACGGAGGGCTGATGGCTATCCGAAAAACCTTCGTGATATGTCATACACCTACAAATATCCAAGACCGGCGGTCACTGCCGACTGCGTCGTGATTGCTCAGGCAACGCGCGAAGTGTTGCTCATTCAGCGCGGCATTGAGCCCTTCAAGGGCTGTTGGGCCTTCCCTGGCGGTTTCATGAATATGGACGAGACCACGGAGCAGTGCGCTGTCCGTGAGCTGGAGGAGGAGACAGGCCTGCGCGTGTCTTCTCTGCGTCAGGTTGGCACATACTCCAAGGTCGACCGCGACCCGCGAGGCCGCACCATCACCGTTGCCTATCTCGCCCTCATTGACGCCCCCGTCTCTGTGAAGGGTCAGGACGATGCCGCCCAAGCCCAGTGGTTCCCCCTCTCCGCTCTGCCCCCTCTCGCATTCGACCATGCAGAGATTATGCAGGATGCGATAAGATTTTTTTGAATTTTTCTGACACTGATTGAACGCAATTAGACTGATTCATACTGATTCCGGCGCCTCAAAAATCAGTACAAATCAGTCCAATCATGTCTCATCAGTGGCTAAATAATAGTCTCATCAGTGGCTAAAGCGTCACGGGCCCGTAGCCCATACACGAGGTGGTGGTGATGGCGGTGAGTGCCGCCGTCAGTGCGGCAATCACAATCTTCAAGCCGATTTCTATAATCTTGTTCTTCAGTTTCATCGTCTTTAGAAATAAATGTGTTAGTACTTGTTTTATCTGAAACGAATGAGGTTTTCTATCTGAAACGAATCTGAATAATATGAATAATTTATCCATAAATATATTTTCTGCGCTGGCAAAATTTATTATTCAAATTTGTGGGTTAATTATTCACATTATTCAAATTCGTTTCCAAAATTCCCTCAGGGTCATTCGCTTCGCTTAGCCCTGGCCGCCGCCCTGAGCAGCCTGCATAGCAGCTTTGTCCGCGTTAATCGCGTCCTGCGCCTTTTTGGTCCAGCCCAGCATGGCGTCCTTGTTCAGTTCGGCCGCTGTGTACTCGCCCGTGGCCTGCGCCAGCAGCTTCATCGACTTCACCGCGTTGCCCGTCTCTACGGGCTGTCCGCCCACGCGCACCGTCTTGGCGCCGATGGTGGCGCGCATCACGCCGTAGCGGCTGCAGGCATTTGCCTTCACGCTGGCCTTGAAGATAGCCAGGTTCTCAATCTTCACGGTGTTGCCGTTCAGGGTGAGCTCGCGGATGCACTTCACCATGTCCGTGAGGATGCCGCGGATGGTGCCCTCGCTGAAGGGCGTGTTGTGCTCACTCATGTGCTTGGCGAGTTTGGCGACGTCAAACTGCTCCTTGTAATCTACTCGCGCGTAGGCCTTGCCGTACTGCGCACTCGTCGTGTCTGTGTTCTTGTAAACATTCAGTTCTACCATAGTTCTTTAGTTTAGTTTTTGTGTTGTTAATAATGTTGTTGGTGGAAACTCGTGGAGTATTTTTCAAATCTCATGGAGTATTTTTCGAAACTCGTGGAGTATTTCCTGAAACTCGTGATGCATCTTGAATTCAACGGCAAAGGTACAACATCTGCATTGCGGTTCACGAATACTTTGCCCACTTTTTTTCATTCCCCTGCAATTTTTTTCCTAACACGTGTTGCGGCGAGCGAAAGCGCGGTCATTTTGGTCATGGTCATTTTGGTCAAAATCGAAAACAGACAGACAATTTTTCAGCACTATAATAAATATATTATAATATATTTATTATAGTGAGCAAAGAACCACGTTCCCGAAATTGATTTTGACCATTTTGACCATGACCACTTTGACCACAAAACTGCACCAGCTTGGTGCAGAATTGTGTGTGGCACTTATCGGTCCCGTCTCGTTTTGCCTTATTTTTAGTTGACCTTTTTTGTTGATAAATTATGTGGCAAAAATTTGGCGGTTTGAAATATTATTGCTAATTTTGCCACGGAATCACATAAAAGGAGAAATAAGCTATGAGTAACGCTATTGGAAGAAACTTGAAAGTGCTGCGTGAGGCCAACGACCTGACGCAAGAACAGATGTCCAGCTATCTGGGTATCGGGCGTAGTGCGTATGCCAACTACGAGGCTGGCGAGCGCGAGACTCCGCTGGAGGTGCTGGAACGTTCGGCGGCATTGCTGGGCTGTGAGCTGGAGCTGCTGTTCGAGCCGGAAGTGGAGACGGTGAAAGACCGCATGATGGTTTGCGCCTTCCGCACAGACGGGCTGACAGAGGGCGACATGAAGGAAGTGGCACGCTTCAAGCAGGTGGTGCTGGAGTATATGAAAATGCAGAAAATGCTCGAAGAATGAAGAAGTTAGCCAAAGAAGCCATTGAGCAGCTGGCGTTGAAAATGCGTTTACAGGCGGGGCTGAATCCGACGGAGCCTATCCACACGAAGACGCTGCTGCGCAAACTCGGGATTATGGTGATCTATCGTCCCCTGTCAGAGAAGGCCTGCGGTCTGTCCATGCGCACAGCCGACGGCAACAGGAAGTTCATGCTCATCAACTCGAACAACTCGCGCGGACGCCAGCACTTCACCATTTGCCACGAGCTGTTTCACCTCTATTATGATGAAGAGCCGAAGCCGCACATCTGTGGTACGCCCGGTATGGAGAAAGACCCTGCGGAGGTGAACGCCAATGCCTTTGCCTCAGCGCTGCTTTTGCCACAGGCCGGCGTGCTGGAGTCGATACCCTCGGAAGAGATTGTGAACCGCCACATCACGACCGCCACGATGCTGCGTGTGGAGCAGCTGTTTGGTGTGAGCCACCAGTCGCTGTGCTATTGTCTGCGCCACCTGCGCCTGCTTACCGAAGAGGAGCTTCAAACCCACCTGGAGGAGAGCATGGAGATTCAGCAGATTGCTTCAGAGTACGGTTACGACCTGTCGCTCTATCAGCCAGGCAACGAAGGTGTGGTGATAGGCGACTTTGGCGAGAAAGCACGCCTGCTGTTCGAACAGGAACGCATCTCCGAAGGCCACTATGTCGAACTATTAAACCTGCTGAAATAGGATGGGAAGGGGTGTGAAAACACAGATTGTCTTAGATGCAGATGTGGTGATTCACTTCGCTAAAGGCGGCCGGCTCAGTCAGTTGCCCAGCATATTTCCCGGCTACGAATACGTGCTGCTGGAGGCTGTGCACGAGGAATTGCTGTCGGACATCAGAACGCAGATAGACCACCAGATAGTGAGGCTGAAGAATATCACACTGCTCCCCTTTACACCTCGTGGCGAGATGCTTCGCGAATATGCTATGCTAAAAAGCAGATTCGGCAAGGGTGAGAGTGCCTGCATGGCCTATTGCCTGTTTACAAACAACGTGATTGGCAGTAGCAATCTGCGTGATATCCGTGCCTACTGCGAGGAGAAGCAGATAGTCTATCTGACCACGATAGATTTCCTTTGGCATGCTTGGCGGAAAGGGCTGCTGACAGTCGACGAGGTGAATACGTTTATCGCCGAAGTGAAGCAAAAGGGAAGCAAGCTGCCTGAAGTAGATATAGAGAAATATGTATGTAAAACGATATTGTAAGTCAAGCCTCGCGCTTTAGGATAAATAATAAAGTAACCAAGTATAATATGAAGAAAGAGATAACAATCAAAGTTCGTGCTTTTGTCAACAGATGGAAAAATAAGGGCAACGAGAAACAAGATACTCACCACTTCTGGGAAGAATTAGCAGAAATCTTATTAGGAGTGGAACATGGGCGAGATTGTTTTGATTGGGAAATGAAAGTACCACCTCGCGCCTTAGTTGAGGAGGAGGATGGCGAGAATCCCAAATTTATTGATTGTTATCTAAAAGCATCACGATGCGTTATAGAACAGAAAAGTTATAATATCTCGCTCGACAAACCTCATGCAAGAGGTAAGAAGAAAGAACCAATGAATGCTTTACAACAAGCACAATGGTATTATGACAATATGGATCGTCCCAATGAAGGTAAAGGACGTTATACTCTTTCATGTAACTTCCAAGAGTTCCGGATATTCGATAATAATCACGGCGATAAATTGCCAGAGCCGTTGAGGTTGGAGGATTTGCCTCGGAGATGGCCGTATCTTCGCCGAGTTTTGTTGGGTGGTGAAACGACAATAAATGATAACGCACAAGATGCTGCTGCCAAAACCGCAAGCGGCTTTGTAAGCAGACTATATGACTTGTTACAGAAACAATATAAGAAAGAAGAATTGACTTCTGACGTTTTACATCATTTGAATGTTTTTTGTGTACGAGTCGTATTCTGTTTGTATGCTGACGATGAAGAGATTTTTGATGACGGACAATTCCACTCATTCCTTAATGCTTTTAGTGCTAAGCAACTTAACAACAAATTTAAATGGTTGTTTATTGCTCTTGACAAAGAAAAGAGACCTGAGTCGTATGACCCTGAGATATTGGCATTTCCGCGTGTTAACGGAGGCTTGTTCAAAAACGAAGTCCCCATTCCACGTATATCAGAAGAAGTGAAGACTTTGTTGTTAAAAGCATCGGAAGAATCCCAAATGAAGGGAAAAGACTCTTTTGATTGGAGTGAGATTTCGCCGACGAATTTTGGATGTATTTTTGAAAGTACGCTCGACCCTGTAACAAGAGAGGAAAATGGCATGCACTATACATCGCCAGAAAACATTCATCGCGTAATTGATCCGTTGTTCCTGAATGATTTAAATACAGAGCTGAACTCTATTCTCAATTTACCTCACGAGAACAAGAAGGAGAAAGATGCGCGATACAAATCATTGCAAGTATTCCAAAATAAAATAGCAAGGTTGCATTTTCTTGATCCTGCTTGTGGCAGCGGTAACTTCTTAACAGAAACATTTAAATCGCTTCGTAGACTGGAAATGAAAATCATTGCGGAATTGCCTAATTGTGGCCTTGGCGATGATGCAATAAAGTCCAATGGTGTTTATTTGAAGAATCCCTGCAAGGTTAACATTCGTCAATTCTATGGTATAGAGATTAATGACTTTGCAACACAAGTAGCAAATACGGCTCTTTGGATTTCTGATTGTCAGATGATAGCCGAAGCAGAAGAATTGTTTAGTGTATCCATTCCAACGCTGCCATTAAAAAACAATGACAACATCCGATGCGGCAATGCGTTAGAGACAAATTGGGAAGATGTGGTTAATCCACGCTCGCTCGATTACATTATAGGCAATCCTCCCTTCAAGGGTGCAAGAGGAGGCAAAGATTCCAAAGAAGAGAAGGAAAAGAGAAAGGCTGAAATGAAAGCCGTTCTGGCCGATGTTAATGATAAAAAGAAACCAATATGGGAAAGTATTGGTAATCTCGATTATGTGTGTGCTTGGTATGCTAAGGCTGCACAATATATGCAGAAAGCACCATCTATCAAAGCGGCATTGGTATCTACAAATAGTATCGTTCAAGGCGAACAGGCGATATTACTTTGGAAACCACTAATGACGCATTTCAATGTAAAAATTTCATTTGCATGGCGAAGCTTCGTATGGAACAACCAGGCAAAGAAGAAAGCACAAGTTCATTGTGTTATCATAGGATTCTATTGTGCTAAACGTAAAAAGCAAGGAGATTGTTTTCTTTATGAAGAGAAGAAACCAACACCACTGTCTTGTTCGCATATAAGTAACTATCTATATCCATATGATTGTTACTTTATAAATTCAAGATCAGCAATTTCTTTATGTAACGCACCTAAAATAGGCATTGGCAACAAACCTGTTGATGGAGGCAACTATTTGTTTACAGAAAAGCAGAAGAATGAGTTTATAGATAAGGAACCCCAAAGTGAAAGTTATTTCCATGAATGGTATGGCGCAAAAGAATTCACCACAGGTGTTCCTAAATATTGTCTTTGGTTGGGTGATTGTGAGCCTTACGTTATAGATAGTATGCCCCTTTGTAAAAAGAGGGTTGAAGCCGTGAAGCTATTAAGAAAGAAAAGCCCAAGCCCACAAACGCAAAAGATACCACCCACCCAATTTCACGTTAAGAAAATGCCCAAGAATAATTTTCTTGTTATACCACAAGTTACGACAAGGAATTATGAATACATCCCATTTGGCTATATGACTCCTGATGTATTATGTGGAGATAAAGTAAGATTAATGGAAAATGGTACTAAATATCACTTTGGTGTACTAGAATCATCAATTCACATGGATTGGGTTCGTATGGTTAGCGGTAGAATGAAGAGTGATTATAGTTATTCAATAGAAATAGTCTATAACAATTTCCCATGGCCCAAGGTAACAGACAAACAACGTGAGGCAATTGAACAGACGGCTCAGAAGATTATTGAAGCAAGAAATAATCATCCAAATAGTACATTGCGTCAATTATATACGCCATCATTAATGCCTGCTGATTTAAGGGCCGCCCACAAGGCAAATGACCGTGCAGTATTAGCAGCATATGCCTCAATGGGTATAACCTCTGACATGAGTTCTGAGGAAATTGCAGTAACACTTCTTCGTGAGAGTGTGCGCCTTGCTAAAAAAGCTGAAAAGAAGAAAAAGGCAGCAAAACGCAAAACAAAGAAGAAGTCAAAAGAGCCTCAAAAATAATAACCTATGCCCAAGAAGTTGCCCGAATACCAGGATATTGGCGAGTATCTTTACGATGTCTATGCCAACCTGTAAATGCCGCACTATCCACAACCGATAGATTAGGCCAGATAGGCATGAGAGGAGAAACAATACCAACAGCAACAATAACGATATGAACAACATTGATATAAAAGAATATATCCATGATGCTGTTATCAGCCCTTTGGAGCGACTGATGAATGGGGACAGCGGGGAGCCGGGCGTGAACTTGTATGAGAAGTATCACATGCAAGGTGGCTATCCTCCGAAGGACTCCGTTTATAAGAGTCTGCTACATACGATGATGGTGCCTTACTACGAGATGTATCTGAACGGCGACATCAGACTCTGTTGTGCCGGAAATCGGCTGGAGTTCGTGGGGCGGAAGATGGAGAGCATTATAGTAGAGGATGATGACCTGTTTGGAAGCTGGGCTTCGGAAAAGAATCTGATTACGGCGGCTGAAAACTGGGGTGACAACTTGAAACGCTTTGAAAAAGAGGCGAGGCGTATCTACCGGTTCTTTCATGTGCTGAAGGTGCTGTTGGAGTCTGATTGCAAGAAAGACTGGCGTGCTCTGTCGGGGGAACTCAAGGAGATGCTCTTTAAGTCGGAGGTGTGCTACGACTATAAGACCGACGAGGTGCTGTGTGTGCTGCACGCCTTCACGATGATTATGCAACAGGATTGGACTAAAGAAAAGAAGAAGGAAATGCTGGATTTGCTCAACCAGCACTGGCTTTTTCTGAAGCACTACTATTCGGTCATGATACGGCATATAGTCGGCGTGAAGTGGACGAAGTTCAATAAGGTTGCAGAGACCGTCATGACCTCCAGTCAGTCGTTCAAACCCCACATGCACATCTTCTATTGCGGTCTGATGGACTGCGTGGATGAGTTGAATCTTGACAAGAAACATCAACGTGAGATGGATAAGGTGATGCTTCTGATGCAGGAAGAGATAACCAGATGCGAGCCGTCAGACCTGCTCTATGAGTTGTGTAATGCTATCTTCCCTGAGGATTTCCAGCGCCTGTTGCGTGAAAATCGACCAAAGAGTTATAGGGAGTTAGAGAACGAGAGCGACCAGAAGGACGAGCTCATCAAGCAATTAAGAGACCAAAAAAGTCGTACTTGTAAGGAACTGGAGAAATCGAAGGGAATCATTGAAAAGATGGTGCTCTCGTCAATCCCTATTGAGGATATCGATGCCGAGTTGGAGCTGTATCCTCCAGAAGTAGCTTTTGGCATGCTGAGGGATCTTCAGGCAAATCCTATCATCAGTATGCAGAATGCGTGGCGTGAGCATTATCCGGCATTGCTTAAGAAATATCGAGAGCGTTTGTTTGGCCCTATCGAACAGCAGAAGAATGTGGCAGAGGCGATGATAAAGGTGGCGGAGCGTCCAACATATAACTATGAGTCCGGGGCAACGCACTTTGATAAGCGTAGCCAACTGCTGTTAGGAGAAGAAAGAGAGAAGTTTGTACAACTAAAAAGACTGAGCAATGAGTGACACTTATCATTATGAAGATGGTGCCATTCATCATGATCACAAGAAGGTGCTCCATATTGACAACGTGAATGGTGGCGATGTGGGAAGGCTGATTTCTGCTTTCTTCAAGGATGATGCCGAGGAGGCGGTGATTGTTGGTGAAGAGAAAGGCACCGAGAGCAAAACGAAGCCGGAATCAAGTATTGACACGAATGCCGGATCAAATGGGAACGATAATACTCTTTCCGCAAATCGTCAGGCAATTCTTGAGCAACTGTTGGATTTAACTGATAAGGGCGACTGGGTGAATGGCATCACGTCGGAACAGATAAAGGCGATGTTAAAAGCCGTACTGGGTATAGATGAGAACTTGTCGGCAAAAGAAGCGGAATTGTCGGAAACGCTGTGGCATTTGCTGGAAAGCGGGCGCGGAGACCGCGTGAAGGTTGTGTGGCAGAACTTGGTGGGCTATCTGGACGACAGGAAGTTGTTTCGGCTGAAAGGCTCACCAGCATTGAACAAGGATTTCTTTGGCGACGACATGGGCTATACCAATATAGATAAGGGTCGTCCAAATAAGGGCTTGATGACTGCCGACTTTGAAAGTATCATACCATTATTGGATGCTTACTGCCCAAAGTTAGATAAAAAAGCGTAAAAAATATCTAAAGAAGGTATATAATAAAAGAGAAATTAGTATTTTTGCAGCATAATAAGCTCATGAGTTATGAAGGTTGTGTATGAGAAATTGACCGTCCGCCATTTCGGACCTGTCAGCAATCTGGATATTATTATCCGTCCGATGACATTGTTCATTGGTACGCAGGGCAGTGGTAAAAGTACCATCGCCAAGTTGCTGACGTTTTGCAGAGAATCGCTTAGGGCCGATAGCATAGACACGTTAAACTACACGAAAAGGTTGCAAGATTTTGGCATAAATGATTATTTGCAGCAGGATAGCTATATCTCTTATAAGCTGGAAGGCGATGAGAGGACTATTCCCAACGAGGTGATATACGAAGATGGGAAATTCATCGTAAAGAAAGACGACGACCAAGCCGCTGATGTTCAGTGCTTTCTCTATGTGCCTGCGGAGCGTAATCTGATTGGTAATATGTCAGAGGCAATTGCTTCGATGTGGAGCGCACAGATTCCGATTTCTTCGCTGTTACTGAATTATATGAGTCAGTTTGAGAGGGCTACCAAGGAGTTTCCTTTCTATGAGATTCCTTTCTTTGGCGTAAACTACGTGAAGCAGGACAATCGGAATATGATTAGCCTGAGAGACAAGGATAAACTGTTGCCGCTAAGTGCCTCTTCGTCCGGACTCCAGTCAGCCATACCCATGTTGGTTATTGTCGACTATGCTATAAAGACGGGCGTTTTCAACTCGTTTGTGATAGAGGAACCCGAACAGAATCTGTTCCCAGAGAACCAGCGAGAGATATTGAACTTTATATCATCGCGAATGGCAGGAAAGGATGACAGACAAGTTGTTTTGACCACTCATAGCCCTTACATGCTGTCGTGTCTGAACGTGCTGATGCTGGCATATAAGCTCCATGACCATGAGGAGTTTCGTGAGCAGGTGGAAGAAATCGTCAATCCAGAGTGTATGGTGAACCCGGCTAATGTTGCCGCTTACTCCCTCAATCCCAATGACGAGGACGGTATCTATTGCAAGAGTCTGATTTCAGAGAAGACAGGAATGGTGTCGGTAAACGAACTTGATACGGCCTCAATGTTCATAGGCGAGGATTTTGACAAATTATACCGTTTGTTCATAGAATCCCTCAAAAGCAAGGACAAGTAGGCTATGGCGGTGAATCAGGTGGCAATCGACAGATTGCGGTTAGATGAGGTTTTCGCACAGAAAATGCTTCACAGGGCATTCAATGAGTGCTGGACTGTGAAGTGTGACGAATTGTTGCTGGTGGTGGATGATGATAAGTCTAAGGTGTCTCGTTTCGGAACTGCCAGCGAGAATGTTGAAAGAGGACTTTTAATATTCAACGAGAAAAAGCGTGAGATAGTATTATTGTCGATAGACAATCAGTTGTTGAGGGGTGTTCAGGGAGGTGTCGCAGACTGTGCATTGTTTGACGACAAACAGTTCCGTTTCGTTGAGTTCAAGATGAATGCGGAAGGCAGGTCGCTGAAAGCTGCTCACAACGCAATTGAAAAAGCAGAACAACAGTTAAAGAATACTATTCGTATTTTTTCCGAAGGCGAAAAAGCAATAAAAGTTGATTTCGAGAATGCTGTTGTCTTGAGTTGCCATGTGGTGCTATCAAGAAACTTTCCTGCAATCCAGTCTGCTATACAGGACTATCAGATGGCATTCGCTTTAGAAACAGGAGTTTATCTGAGTTTCGATCCCGAAACTCTTTGGGAAAAGTCAGAGGAGTAATCTGACGTAATCTGAGCGAAATATTATAGGTGCTCGGTTCTCATTTTGAGAATCGGGCAATTTTTTGTTTGTAATGATTCTGAGGGTGTTGCGTTGTGCGAGTGAAAATAATCTGAGATTATTCGCTCAGATTTGTCCAGATTACCAGCTTATGTACCTTTGCATCCGGAACCCCATAATAGCGGGGAATAAAGCAGAATGCAAACAAAAATTTGTAAGGTGATTGCACAGACCGAACCGGTGTACGTGCAGTCGAAGAAAAGCGAGAACGGCCAGTTGGCCAAGTGTTACATCCGACTCCGCGAGCTGGGCGGCGACTACGAGGACGAATACCAGGCGGCTCTGCTGGGCAACAGTGCGCTGTGCAAGTTTGCTGCAGGCAAGACGGTAGTGGCAAGCCTCCGATTCTCAACCCACGAGGCTAACGGAGCCTACTATCAGGACATTGTGGCAACTGACATCGTTCCCATTAACTAACATCATTAATTTCTGAGTTGAAGGCTGAGTGAGGGAAGGAAGTACCTTGGGTTTAAATTGTCGACAGCTAACTACACTTCACTCCCCAGAAGACTCAGGCTTAACAAAATCAGAAATTAGCATGAAAAAGATTATTATTACAACAGAGAAACAGGTAACGCTCGACGGACTGATGACGTGGGGCATGTTGGAGAACGGACTGAAGACGGCTGACTTCTTGTGCTGCGCGGACGTGGAGATGCAGGCGTTCTCGGGAACGTTCAAGGTGCAGGGAATGCGCGACGGCAACGTGTATCTGACGGAGAAGCCGCGCCGCGTCAAGAACAAACCCATCTTCCGCG
>Ga0310696_10008944_pt1 | contig 11633 bp, 6 predicted proteins | sample AusTroGonzalo_MG_4_FD_203885 | JGI IMG/M metagenome (GOLD analysis project Ga0310696, IMG submission 203885) | Bovine rumen microbial communities from tropical cattle in Woodstock, Queensland, Australia - Gonzalo_02 (v2) (version 2) | ecosystem: Host-associated > Mammals > Digestive system >...
AGCAAGGCAAATCCGAATACAGATACGATGCAGGCGGCGCCATCACTTGGGCATCCACCGCAGACGACGAATGGAACGAGACTATGACCAAGGCTAGTTTTTTGAATACCGACTTTTCACTGATCGAAACAGGCATCACCGATTTCGAGATGCATCTTGAACGTTTGAGAAATTCAGCAAACGAGTTCGGCTTCACCTGGAACAGCGACCTTGAAAAAATTAAGTTCGACAAATCTGTCGTGAACAGGATCGAGCTTTTCAAAGATGGTCACTTTGAACTTACGACAAGGCCGATTCCCGCACCCAAGCAAGATCCAAAAGTCAAAATATTACACAAAGTAAATTCATCTAACCCGTTCCTGTATCACAAAACGAGCATTCGTCTGCCATTCCCAAAAGACGTCTTCGATGAAATCTGCGTGAACGAGAAAGGCGAAATCACCGAAGGTACGTTTACGAACATCGGCATTCTTCAAAACGACATCATTTACACGCCACCTATCGAGTGCGGACTTTTGAACGGCATCACGAGGCAAAAGCTCTTGAACGAAGGCAAGGCCAAAGAAAAAATCCTATACCCAAACGACCTCAAGACCGCCGAAAAAATCTACTGTTTCAATTCCGTCCGTGGCGTTGTAGAAGTGACGCTGGACAAGTGACAAAGTAAATGAAATTGTGCATACCGATGCCGGAATAAATCCGGCGTGACAAAAGCAAAAAAGGCGGGCACAAAACCCGCCATAGCAATCCTAAAACCTGTAACCTACAGCCTAGCCTACTTCACGACGGCATTGGCGTGGCCTGCGTAAATAGCCTGCAAGGCACCCGCAAGGTATGCAAGCGGAGCATTCCAGTTGATAGCCACTTCGTTTGTCGCATAGCTGCAACGGTTATCGAGGTAAGCAAGCGCCGGCTTGTCCGCAATAGCGTAGTTCGGGCACTTCCAAAGTTCCTTGCCATCAAGGTTGATGTCCTGCTTGCCCAAATGCGGACCACCCACGAGCATGCCCGGCACAGGATCATCAACAAAATCCGACTCGCTCACACGATGGTGCGGATTGCGCGGACTCCTGTAGCCAAATCCCGTGACATACGTGATTTCCATCGGATTCTTGCCCAAGAGGTAATCCAGGCACTGCTGGGCTCCATCCAAATAGCTCCTGTCGCCAGTCACGTAATAAGCGTGGAGCAAAACAATTCCATTGTTCGCCATGGCGCTGTTACTGCCCCAGTTCCAACTAGACGGAAGCGCCGGGAGCCTGTAAGCACTCGTATCGCCAACAGCACGGAGTTCATTGGCCGCAGCAAGCAAAGCCTTGCGAGCGTCCCCACCGAGTTTTGCGCCAAAGTCGGCAGAATCAAGCGCCATATGGTAAACGGCAAGCATGTTCACATCGCCCCACCAGGCTCCATCGCTTCTGAGCTTATACGACTTCAAATCGTTGAGATAGTTTTTCTTCTTTGTCGCACGGAAAAGTTCCGTTGCCGCAAAGGCAAATTCATCCTTGCCATCTTCGCCGCCATACGTATAGTCGCCAGTCTGCACGTCGGAGGGCTGCTTAAACAAGGCCTTCGGATGGCGCTGTGCCCAGTAATAAGCTGCACCGGAAGCCTTAAGCATTCGATCTGCAAAGTCTTTGTCGAACGGTGCGTACACGCGAGAAGCCTGTGCCATCACCGCCGCAAAGTCAAGCGTAGCGGTCAAGCTCTTTTCAATCGCATAGCGCTTTGCGCCATCGATTTCGGGCATCGTGCTAGAACCGAACTTGAGCGACGTGAGCTTATGGTAAACGGCACCGTCCTTGTCCTGCATCGAAAGCATCCAATCCAAGTTCCAGCGGATTTCTTCCAAGAGTTCCGGCATTTTCGGAAACTCGCGTGGAATATCCCATTTCAGCGAATCCATGAACACTGGGAAATGTTCGTAAAGTTCCAAGAGTGTAAACACGGTTATGCCGGAGTTCACAATGTACTTGCCGTAGTCACCAGCATCATACCATCCGCGCTGCGACTTGATGATCTTTTCATCGGCCTTCTTGGGAGCGGGCTTGCCCTTGGACTGCGCAACGACCGTTGCTGTCTGGAGGTCCGTCCCATAGACCGTAACCTTGTCATCCAAATGGCCTGCCGCGCGTGCCCACTTGCCTGCATAGCGCGTATCCAAAGCCATGCCCGCACGCTGGTAATAGAACCACTTGAGGGCTGCCTTGGTCACATCCACATAGACATTCTCGCCGATTTCAATCGGATTGCCGATATAGCCATCCCTGTACAAGCGATACGTACCGGGCTTCTTGATGGACGAAATATCATACGTCTGCACTTCTTCGCCACTGTATTCCCAGTCATAAACCATCGGAGGTTCAAGCGTAAGCACAACCTTGCCGTTCATATCGCGAACTTCGAGCGGATTGGCATCGTTACCGGGGATAACAACAATTTTTTCGGATTCAGGGGCAAAGCCAAGCTGGTTCACCAGGGGAATGGCCATTGAAGGCACCGCCATAGCCAACGCAGCTGCTAAATATTTACGCATAGAAAACCTCATTTTTGTTTAAAAATACCTTTTCTTTTATAAAAGTGTACCTACAGCTCCCATTTTAATGTTTACCATAGACAACGCCAAGTGTATCAAGTGTAGTGACCAGACGAAAGAACGCCATTTCGTGACTACAGGCGAGAGAAGAGTCTTTCTTGAATGTAGCAGGCGGCTATGCCGCAATAGGCGGTAGACAGGTTTCTTTGTCATGCCGGCCTTGTGCTCTTTGACTGCTTGCAGCTTGCTGCTTAGTAGTCATGATCCGCAAATGGGGACGGCATCACCTGTTTTCTTTACGATAATGGCGACCCCGGAACGGAGTACGAGGTGACATATGCGGATAAAAAAATCCCCGGCGCATCTTGTTGCGTCGAGGATTTTTAAAGCGTTTGCAAGTCTCGCGGATCTTACGAATCCCGCGTCTCGCTAAATCCGAGAACTACTTCTTGGAGCTTTTGTAGTTCACGCCCGGACGAAGTTCAAGACCAACAGTCACGAGGAGCGAGACGATCGGTTCGTAGTGGTCCTGGGAGAGGTCGTACACGGCAACGCCTGCCATGCCTTCGCTCTTTACGTGCTGAGCCACAGCCTTCACGGACGGGATGCCCATGAACACGATAGATTCGGTTTCGCTCACAGCCACTTCGGACTTGGAAGCTTCATCGAAAGTCACCGTGTAGTCCGGCGTGTCGAAGCGGTTCATGAGTTCTGCGTACGGGAGGTAACCTTCGTTGCCGCTGCCCACGCCCTGATGGCTCGTGCCGAGGCCCTTTGCACCGGCAAAGGACTTGCCGTACATGAACACCACCGGAGCAAGGAGATCCTTGTTCACACCGGCAGAGGCAACAGCGTCAAGCGTTTCCTGCACAGAGTTAGCGCTCTGGTTCGGAACGAGGCTGCTGGATTCTTCGGTCATGAGGTCGGTCATGAACACGTCCACGTAAGCGGCGCGGTTCAAGGCTTCGGCCTTGTAGGCATCCATGCCGCCGGCCGGGTAAATCACTGCCGTCACCGTAGAACCCGAAAGACCGTCGACCAAGGCGTTCAACATCTTGGCGTAATCTTCGGAATCATCCGTCGTGAGGTTCTGCCAGTCGAGTTCGACACCGTCGCCGCCATTCGTTGCAATCCAGTCCTTCACATTGGAAACGAACGTAGAGAGCGTTTCATCGGAAGAAGCGATTGCCTTGAGGTTCGATTCGGCTTCCATGCCGCCCACGGAAACGATCAGCTTTACGCCGTTTTCCTTGGACAAGCTAACAAGCGTCTTGAAGTTGTCGGCATCGTATTCGTCGGCAAAGGCAACCGTACCTTCAGCAGTCGGAGCGACAGACATGTAATGGATGTCGGTCACGAGATTGTAGCGGATATCCTTTGCGTAAAACTGGGAATACTGACTCCAATACGGATAGAAGCCAATCACTTTGTCAGCGGCAGCCTGGGCAGCCACAGCAGCACCCATAGCAAGAGCCAATGTAATAACCTTAAAGTTCATTTTTGATTACCTCTTTCCTATTGAAAAATCACACGGTCAACGCCAGTGGCGTCACGGCAGTAGGTGTACGGATCCGGCACGAAATCTTCAGCTTTCTTACCCACAGACTGAGCGTCAACGATTGTCATGGCGTAGGCTGCACGAGTCGGATTAGCATTTTCGGCTACAGAGCATGCGCGGTATGCCCAACCATGCGTCCTGCCATACATGACATACTGTTCGCTAATGGCAAGGTAGTCCATCGGAACGGCCTGCAACATGGCAAGATCTTCGCTAGTACCCACAAAATTGTAGATATACAACTTCTTCAAATTAGTCACATCAGCCGAGAACTCGGCCCAGCCCGCTTCGGAGCCACCGCCAATGAACGGATCCACGTAAATAGCTCTCAACGTAGCAGTATTAGAAAGGAATTCAGTGGAATCTTCCTTGTTCTTTGCAGCGTTATACGCCGTAATGCCAAGAGACTTTTTAACATTCTCGTTGTAAGCATCGACAGCGTCCAAAACCTGGGCAATACGCAGTTCCGGGTGCAAATTCAGATATTCTTGAGCATTGAAATCAGCCGGGAAGCTATCGCTATACAGGTCGTCAACACTCATCGAGGAGCAGGCGCCCAAAACACCTGCCAAGAGAATCATTGCATACTGGTGAAGTTTTTTCATATTCCGCACCTCTTAGAAATTCACCGTCACATCGGCAAGCAACACGTTCTTGCTGACGCTGAATGTATTATTGCCAAGTGCTTCGAATGCATTATAGAAGCAGCTCAGTTCATTGTTAAGAATGCCGTACTGCAAGGAAATGTAAGACATCGGAGCGATCTTCACGCGGACACCGCCCAAGATCAAGCTTTCCGTTGCATCCGTCAAGTTGATGGTTTGAGTCGGGTCTTCAAACGCAAGACCGCTTCTTGCACCACCCTTGCCGAACTGCTTGTTATACTGCTGGAAACCGGCAAGCACAGAAATCGGGCCCCAGACATCGGCAGTAAGACCTGCAACAATGTGCGTAGCCTGGCGTTCCAGGTAAGCACTTTCAGTTGCACGGGAGAAAGATCCCTGGAGGAGAATCTTATTGTCGAGACCGGCAATGGCGCCAATATCGACACCGAGACCCACAGCCATTTCCGTGAACTTGTTTTCTTCGATCAAAGGCAGAGCGGAAGCCGTAGCCTCACCCGTCTTGGCATACGTCTGAGTCAACATGTTGTAGCGAGCATTGAAGAAGACCTTGTCTGCCCAGTTGACATCGACCTTGGCGGTAACACCCTTGCGGTCAGGAGTTGCAAGGCCAAACGGCAAAGCAAGGCTAACCGACGGATCGATATCCCTAAGCTTGTCCTGTTCAACTTCGAGCTTCTTCATCGTAGTGCCAGAATAGGCATTGCGGTAGAAGTGGCCATTCTTATAGTTGTTGTCCAAGCGGGCAAGCATGTTCGGGCTATCACCAGCACCCTTGTTGCCAAGAGCGTTGCCATTGGTACCCGTAGACATCAAGTTGCCAGCATGCAATGTCGTGGAGTTGTAGACATTGAAGTAGAGGTTTTCAAGGCTAGAGGCACCAAACACGGAGAAGACAGATTCTTCAAGCGAACTCGTATAGAGAGCATTGGCATTGAAAATCGTCGTACGTCCCTGGTAAACCGGAGAAGAGGCGAGTTCAGACCAGAAGTTGGAATCCGTCTGGAGATAACCGGCCTGCACCTTGAAGTCGACGTCGCTGATATTGCCCTTCACAAAGAGATCTGCATAGAAGCTCTTGCCGTTATCCTGCTTGCGGTAGTCTTCGTTGACTTCCCTATCAGCATCTTTCTGCAAGCTAGACACATAGATAACTTCCTTGCCATTGATGGTTCTTTGCGCAACGGTGTAGGATGTCTGTTTTTCCTGGATAACGTAGTCACGATCCACGGCCCAGTTGGACATCGCAAATTCACCATTCACACCGAACGTAACCGGAAGCTGCGGAAGCACCTTCTTGGAATCGAAAGAGGCATCAACAGACAAGACCGAGTTCTTGTCGTAATAGACAGTATCTGCGTCCGTAATGATCTTGGAACGGCGGGTCATCTTGCGGTCGAGCAAACCGACATAGTTCACACCGAGGTGTGCCCCGTAAGCATCGGCACCGACACGCGCACCAAGGAGGTAGCGGTCAGAGAAGTCGAAGTCGAAGAACAACTGGTCAATTTTCTTCGAAGTGTTGCGAAGGCGGGCACCCGTGAGCTGGGCGGTGATGTTATCGACCACGCCAACACTTCCACTCTGGTAAGCGACATTCAAGCCATGCAACAAGCGACGGCTCGTAGTATCGAGGTTGCGCTTTTCAAGAGCTTCGCGACGCTTTTCCGCAAAGATTTCCGGTTCCTGGAGGATTTCGGTTTGCGGAGTGTAAATGGTAAGCGGGGTGTAACCGACACGCATGTAACCCAAGTTGAAGTCTACATGCTTATTGAGGATTGTACCATCGTAGCTGAACCAATGACCAATAACCGGGTTATTGTTCTCGTCATAGGCGCTCTGCCAATCCTTGTGGAGACGCAACTGGACGTCGATCATCGTTTCGGAACTCGGACGAGCGGTCAAACGCAGGTTCACATCTGTGAAAGCCTGGTTTTCCTGAGTCGGAGATTCACTGGAAAACTGGTCGGAAGAAGCGATGGAAGTAAGTCCACCGGCCTTAGCCGTACCGTTAATCTTCAGTCCAAGTACCGCAGCATTGAGAGAATCCAATTTTTCTAACAAGGACTTCTGTTGCGTGACAACTTCAGCATTATTTTCGGCAGCAAAGGCAGTCGCAGCCGAAAGCAGAATCGCAGAAGAAAGACCGAAAGCGGAAATTTTCTTATTGAACATCATACTCGCTTCCTCCCATTAAAATTCCACATTAATGGAAGCTTCAAGAATCATCTGGGAGAACTTATGCGTATATGTTTTCGGCGCTCCCACATCTTCAATGGTATAGTAATCAGGCATATTTGCTACCCTGTACTTCGGTTTAATCTTTTCCTTGTAAAGCTTCGTCTTGACATTATTAGTCACCGTAGCGACTTCGCCTTCATCAAGTTCAACATCACCGGCTCTGCTCTTCTGTTTCTTGGCAGTTGCCAAAGCACTTGCAAGTTCAGAAGGATAAGCAGCATCATATGCATCAACCAACGAGGAAGTATTGTAATCGTTCTGAACGGCAATGTAGCCAACATTCAAGGACAACCATGCATTCTGGGCAACGGAGTAATCGAAGCCGCCCATCACCTGCAACTGTCTGTTCTTCATGAGAGGAATGTCAAGACCGATTTCCGGGACGGCAGAACTCAGCTCACCGTAATCCGTATTGATAAACTGGACACCGGCAGTAAAGCCAAGACGCGGCAAGAACTGGAGAGAGAAGCCACCATTGATGAAGTCGCTCTTGAGCGTTCCAGAAGCGCCACTCACCATGTTCGTCTTGCTTTCGGAGTGCTTGTAAGAAGCGGAAGCTTCAAAAGACTTGCTGAAGCCAGCCAACTTGGCGACATCGGCCTTGAGGCCAGCGCCAAATTCCAAGTAGGAGACCTTGTCTACAATTCCTTCGAATTCGGAAGTAACTTGGTTAAAGACGCTCACGAGAGCCTGGGCTTCGATCTTTTCCTGCCAGTCGCCCTTGACAATGGCGCGACCACCCATACGGTTTGCCGTGGCAAGGCCGTTCGGCAAGGCAAGCTGGACAGCCGGATCAGACATCGCATTGATGAGCGTCAGCTGTTCCTTGGAATAGACGTTGGAACCCCAAGAGTTCTTGTTGTACGGGGCAATGTTGTAGCTGTTGCCCTGACCGGCCAAGAACGCATCGTCATCCGTACCAAGAGAACGGGCGACCGGAGCAAACTTCGGAGAGTAATGGTAGAGAGCATCGAAGGTAGAGTAGAGCGGAGAATTCACGCCGTACTTGACCACTTCGCCATCCTTATCGGAGTTCATGATGCGCTGGGCAAAGAACTTCGGGGACTGGGCGAGGTTGTTGAACCAATTCTTGTCGTTACGGATGAGGTCGAGGGCAAGGCCTGCACTCCAGGAGTTTTCAACCTTGTAACCGGCATTCAAGTTCACAAGAATTGCAGAACCATTTTGCTTTTCGTCCGTTCCAGGAATGGTAACCTGGGTATAAATGATGTCACCCGTTTCAGGATCAGTCATTTCGACGCCAGTTTCCGGATCGATTGCGGCCGGGCCATTAACAACCTTGGCCGGCTTGTTGATCTTATCGATGGACATGGCATATTCTGCAACGAGATCGAGAGTCAGGTTCTTGTTCTGCATGAGAGCAGCCACATCAGCACCCACGCGAGCGCTCAACACGAACGTGTTCTGCGGATAAGTCACAGACGGATTGACTTCCTGAAGTTCGTACGGAGCCTGAAGGTTGATATTACCTTCTCCATCGCGCGGATGGCGATACGTATAGGACTTCGAATTTTCGTTATCGAAAATGAGCATCGGGGTCACGCCGACATAGACATTCTTCTGCATCGGCAAGAGTTCGATGTTGCCACCGACAAGCCACTTGTCCGTCGCAGACGAAAGGGACGTCCCGTTAACCGTATCGTTCGGAAGGATGTTGCCTTCGGCACCGCTGAAGTCGAGAACCGACACGCGGTTCACACGGGCGAAGAAGGCTTCTGCACGGAGTTCACCGACCATCGGATCGATTTCCTGGCGGAACTGGAGGTTCACGCCCTGGAGGTTGCGCTTGTTGCCTTCAAGGAGCTGTTCCTTTTCGGCCATGTGGCGCTTACGGGCGAAAATCGTCGGTTCATAGAGGATATCTACACCGGGATTGTAAATCGTGAGCGGAGAAATTGCCGAACGGAAGTCGCCTACCGTCCAGTAGAAATTCTTGCCGACGTTGCCTTCGACATTGAGCCACTTGGCTTCGAGAGTCTTAGCAGCTGCAGCGAAGTATTCCTGCATACCGCCGCCAAGGCGCATCAAGACATTGGCACGGACGGTTTCGTACGGACGGAAACCGAAATTCAAGTCGGCGCTGACGAATTCGTTGCGTTCTACGTCCGGCATGTGGTTCATGGCGGTCAAATCGTTGTCCGTCGAGAAGCTGGAGCGCTGGGCAACAGCACGAATGCTACCGCTAATTTCAACACCACGCTTGGCGTTTGCGCTATCCGCCTTGTCCTGCAAGGCCTTTTGATTGTCCGCAACAGCAGAAGCCGATGCGGCAACCGAAGCAGAAAGAAGGGCGATTAAAAGTCTATTCATTTTCATATTCATCTTTAGCATCCTCCCTTAGAACCAAGCCTTGGTTTCAGCTGCGATGTAATGGGAATGCCAATCGTTTTCAGAAACGGTTTCGTCAGAGTGCGTCATGAACTTGTAACGGAAGTGGAGCCCCACGCGATCAGAGAAGTCCCAATCAAAGCCAAGGCCAATAGCGAAGTCCTTGTAGTTGATCGGAGCTTTTTCATAATAGTAGGGAGAAACTTCGTTGACACGGGTCGGAGCACTATCGGTAAACTTCTTAACCGTGTTACCCGTCTGATGAATGACATAAGTCTTGCTAGATCTAAACGTTTCAAGACCGAGGATACCTACCATGTGGAAGGTCGGCGTCACGGCAACGGTCGGTTCAAACTGACCGAAGAAGCTCGTCAAGAGCATGCCGGACTGCTTTTCGGAAACGGCGATCGGAGCAAAGGAAGTAGAAACACCGGAGAGGGCAACAAAACCAGTCATCATGATGTTGCGGTCGGTACCGAACCAGTGGCCGATATCGTAACCACCCATGAAGGACATGTAAGTAGACCACTTGGTATGCATCGGGACTTCGCCCTTTGAAATCTGCTGACCGTTATCATAGGCAGCGAAGGATTCCCACATTTCCCAGGTACCACCATAGAGACCGCCACGCTGACGGTACATCTTGACGCCCTGACCTGCATCCTTCTGGACACCGGCACGGGAGATGTAGCGAGAACGAGGAGCTTCGGAACCCTGACCAGAGTCAGCCACGAAAAGCGGCTTGTGCTTGGTCCAGGAATTGGAGCCTTCCCAAATGTTGCGACCATTCAAACGGTAGTTGAAGGAGATCACGTCCTGACCAGCTTCGACCTGGCGATGCTGAGCATACTGGAAATCGAAGTAGCCGCGGTTGAAGCTCGGTTCCAACTTGAAGTTGATACCGACCATGTTCGGGGAGTAGCGGAGAGCGCCACCATTGAGGTAGAATTCATCCTTACGCCAGCCCGGGAAACGGGACGGGTTAGAAAGGGAGTACGGAGAATAGAAACCCGGCTGGAAGAAAACGAGTTCAGCGGTCATCGGCCAGCCTTCGACATACTTACTCTGAGCCTTGACATAGAGACCAAGCTTCGGATTTGCAACGCTGGATCTCTTGGCATCGCTAGAGTAACCAGAACCGCGGTCAGTCGGACTATAGCCGTCAACAACTGCAGACTGGTAGAAAAGCGTGGAATCCGTAATGCTAATGCCCAAATCGGCCATCAAGAAGAGCTTCGAAGTGATGTTGCCCTTGACATCGATAGAACCCACATGGGTATTGAGAAGGACCGGTTGGCCAAGATCGCTCTTGATCCACTGTCCACGGAATTCGCTTTCGAAAATAGCGCCATCGTCATAGGTCACGCCCAAGTAGTTCACGCCAACAGTCAGGTTGTCGGCAATCTTTTCCTTAGCGACACGGGCATGGTAGACAGAGCCGCGCAAATCGTAGCTACCCGTCATTTCAAGTTCGCCCGGCTGACCACCGTACATGCGCAGACCGTCACGGGTCGCCATGTCAGCATCCATCGGCTGGGAAATGAGGAACTGAGCCTTCAAGTCGTACGGGAGCTGGTAGACGTTAGCAAACACACCACCAAAGGAACGGTTCGTCCAGAATGCACGACCACCTTCCTTGACCGGCTTGAATGCCTTTTCCTTATAGTAGGTAGAAACGGTCTTTTCGTCTTCGAAAAGTTCGTACTGCCAGACGAAACGCGGGTTGGTTTCACGTTCCCACATGGTAAGCGGAGAGGCGTTTGCCCAGATAACACCGCCTGCGGTAACGTAGGCACCAAACACACCAGCACGGATATCGACACCGACATTCAATTCTTCGTTGATGGTCGAAGAATAGTAGTCCGTAGAGTGATCGTAAAGAACTCGTTCATCGGTATTGCCCGGGTTCTGCGTCGGATGCTTGGCAAACTTGTTCGTATAGATACCACTCAGGTCGAACGGGAACGAGAGGTTCGTGAACAATGTGATGTAGGAGTTCGGCATGGCGACGACGTTCACGTTCAACACGGCGTCGACGCTTGTGCGAGCCTGGTCATCCTGAACCCAGTTGCTTTGTTCGGAATAGTGGAAATTCTTCAAACGGAAAGCCATGTAACCGGAGACTGCCAGTGGCAGATCGTCCTTGCCGAGGAGAGTCGATTCCATGTTACCGGAAATAGTATCCAACGAAGCGTGAATGGAATCAAGCTGCAACTGCGGAGGGAGAGCCCACGCAGCACCGAGGCTAGACGCTAGTAAAAGGGAAGAAACTGTTTTGCGCATAAAATCCTCTTAAATCTCGTTGCGGAACGGATAATGAGCCGGG
>Ga0310696_10008945_pt1 | contig 11632 bp, 8 predicted proteins | sample AusTroGonzalo_MG_4_FD_203885 | JGI IMG/M metagenome (GOLD analysis project Ga0310696, IMG submission 203885) | Bovine rumen microbial communities from tropical cattle in Woodstock, Queensland, Australia - Gonzalo_02 (v2) (version 2) | ecosystem: Host-associated > Mammals > Digestive system >...
TCAACGGTGTGGAATGTGAGCCCTGCCTCACTGCCGACCATCGCCTGATGCTGGAACATACGGAGCGCGTCATCACAGGATGCCTCATCGTGGGGCGGCTGCTGAATGTCAAGGAAATCAAATTCGGGATTGAACTGAACAAGCCGGACGCTCTGGCAAAATTGCAGGAAGTCGCCAAAGGCACCAAGGTTCAGATTTGCCCATTGCATGTGCGCTATCCGCAAGGCGCGGAAAAGCAGCTGATTTACGCTCTGACGGGGCGGAAGGTCCCGTCGGGGGGACTTCCGATGGATGTCGGATGCGTGGTGCAGAATGTGGCGAGCGTGGCGGTTACAGCGGAAGCCATCTGCGACGGCAAGCCGCTGTACGAGCGAATCGTGACCGTGACCGGACGGCCCGTGGTCAATCCCGGCAACTGGCTGGTCCGCGTGGGGACGAGGCTGGCTGATCTCATCCGCCTGGCGGGCGGCGTCAAGGAAGACCCTGCGAAGATAATCTCCGGCGGGCCGATGATGGGATTCTCGGTCTATTCCCTGGACATTCCCGTGATGAAGAACACATCTGGCCTTGTTCTGTTGTCCCGCAGCGAGATCGTCCAGTACCAAAGCAAGTCCTGCCTGCATTGCGGACGCTGCAACGATGCCTGCCCGATGCAACTGATGCCCAGCCTGCTGAGCCAGATAATCGAGAGCGGCAAGTTTGACATGGCCGAACAATGGCATGTCATGGATTGCATCGAGTGCGGCTGCTGCTCATACATCTGCCCCGCCCAGCGTCCGCTGGTCCAGCACATGCGCCGCGGCAAGATGGAAGTGACGGCGATTCGCAAGGCCAGGAAGGGGTGAGACGCGGCGGCAAATTTGCCAACGCCACGGACAACGACGGCGCGCACGGAGGCACGCCCTCCCGAGCACATTTCCACGGACAACGACGGCGCGCACGGAGGCGCGCCCTCCCTTTTCCCTAACCACTAATCACTAACCACTGACCACTCAATATGTCAGACAATTCTTCCATTATGATGCCCAGCATGGAGAATCTGGTTGTCAGCAGTTCTCCGCATTATCATAGCCGGATGACCGTTCGTGGCATCATGTTCCTGGTGGTTTTGGCCCTGTTGCCGGCGGCGGGCGCGGGAGTCTGTTTTTTTGGCCTGACGGCCCTGCGCGTGTTGCTGGTCTGTTCTGTCGCTTGCGTGGCCATCGAGGCGGTTTGCGCGAAACTTCTGCGAAAGCCCCTGGAGATTGACGATGGAAGTGCCTTGGTGACGGGTCTTCTGCTGGGAATGAATTTGCCGCCGACGGCACCGACCTGGGTCTGCCTGCTGGGGTCACTGATAGCCATTGGCCTGGGCAAGATGCTGTACGGTGGTATCGGCTGCAACCCCTTCAATCCCGCCCTGGTCGGGCGCGTGGCCCTGCTGGTCGGCCTGCCGGGGATAATGACGCACTGGAAGATTCCTGCGGGCAGCGTGGAGGCTCTGTCCTCTGCGACCCCCCTGCAACTCATGGGGGCGGGCGACATGTCCAAACTGGAGGCGATTCCGTACAGGGATTTGTTCTTGGGATTGCATGGCGGCTCCATCGGCGAGACTTGTGCGCTGGCCATTCTGATTGGCGGAATTTTCCTGATTGTCCTGAAAATCATTCGCTGGCAGATTCCCGTCTCCTACCTGCTGACAGTCGCCGTGATTACCGGCATAGCGCATTGGGCGCAACCTGAACATTACGCTCCCGCACTGTTCCATCTGCTGACCGGAGGGCTTCTGCTGGGAGCTTTCTTCATGGCGACTGACATGGTCACGACGCCTCTGAGCCGCAAGGGCGCCGTGATTTTCGGCGTCGGCTGCGGGCTGATTACCAGCGTCATCCGCCTGTGGGGAAGTTATCCCGAGGGAGTTTCCTTCTCCATTCTCATCATGAACTCCCTGACCCCCCTCATCGACCGCTACACGGCCGGCAAGCCGTTTGGCACACCTGGCGGACGCGGCCTGAAAAGCGTCCACAAATAGGATTTTCTTCAAATCACCCCTAACCATTAATCACCTATGCGCGATATCCTGAAATTAAGTTTAAGCCTGGGGCTCATCTGCGGGGTCGTCGGCGTGATTCTCGTGGCGGCGAACAAATGGACGGAAGAACCGAGGCGGCAGACTACGGAAGCTCAGCGCCTGGAGAGTATGCGCCTGGTCCTGCCGGCGACGGTCAAAAATGTCTCGGATGGCCAGCCCAGCAAAGTTCCCGGAGTGACATTTTTCCAGGCCTTTGACGAGCAAGGGCAAATCGTGGCCCTGGCGGCGGAAAGTGTTTCCCTGAAAGGTTTTGGCGGGGCGGTCAAGGTTCTGGCTGGGCTTGGCCTGGATGGCGAAATTCAGGGTGTCCTGGTCCTGAGCCACGGCGAGACCCCCGGCATTGGCACGAAAGTCACGGACCGGAAGGTCAGCCAGTCGCTTTGGCAGGTGCTGGCCGGCAAGAGCGAAACCGTGGCATTCCCTCCCAACGCGTGCCTGGACAGTTACAGCGGGAAACGCCTTGGCGAAGCGCCTTTCACCTTGAACACCAATGGCATCGTGGGTGTTTCCGGAGCCACCTTTTCCAGCAACGCCGTGCTCGATGCCATCAACCAGATTGGCCTGGCTTGGCGCGAAGAGCAAGATAATCTGAGACAGCCGAAGGAGAAATAAGCGATGTCCGCCTGGAAAACTCTGACTGAAGGGCTTTGGCGCCAGAATCCTGTGCTGGTCCTGATGCTCGGCATGTGTCCAACCCTAGCCGTTTCCTCCAGCGCCAAGAATGCCGTCGGCATGGGACTGGCCACGACTTTCGTCCTTGTCGGTAGCAACCTGGTCGTCTCTCTCGTGCGCAAGGGGATTCCCGCCAAGGTGCGAATCCCATGCTACATCGTCATCATCGCGGCGTTTGTCACGGTCGTCCAGTTGCTGCTGGAGGCTTATTTCCCGGCGCTGAACAAGACCCTGGGCATCTACATCCCACTTATTGTGGTCAACTGCATCGTCCTGGGGCGCGCGGAGGCCTTTGCCTCCAAGAACTCGCCCTTCGCCTCCTGTCTTGATGGCCTGGGCATGGGCTTTGGCTTCACCCTGGCCCTGATGGCCTTGGGCGCGGTGCGGGAGTTCCTGGGGGCGGGGACGCTTTTCGAGTACCAGGTCGTCAGTGGCTGGCAACAATTCCAGTTACTGCAATTCCCCGCTGGTGCGTTCATCGTGCTGGCCTTCTTCCTGGCGTACATGAATTACCTTCAGCGCAAGAAGGCGCTCCGCGAGTTGGGAACCTTCACACCCCCGCCGGAACTCAACTGTGCCAATTGCCATATCTGCCAGTTAGGGCAGAAGGAAGAAAATCCGAAATGAGTGATTTCCTGTATGGAATGAATCCTGTCTTCGAGGTGCTTCTGGCGGGGCGCCGCCAGGTGGCCCGCGTGTTTCTGGCCTCTGGCAGCACCAATCCCCGCCTCAAGAAATTGGAGAATGTCGCCAGGACCAGGGGCGTTCCCGTCGAATGGTGCGACAAAGCCAAACTGTTCGACCTTTGCCAGACGCGTGAGCACCAGGGCGCTGTCGCCGAAGCGGGGCCATTCCCCTACACGCCTTTCGCGGAGATGCTCGAATGTTCCCGCCTCGTGCTGCTGGACAATCTCGAAGACCCGCATAATGTCGGGGCAATCATGCGGACGGCCGAAGCCCTGGGCTGGCAGAATGTCCTGTTGCCACGGCGCGGTGTGCCTTTGCTGATACCCTCGGTCCTGAAGGCCTCGGCGGGGGCTGGCGAGCATTTGCGGATTGCCGTCAACTGCTCCGCCAACCAGTATGTGAAGATTGCCCTCGAATCTGGCTATGTCGTCGTGGCTCTGGATGGCGCCGGCAAGGAGTCGCTGGAGGATATCCGGGAGCGCAATTACGAGAAGGTTCTCCTGGTCTGCGGTGGTGAAGATGCCGGCGTCAGCCAGTTTATCTTGAATACCGCGACTTGCGTGGCGGCCATCCGCCAGCGCGGACGCATCAATTCCCTGAACGCCTCGGTGGCCGCCGCCCTCGCCATGTACACGATTGGCTAGGTGCTTGCTCCTTACGTCCGCCGTGGTTCAGGCCCAACAATCCCCGCTGGTGACGAAGGGACGAGTGATGCTCGTCCTTCTTGCGTCGATAGGGCAGGGGGAAAATCGAGGTATTTGCTATGCATGAAATAACTCCGGAAATGTTGTCTAATTCTCAGCAGAGAGGTGCTCCCATGGAGAAAAAGAACGTGATTGTCTCGCTGGTGCCGCTGGTGCTCATTCTGGCGGCGATTTGTCCGTTGTTCTGGTGGACATTCTGTCGCATAGAGGTTCAGAACGGCGAGGTCGCCGTGCTGATTCGCAAGACCGGCAAGGACTTGCCGATGGACCAGATTTTGGCAACCGAGCCGGGCATGAAGGGCATCCAACTTGACGTCCTCGGCGAAGGGCGGTATTTCCGCAATCCGTACACCTGGACATGGGAGAAATGTCCCGTCACCGACATCCCCGCCGGCTCTTTCGGCGTCCTGGTCAGGAAATTCGGCAAGGACTTGCCGGAAGGCGAGATTCTGGCACCGTCGGCGGAATACAAGGGCATCGTCAAGGAGGTCCTGGGCACTGGCAAGCACCGCCTGAATCCCTACGCCTACGATGTCCAGGTCTACAGCGACCTGCGCATCATGCCGGGCAATGTCGGCGTGGTTACGAATCTGACGGGCGACGATGTTTTCAGCGGCACGCCCAACGACCTGTCTAACCAGAAGGGCTTCATTGTCAACGCCAACCAGAAGGGCGTGCTGAAGGAAGTGCTGCGCGAAGGCACGCACCGCCTGAATCCGTTTGTCCAGAGCGTGTCCATCGTCAACATCCAGAGCCAGCGGTACGAATTCAGCGGCGAGGAGGCGATTTCCTTCATCACCCTTGATGGTTTCACGATTTCCCTGGAAGGGACGGTCGAGTTCAACATTTCCGCCGAGTCGGCACCGTGCCTGACGCATGAGGTCGGCGACATGGAAGACATCATGAAGAAGCTGATTTTGCCGTCGGTCAGCGGTTTCGCCCGCATTGAGGGCAGCAAGAAGTCGGCCACCGAGTTCATCGTCGGCGAAAGCCGCCAGCTGTTCCAGAACGACCTGGAGAAATTCCTCCAGAAGACCTGTCAGGTCTGGGGAATTTCCGTGAACTCCGTGCTTATCCGCGACATCATTCCGCCGCAGGAAATCGCTGAAATCATCCGCAACCGCGAATTGGCTGAGCAGGAGGCGAAGAAATTCAAGCAGCAGATAGAGCAGGCTAAGTCCGCCACCCAGTTGGAGGAGCAAAAAATGCTCGCCCTCCAGAAGAAATCGGTGGTGGCCGCCGAGACCCAGAAAATCACGAATGAAATCGCCGCCCAGCAAAAGCAGGTCGAGGCTCTGGTCAAGGCCAGGACCGAATTGCAGGCGGCCACGGTCGAATACCAGCGCGCCCAGGCGCAGACTTCCGCCCGCCTGAAACTCGCCGAGGCGGAACGCCAGGTCATCAGCAACCGCAACCAGAAGGAAGTCGCCGTGCTGAAGGAGAAGGTCCTTGCCTACGGTGGCGGCCAAAACTACTTGGCCGGACTGCTCTACGCCAAGGTCGCTCCGCAGATTGAGAGCATCCTCTGCCAGGCCGAGCCAGGCTGGTTCGGATTGCCTCTGGCCGATACCGTGACGACGCTAAAAAACCCGCCACCATCCGCACCGCAGACCGCACAGGACAACCAGGGAGGGACTGACAAATGAAAAATCTCGGACGTCTGATTGCTGTTGTCGTTGTCCTGGGAATCATCTTGGGCGGGGCGGAGTTCTTCTGGAAATGGTTCTTCTGCCGCTTCTATGTGCCACCGCGTTGCATGGCCGTCGTCACGGCCAAGACAGGCAAGGCGCCCGCGCCGGGCAGCCTGCTCGTCGAGCGGGGAGAGAAGGGCATTTGGCGCGAAGTCTTGCCCGAAGGACGCCATTATCTGAATCCCGTCCTGTATGATGTCACCATCGTCCCGGCCGTCAGCATCCCCTTGGGCAAGGTCGGCATTGTGACTTCCAAGGTCGGACGCCCTCTGCCTCCCGGGGAAATAATCGCCCCCGACCGCGACAGCCAGGGCATCTGGCGCAATGTGCTGGGGCCGGGCCTGTACCGCCTCAATCCCCAGGGCTACACCGTCGAGATTGCCGATGCCACAAACATCCCCGTCGGCTATGTCGGCGTTGTCACTTCGCAGACCGGGCCAGTCGCCCCGGCGGGGAATTTTGCGGGTCCGGGGCAGAAAGGCGTGCTGAAGGACATCCTCCAGCCGGGCTTGTACTATCTCAATCCGCGCGCCTACCAGGTCAACATCATTGAGATTGGCATGAATCAGGTCAGCATGATTGGCAAGGCCGGCAGTGTCATCGAGGTCAAGAACCAAGTCATGTCCACCAATACTGCGTTGGCGGAGATGACGAGCAACATTCTGACCAAACAGCAGGCCGGGCGCATGGAATACGCGCAGAACCGCGCTGCCGTCGCCGGCAAGCCAGCCGCCCCTGGAAAGTCGGTCGCCAACGGCAAGCCTGCTGCGCCACCGCCTTTCATGGCCGACAAGGCGATGCCGCAGGAAGCGGCCAAGAGCGTGGCGATGGAAGGCAAGGCTAAATACAAGTCGCCGGTTGGTCGCGACATGAAGACGATGAAGCAGAATCCTGCCGAGCCGGAGCCTGTCTACAGCATCGACAGCGTAGTGGAGTTCCCCTCGCGCGACGGTTTCGTCATCCGCATGGACATGACGGTGGAGTTCGAACTGCTACCGGAGAACGTGTCGCTGATTTACATGCTCTACGGCGACTTGCCCAAGGTCGTGGAGAAGATTATCCTTCCGCAGATTCTGTCCGTTTCCCGCCTGAAAGGCTCCAATTACAAGGCGCAGGATTTCATCGTCGGCGACGGACGCGAGATTTTCCAGAGTGATTTGCGCAAGGAGCTCGTCACCGTCATGAAGGAGAAGAAAATCATCATCCACAACGCCATCATCCGCAATGTCGTGATTCCCGAAAACATCTTGATGCCCATTCGGGCTTCCAGCATCGCCATCGAGCAGAACCTGACGAACAAATCACTCCAGGAAACGGCCAAAATCTCCGCCGAACTCAACGCCCAGGAAGCGCTCATCGAGCAGAAGCATCTGGAAGTCGAGCAGCAGACGAAAAAGAAGGTCGCGGAAATCGCCGCCGAGCAGTTGCAGCAGGTCAGGATGATTCAGGTCAACACCGAACTGGAAGTCGCCAAGGTCGAACTGGAACGGGCAGATGTCGAGGCCAAGACCGCCAAACTCCGTGGCGAAACCGAGGCCAATGCGGCTTTCCTGCTCGACAATGAGCGCGCCCTGGGCACGAAAATGCGCGCGGAGGTCCTTGGACAGCTGGGCATCATGGCCAATCTCCAACTGGTCGAGAACCTTAATCCCAACCTGAAGATTCGCATCCTCCATGCCGGCAATGGTACGCTCTGGACCGATTTAAAGGCAGGGGCACTGAACCTGGATGCCACTCCTGCAAAGAGCGAATAATTGCGCGGGGCGGAGCCCGCGCATCTCCATGTTCTTTTTGCGCAAGGCGGAGCTTGCGCATCTCCATGTCCTTTAGCCCGCGCATCTCCATGTTCATTTGCGCGGGGCAGAGCCTGCGCCACGCTCTTTAGCCCGCGCATCTACGCTCTTGTCGCTGTTCAAAGGAGGTTTTCATCATGCTGGCCATGACCTTGGACGAGGCCCTGAATTTCGAGTGGAAAGAAGTGGCCGAGCCCGTCCGCAAGCTGCATGAGGTCGTCATTGGCGTCAAAGCGGCGGCGGTCAACCGTGCCGACTTGCTGCAAAAGGACGGTTGCTACGCTTCGCCGCCGGACTGGCCGCAGTGGTGCGGACTGGAGATCGCGGGGCGTGTGCTGGAGGCTCCCGAAAATTCGCGCTTTCGGGCGGGCGACCGCGTTTGCGCTTTGGTTGGCGGTGGCGGGTATGCGGAGAAAATCGCCGTCCCCGAAGAGATGGTCATTCCCTTGCCGGAGGAAATTTCGATGGTACAGGGAGCCTCTATCCCGGAAGTCTGGTGTACAGCCTATCTCAATCTACTGTTGGAGGCGGGACTTCAGCCAGGCGAGGTCATCTTCATCCAGGCGGGAGCCAGCGGCGTGGGGCTTGCCGCGATTCAACTGGCCAAGAAAATGGGCGCCAAGGTCATCACTACTGTCGGCTCCCAGGCCAAGGCCGAATTTGTCAAAAGCCTCGGCGCCGATATTGTCCTGAACCACCGCACTGACGATATTCTGCAAGTTATCAAGGTTAGCCAGCCCAATGTCGCGCTAGATTGCGTTGGTGGCAGGCTCATGGGGCAGTGCCTCGAATACATGGCCTTTGGCGGACGTTGGATTATGATTGCCTCTCTGGCCGGCGGCGATACCACAGTCAATCTGGAAACGGTCTGGCGCAAACGCCTCCGCCTGATTGGAAGCACCTTGCGCAGTCGCACTTCTGCGGAAAAAGGACGGATTATGTCCGCCATCGAGCAATATCTTCCTCTGTTCGCCGCCGGAAAACTAGTCACGCATATCCACGCTGTCTTCCCGATGCAGGAAGTCGAGACCGCCCACGCCATCCTGCGACGCGCAGAAAATATCGGCAAAGTCGTCTTGACCTTGGAGTGAGCGTAAGCAGGCACGTCAGGGCGTGGGAGGGCCGAGCGTCTGCTCGGCCAATCTGCCCGTAGAAACGCTCATCACCATCCAGTAGGGCGCCCAGGCCCTGGCCGCCGTTGTTGCCCTTGGAGAAACGCCCTCGTCTCACGTCCCACGTCCCGCCCATGCGCGCTCCCACGTCCCTCGTCCCATGTCCCACGTCTCATCCACGCGCGCGTCCCTCGTCACACGTTTCACGTCCCATGTCCCGCCTAAGCGGGCATCAGTCACTCCATCACGAAGATTCTGGTTTCGCCCTTGCGCATTCGGAGGGTTATTTCGGAGGTGCCGGCGGGCCAGGCCATATCGGAGAGGATTTCGCGGGGCGCGCCATCGCCGAGGAGGCGGAGCGTCTTGAGGCCGTCTGAATGGGCGTGGATGCCGATGAATCCGCAACCGGCATAGATGCCGTCGTTCGTCGTGCTGAGCACGGGGATTTTCGCGTGGGCGGCAAGTTCGCGCAGCAACTGGGGCTTGAGGCCAGGCGCCGCGCTCCAGAAGAGTTGGCAGGTCGCGCGCTTCTGGAAAAGGGCGGCGCTCTGCCCGCTCAGCAGTTTGCCGATGACCTCGGACGCCGGAGGATTTTCCGGCAATAGTTGGTAGGCGTGGAGTTTGCCGTTGGTGGAGCCCCAGCGGAGTCCTTGGACGGCTGGCCAGGCGTCGGTGGCTTCGGCTCGCATGTCCAGCGGGGTGGTCACCAGACTGAATGGCTGTCCGAAGAGCTTTTCAGCGGTGCCTGTCGTGAGGCCTTGCGGGGCGATGATTCCGGTGGGGCCCATGAAGGCGGCGAGGCGTCCGTCCGTCAGAATTTTTTCCTGGAGGAATTTCAGAATGCCGTCATCCACCAGGAAAAGATTGAGGAAAAGGTATGCGCCGTAGCGCTGGAGTTCCTCGTGCTTGAGGAGGTCGGAGAGAAGCACACAGCGCCAAGGGATGCCGGCCATGGCGAGGTTCATCAATTGGTAGTAGATGAGCTCGTTGTCGAGCGGCGGGTTGTCCAGTTCGTTGTGGCCCATGACCTTTTCGTCAACCACCACCAGCAGATAATCCTTGGCGGGGAAATCCTTGGCGACGAGGCGGTATTTTTCCATTAACTCCTGCATTTGGTGGATGGTTCCGCAGAGTTGCGGATCGTCCAAAGTCCAGCCAGTCGAGAAGTCGTAGATCTGGATGGCGTTGCCTTCGGCGAGGTTCCTTGCCAGTTCGCGCTGGAGGACATCTGTGGCCTCCTGGAGCGTATCCACGCGGTATGTCGCATCTTTCTGGGTGTGATGGGTGCGGAAGTCCGCATGGTTGAAGAAGATCTTGCCGTTTGCGTTGCAGGACCAGGCGCAACTCATGGTGTTGGTGGTCGAGCCATGTTGGCGTCCAGAATAGGCGACTGGCGCGATGAGGTAGTCCACGTTTGGGGAGTCCAGCACGGTTCTCACGTCGAAATGGCCTGAACTTTGCCCGAAGAAGCCCGAGTCCACCATAAAGCAGGTGTAGCCGAAGAAGGCTCCCACGAGACTACGCCCGTCGGTCGCCGTCTTGATGGACTGGCCTAGTTCCGCGATGCAATGACTGATGACGTAGTGCTGATATTCATGGTAGTCCAGCACGTCCTGCTCGGTCTTGGGGTCATAGTAGTGCCCGTTGGCGGCGTGACGCCGACGTTCGCCTGGAGGAACTGTCGCGGTGGCGAGCGTCACGTCTGGCTGATGCCAGGCCGTCTGGAGTTCCGCGTTGGAGGCGTATTTGGTGTGCAGGAAGCGTCTGAAGTCTTCCTGTCCGCATTCGGAGTAGTCTCCGAGTTGGTTGTTTTGGGCTCCCCAGTGCATCCATTCGTAACTTATGCCGCTGATGACCTGGAAACCGATGATTTTATTTGCGTATGGAGTTTGCTTTAAGTGGCTTATCAGATTATTAAATATGTCCTTGTAGGTGTTTTTCCAGACAGGCGAACCCATGGAGGGCAGGTGTTTCTGGCTGCCGCCGTAGGCACCCATTGTGTCGGCGCCGTCTTCGGGGCGGCACCAGACTTCGGGGTGCGAGTCAATCCACCATTTATGAAATCGTCCGTCGAAGTTGACGTAGAGGATGAATCGTGCGTCGGGGTTGATTTTAAGGTGGTGTTCCAGGAGTTCGTCGACCTTGGTGAAGTCATATCCGCTTTCGTAGAATCCAGCCTCCTTGAGTTCCAGCGCGATGAGCCGCAGTCCGGCGATGTCGGCTGCGTTGCGCTCGCTGGTCTCGCGGAGGTTTTCGGACCAGAAATGCATGGGGTTTATGATTTCGCCATCGACCTCCAGACAGGAGACACCATTGCTGGTGACGATGCGGCACAGCGGAAAGTCGGAGCCCGTTTGTTCTTGCGAAAACATTGTTGTTGCGCTGAGGAAGACCGCCAACAGAACCGCGACTTTAATCTGGATGAAATGTCTTTTCATTGTGATGATTCTGGATAAAGGGTGAGAAATTTAGAGTACAAAATTCGCCTTTGATTCGGCACAATGATAAAATATGACACGCCACGAAAAAAACAAATTGGCTTTGTTCCCGAAAAACAAACAGACCAGAATGTCCTGAGGTCAGTTCTCCTCAAAATACGGAGCGATGCGGATGAAGTTCAGGAGGAGATTTTCTCCCTCCTTGTCGCTGCCCGTGAAGGTCAGTTCCATCTTGTCGGAGGAGGGGATGAACCGATAGTAGCGGTAGTTCGTCTTGGCGGTCACGAGGTTGAAATTCGCCTTGGGACGCTTGTCCACGTAAGTGAACTCATGGATGATTTTCGCGCCCGTGAGAGTCGGCTCGATGCCGAAGCGGCGCGGATTGAACTTGTTCGCCATGGTGTCATCGTAGTCAGCCGTGACAAACTCCAGGACATACGGCTTGCCCGGGACCAGTCCGACGG
>Ga0310696_10008946_pt1 | contig 11632 bp, 6 predicted proteins | sample AusTroGonzalo_MG_4_FD_203885 | JGI IMG/M metagenome (GOLD analysis project Ga0310696, IMG submission 203885) | Bovine rumen microbial communities from tropical cattle in Woodstock, Queensland, Australia - Gonzalo_02 (v2) (version 2) | ecosystem: Host-associated > Mammals > Digestive system >...
GCCTGCGCATATTCAAGGCATGTCATCAGGAGTCTTTCGTAACGCTTGATGTCCTTGCTCAAATGCTGGTACCAGGCATCATTTTCTTCGGGCGTCGATGGCCTTACTTCGGTTATGTCGTTTGGAATCAATGCTCGGAACGCGTAATACACTTCTTCGTAATAGCGGTTCCTCATGCGGCAGTTGAACGCACGGTTTTTTTGTGTGTAGTCGCAATGGTGTAGGGACGAGATCATGCTTTTTCAACCCCTCTGACACCCTCGACTTGCCTGATTTTGGTCACAATGGCGTCAACTTGGTCTTTTCGGAATGCTTTGAATTCCATGCGGATGCGCCCTGTGTACTGGGCACTCGCGATGCTCATTCTGTCAAGCGACAAGTTTTCGTCTTTTAGGACCATCAAAATGCTTAACGGTAAGTTTCGGCGGTTGTCGGTTTCGATTGTAAGGTGTGTCGTAAACGGTTTTGTGACGTCGGCACTCCAGTCCACCGGGAGTCGTTGATCGGTCGGGAAATCCTTAAGACAAGGGCAATCGCTCTTGTGGACTTCGATACCGATCTGCGGACGCATGACGCCGACAATCTTATCGCCCGGGACAGGTCCGCAGCAACTTGCGAAATGGATGAGCAGACTGGTTTCGTGACCGATCATCAACGGCATTTCATCGGTGAGCGTGTTGTCCATGTCCTTTCCGAATTTCGGATAGAAACGGAGCGCTGCTGTTTCCTTGGAAATATCGTTTCCGCCGTTCAAGAAACGGTGGATGTCCTGGAGCGGGAGTTCGCCCTGGCCCAAGCGTTCAAAAAACTCGTTGAGGCTTGTCTTGCCAAAGTACTTGAGGATGTCCTCTTCTTTGGGGCGTTTGTCCTTTTCAATTTTCAAGAGTCGCAGTTCGCGAGTCCAGATTTCTTTACCGAGGCTGCGGGACTGGATGATGATGCTTGTCTTCATCCACTTGCGGAGTTCCTGCTTTGCCTTGATGGTCTTCACCATTTCAAGCCATTCCGGACTTGGTTCCTGGTTCGGGCTTTTTAAAATCTGAATGGTGGCGCCGTGCGGTACCGGTTCATCGAGGCTCACAACCTTGTCGTTAATGCGGGCTCCGATGCAGTGCAGCCCAAGTTCCGAATGGACGGCGAAAGCAAAGTCCAAAACGATGGCGCCTTCGGGGAGTTCCACGGATGCGCCCTTCGGAGTAAACACCGTCATGCCTTCGGGCTTCAAGTCCACCTTCAAAAAGTCGAGGTATTCCTTCGAGTCCGAGATTTCGGATTGCAGCTTGACCATGTGGTCTAGCCAGGCGAGTTCTTCGCCTTCGTGCTGCGTTTCCATCTTGTAGGCCCAGTGGGCGGCAAATCCCTTTTCGGCGGTGAGGTCCATGTCCTTTGTGCGGATCTGGACTTCGACCATCTTGTTTTCGGGGCCAATGACGGTTGTATGGATACTCTGGTAAAGGTTTGGCTTCGGGGTGGCGATGTAGTCTTTGAAGCGGCTTTGAAGCGGCGTCCAAAGGTTGTGTACGTAACCCAGAGCGAGGTAGCATTCTGGAATTGTCTCGACGATGATGCGGATGGCGAAAATGTCGAAGATGTCTTCGAAGCCGCAACCGCGGGCGAGCATCTTGTTATAGATGCTGTATATATTCTTGGTGCGTCCCTGGATGGTGCAGTCGAAGTCTTCGAGGGCCATCTTGATTTGGAGAGGCCCAATCACGGATTGCACGTAGTTCTCGCGCTTTTCCTTGTTCTCGATAAGGGCGTCGACGAGCTTCTGGTATTCATCCGGATTCACGTACTTGAAGCTCAAGTCTTCGAGTTCGGTTTTCAGCTTGTATAGACCGAATCTATGGGTGAGCGGTACGTAAATGTCAAGCGTTTCCTGGGCGATGATCTTTCGCTTTTCGGGCTTCATGTATCGCATGGTGCGCATGTTATGGATGCGGTCAGCGATTTTAATCATGATGACGCGCGGGTCTTTTGCCATGGCCGTAATGAGCTTACGGTAGGTGCTTGCCTTTTGCGCAGTCTTGCTCGCTTCCTGGACGGCGGTAATCTTTGTCACCGCATCGACCATGAACGCCGTGTCTTCGCCAAAAAGTTCTGAAATTTCACTGAGGGTATGCGGGGTGTCTTCCACCACGTCGTGCAATAAGCCTGCGAGTACCGTTGCCTGGTCTTGCTTTAGGTCGGCAAGAATCTTGGCCACTTCGTAAGGGTGTTCTGTGTAGGGCATGCCGCTCTTGCGGTATTGACCATCGTGGGCATCGGCAATAAAGGCTATAGCTTTTCTGAGGATCCCTTCGTCAAGTTTGGGATTCTTCTTAAGGAGCACACTTACAATGTGCTCTTGGTTAGTTGTAAATTTAGCCTGATCCATCATTCTCAATTTATCTAATAATTTGATACTTAAGCGGCTTTTTTTTGGAAATATGCCAAAAATAAGACGAAAAAAGTGTTCTTTGGCCTAAAATTCGGGGAAAATCGGAAAAAAGGATTTGGGGCGCTTCCTAGCTGTTGTAATCCGTACAACAAAAATATTATTACACCTCGCCTAAATTTTTTTGAATAGATTAATTTATTGGACAACAATTTGCCGAATTCACGGCTGTTGTTGGGGTTGGTATACAATGAATAAGTGGATGAAACTAATGCCAATGGCTGTAGCTGCCTTTGGTCTATGGGCGTGCGGCGACGATGCTATGACTTCTGCCGTGCAATGTTCAACAAAAGAATGCTTGGAACAGTTGGGGCAATCTTACGGAAATGCACTGGGCGAAAGCTCTAGTTCTAGCACCGTTGCCGAAAATCCTGTTGATTCCAGTTCGGATACGGGCGCCTTAGGCGAAGCCTCAAGTTCTTCGGGCGATGATTTGGGCGGGAGTACGCCTGGATCGTCAAGCAGCGGAGATGTACTAGCTTCAAGCAGTAGCGATGCAATCGCGGGATCTTCGAGCGAAGTATCGCCGGGAAGTAGCAGTGTTGCTGTTTCTAGCGATAGCCAGAGTTCAAGCAGCAGCGTGTCTGGTGGTGTGCCTGAATCAAGCTCTAGCGAAGCGCAGCCGGAATCGCCCTCTTTCGTTGAAGATCATCGCAGCGAATGCCAGATTGGAGACATTCCCTCTAGTGTGAACAACGCAAAGCTTCCGGATCCGTTCAAAAAACTCGATGGAACGCGCATTTCGTCCAAGGCCGACTGGAAATGCCGTCGTGAAGAAATTGGCGCCATGTACGAAAAGCTCATGTTCGGTACAAAGCCTCGCAATCCTGAAAAAGTCGAAGGCTCGTATTCCGGCGGAACGCTTACCATTAATGTTACAGACAAAGGTAAGTCTGGCAAGTTCTCCGTGAAAATCAGCAACGCGGGTACGAAGGACAAGCCGAAGCCGGCTCTTATCGGCTTTGGTGGCGGCATGATGGGCGGCTGCGGAAGCCTCGGCAAGGCAACCGACGGTCTTGATATTGCCATGATTACGTTTAATCCGGACGATGTCGCTCCTGAAAGTGGCGGAGGCATGTTCTTCAATATTTATGGGGGTAACACTAATAATTACGGGACCATCATTGCATGGGCTTGGGGCGTAAGCCGTGTCATTGACGCTCTTGAAAAAACTCCTGAAGCGGGTATCGATGTGCATCATCTCGCCATGACAGGTTGCTCTCGCTGGGGCAAGGGAACGCTTGCTGTGGGCGCATTCGATGAACGTATTGCACTGACTATTCCGCAGGAATCCGGTTCTGGTGGCGCATCACTTTGGCGTGTGGGCGCTCAGGTGAACAAGCAGAAAGGCAAACAATTTGTTCAAGGCCTTGCTAGTGCAGGTTCCGAAGGCAAGTGGATGATTTCCTCATTCAAAAATTACGATGGCAAGGAAAATACGCTTCCGTTCGACCAGCATATGCTCGTGAGCATGGTGGCTCCGCGTGCGCTCCTCGTAATCGACAACGCCGGTCAGGAATGGCTTGGCGAAGTGCCGTCGAACTATTGCGGACAAGCTTCTAAGGAAGTTTTCGATGCACTTGGCGTGAGTGAAAATTACACTTACAGCCAGGAAGGCGGTCATAGCCATTGTGCTCTCCCGAACGGCCAATTTGACGAAGTCAAGGACTTTATCAACAAGTTCTTGTTTGAAAAGGATGCCAAGACGGGTAAGATTGACTATTCCAAGAACACGCAGACGATTAGCTTCAAGAAGTCTGAATGGATTGACTGGGAAACGCCTAATTTGAATTAGCTCTTAGTAGTTGGTCATTAGTTATTGGTTCTTAGTGGTTGATTGCTTTTAAGAGCTATTTCTAATGACTATTGACCATTGACTAATGACCATTGATCAGTCTTTAAAAAAGAAGGGCCTCGCAACTGCGAGGCTCTTTTCTTATAAAGATTCTTGGAATTTATGGAATTTGTCCAAAAGTTCTGCGTAGGTCTTTGTTGCTTCAAGTTGCGGGAACTGGGCAACGATGGAATCCGGGGCGCAGAAGAAGCAACCCTTGTCAGCCTGCTTGAGCATGCCCGTATCGTTGAACGAGTCACCCGAGGCAAACACCTTGAAGTTGAGTTCCTGCAAGTGCTTCACGACCTTCGTCTTCTGATCGCTCATGCGCAAGTGGTAACCTTTGATCATGTCGTTTTCAACCACGAGATTGTGGCAGAAAATCGTCGGGAAGCCGAGGTTCTTCATGATGGGGTAGGCAAATTCCTGGAACGTGTCCGAAAGGATGATCACCTGGGCTTCGTCGCGGAGCGTGTCCATGAAGTCGCGGGCGCCGTCCAAAAGTCCAAGGTTTGCAATTACGTTCTGGATGTCAGAGAGCTTGATGTTCTCGCGTTCAAGAATCTTGATGCGTCCCTTCATGAGCACGTCGTAGTCGGGAATGTCGCGAGTGGTGAGGCGGAGGTCCTTGATGCCCGTCTTTTCAGCGACGGCAATCCAGATTTCTGGCGCAAGAACGCCTTCCAAATCAAGAGTGACAACACATTGCTTAGTAAACATGGTTTTAGGCTATAGGTTATAGGTTTTAGGTGGTTGGAACTTAAGTGCCTTTAGCTATTAGTCATTAGTTGTTAGTAGATAATCGTGCTTACGGCACCAAACTTTAAAAAACTAAAGACCATTGACTAATGACTATTGACCTAGCACTATATTTTCTTATTCCTCTCTGCAATAATTTCTTGCATGTCGGCAGGTGTAATTGTGTAGTTTGTGCGGCAGAAGTCGCAGACAACGTTCAAGTCCTTGTTCTCGCTGCTGAGTTCCTGCAAGTCCTTGAGCGGGAGCGTTGCAAGGGTTGCAAGCATGCGGTCTTTGCTGCACGGGCAGTAGGGCTTCGGGTCAATTTCGCGCACGACTTCGATGTCGTACGGGCCGCGGAGCTGATCCAAAAGTTCATCAAGGTCAAAACCCTTGTCTGCCTTGTACATGTCGCAGAACTTCGGAAGGTTCTGCACGATGACTTCGATAAGGTTGATGTCCTTGTCTTCGAGGTCTGGGAATGCTTCAATGTAGAAACCTGCGGCATAGTCCAGGACGCTTGGATCCTGCGCGTTGAACTGGGCTTCGATACCCACGGCAGAGCGAATCTGTTCGGACTGCAAAAGGTATGTGGCGAGGCTCTGGCCCATCGAGACGGACGGAGCTTCGATAATGCTTTCGTGAACGCGCTTGCCTTGTTCGTTCAGCTTCACCACTTGTACGTGCTGGGGAACAAGTGCCGGTTCGTTTGCGCCGATAGCCTGGAGTTCTGCTTGCGGAATCATGGCGCGGACAAGACCCATCGGTGTGGAGTCTGTTTGAATTTTCGTGATTTCGCCACCAAATGTAGTGGTGTAAGAAACCGTTCCTGCAAACTTGAGCCCGGCACTTAGGAAGATGCTGGCAATAGAGTTTTCGGCGAGCATCTTGAGGGCGAAGCCCTTGGCATTGTGATGGCGTCCGATTTCGTTCATGGTCTCGGTCAAGTCCACCACGATAAGGCGGAAGGGCGTTTTTTTGCCCGTCGCGCGGATGATTCTATCTTTGAAATTCATGGCCCAAATATAGAATTTAAGAGAATTATTGATCTATAATGGATTGAAAAAAGCTATAATAACTAGGTAACTTATCGGAGGTTTTATGCAGATTCTCGTACTCTTGGCAGATGGTTTTGAAGAAACGGAATTCGTTGTCCCTGTAGATTTATGGCGAAGAGCTGGATTCAAGGTGACGGTTGCCTCAGTTTCGGGAAACGATATGGTGGATGGCGCCCATGGGCTTAAAATCCAGTCTGATGTGGCCTTGAGCAAGCTTGAACCTACGGACTTCGATGCCGTATTCTTGCCGGGTGGTGGAGTTGGCGTGCAGAACCTCAAGGCGAGTGCCGCTGTCGAAACCACAATTTGCTGTCTCAATGACGATAATAAGTGGGTTCTTGCCATTTGTGCCGCTCCGACCGTTCTCAGCAAGGCTCGGATTCTTGTGGATAGAAAGGCTACATGTTATCCTGGTTGCGAAAGAGATCTTGTTTGCCGCGAGTTTACTGAGGATCGCGTAGTTGTCGATGGAAATATCATTACAAGTCGTGGTCCGGGTACGGCCGAAGAATTTGCTCTAAAGTGCATTGCCGAGATCGGTAGCGCTGAACTTTCGGAACAAATCCAGCGACAAATCGTAGCTCGCTAAGTTATTCGTATTTTGATGATGCAAACGCCCAAATGCGGCAAAAAACGCTAAGAAAACGCTTTTTGTAGATAAATCCCCACAATGTATGTTGTAGGGGATTTTTTTATAGACAGTTTATAATTTGTTTATTCGTTCTTAAGTTGTAAGATAATATGGACAATGTTTGTATGTGATAATATTTTTTTGTTAAAAAAAAGGGTAACATGACACTTTGCAATGTAAAAAATGCTATATATAAAGTACTCCATATACACCAATAAGGGTCGGAAACTAAAATTTCCGGCCCTTTCCTTTTGAATTAAATGTCCACGATTTTTGAGTTAGAGCGTTTTAAGCCGCATTAACCTACGCTGTGCTCGAGCTTGAGGGTGAGGAGCTGGCGCGCTTCGGTGGCAAATTCGCCCGGGAGTTCCTTGAAAACGTCCTTGCAGAAACCTCCCACCATGGCTTGTATTGCGTCTTCGCGCTTGATGCCGCGGCTCTCGAAGTAGAACAGCTGGTCTTCGCTGATACGGCTGGTCGTAGCTTCGTGCTCGGTCTGGGCACTTGCGTTTGCAACCGTGATGTAGGGGAATGTGTGGGCGGCGCTCTTAGTGCCTACGAGCATGCTATCGCACTGGGTATAGTTGCGGGCGCCTGTAGCGGACTTGCGGATGCTCACTTCGCCACGGTAGGCGTTGCTGGAGTAATCCGCGCTGATGCCCTTCGAAATGATCGTGCTCTTGGTGTTCTTGCCGATATGGATCATCTTCGTGCCGGTGTCTGCCTGCATGTGGCCGTTCGTGAGGGCCACGCTGTAGAATTCACCGACGGAATTGTCGCCCTGCAAAATGCAGCTCGGATACTTCCACGTGATGGCAGACCCCGTTTCGACCTGCGTCCAGCTGATGCGGCTGTTCTTGCCTGCGCACTTGCCGCGCTTTGTGACGAAGTTGTACACGCCACCTGCGCCCGTCTCGCGGTCGCCGGCGTACCAGTTCTGCACGGTAGAATACTTGATTTTAGCGTTATCCTTGGCTACGAGTTCCACGATGGCGCTGTGGAGCTGCTTGCTTGAAAATTCCGGAGCGGTGCAGCCTTCGAGGTAGCTTACGCTCGCGTCGTCATCGGCGATGATCAACGTGCGTTCAAACTGGCCTGCTTCCTTGTTGTTGATGCGGAAGTAGGTGGAAAGATCCATCGGGCATTTGACTCCAGGCGGGATGTAGACGAAGCTTCCGTCGCCAAAAACCGCGCTGTTGAGGGCCGCAAAGTAGTTGTCGCCAGCGGGGACCACGCTACCCAGATATTCTTCGATGAGTTCGGGGTATTCCTTGATGGCGTCGCTGATGGAGCAGAAGATGATGCCCATTTCCATGAGCTTCTTCTTGTGGCTCGTGTAAATACTGACGGAGTCGAACACCGCATCGACGGCCACGTTTGCGAGTCGCTTCTGTTCGTCAAGCGGGATGCCTAGCTTTTCAAAAGTCGCCAAGAGTTCCGGGTCCACGTCTTCGATCTTTTCGTGGCTCTTCTTGGTCTTCGGTGCGGAGTAATAGACGATGTCCTGCAAGTCGACAGGATTGAAGTGGAGTTCGCCCCAGTTGGGCTGTTCCATCGTCTTGAGCTTTTCGTAGGCTTTCAAGCGGAAATCGAGCATGAATTGCGGTTCGCCACGGAGCGCTGACGCCCTGCGGATGATATCCTCGTTAAGACCTTTTTCAAAGGCTTCGTTTTCAATATCAGTGACAAATCCGTATTTATAATTTTCGCTCATCTTTAACCCGCTTTAATCGCGTATTTTTCGCGCCTCAATATAGAAAAATGTAAGAGAGGTTCCAAATGAAGCGATACCATTTCTATGTTAGCCTATGGACGTGGTAGGAAATTGTAACGACGGTCGTCTTCCTGACCTCGTGGGGGAAGAATCCAGTAAAGTTTATCCCTTCTTAATCACTTCCACAGTAAGCTTGTTGAATGCAATCTTTCCGCCTTCACGCAGCTCTAGCGCAGCCCTGAAAGTCGTGTCGTTCTTCTTGAACGGCTCTAGAATCGGCGTGGATTTGTTCTTGAGGAGCGTCTCGATTTCTTCGTCTGAAAACTCTCGTTTGAAGAATATTTTGGGAATCCCGTAATTGCAGGCGGGGTTCATGCACACGTAAGCCGCAAGTGATTGTACTTCTCCGTTAGGCGTTTGCGTGGTCGTACCGCTTCGGAATCGCAGTTGGTCGCCGCAGCATGGGCAGGGAAGGTCTCTATGGACAAATTCAAAGTTTGTGCGGCCGTCTTCTCCGAGCTTTAGGTAGGCGTCAAATTCTGTTCCCTTCTTGCTCTTGAATCCGGTTAACAGTTCTGTTTTCCCGCTGGTGAGGAGAGCCTTGATGTCTGCTACGCGGAGCTTTTTGCCCGCAACGGATTTGAACAAGGTAAAGTTACAAGATGGGCAGAAAATGGCGTTCTTGTTTTCTTCGAGTTTCTTTTTGCAGAGTGGGCAGTTGAACTTGGTTTCGGTACCGTGGAAATGCCCGTCGTTCTCAAAGGCGAACGTAGCCCTGAAATCTTTGTCCCAGACGATTTTGGCGTTGAATGTCGTGCCTTTCTTGGTCAAAAATCCACTGATAATCTCGGTCGTTCCTTTGCTGAAGAGTTCTGCAATTTCCGTGTCGCTCATCACGTGTCCGGCAATCGTCTTGTAAAACACGAAGTCGCAAGTCGGTGCCGTGTCTGGTGTGAGTGTCGGGTCGCCGTTCTCATTGTTTGATGTGGTAACGTCGCTCCCTTCGCAGATGAGGCGGTTCCCGGAATCCAAAAGCGTCTTGCCGCACTTGGGGCATTTGTAATTGGTTGGCGTTTTGGCGCGGGCATCGTCGGAAAATTCAAAGCCGATGTTGCCGTCGTCGCTTAATGTGAGCGTGGCGCTGAATGTCGTTCCTTTTTTACTCTTGAAACCGCTGAGCAAATCGGACTTGCCTGTTTTGAGGAGTGTCGCCATTTCGGCGTGGCTCAATGTGCGGCCAGCAATGGTGTGGCCTGCCTTGAAGCCGCATTCTTCATTTTTGCAGACATAGCCCCACGGCGCAATTTCAAGCGGGCTGGAACATTTCGGGCAAGGGATTGTGTCGGTGACTGTTTCGCGTTCAAATTGGCTGCCGTATTTTTGACGTAAATGTTCAAAGAGTTCCTTGACGTAATTCACGATGCCGTCGCGGAATTCAATTGGCGTGAGTTTGCCTTTCTCGACTTGCGAAAGCTTGAACTCCCATTCGCCGGTCATTTCGGGCGATTTGACTTTCTCGTCCATGAGCGCAATGACTTCGCGTCCGCGCTGGGTGCTGACAAGATAATTCTTTTGCGCTTCGATAAATCCGCGTTTTTTGAGCGTCTCGATGATGCCTGCTTGCGTGGCCGGCGTTCCGAGACCACGTTCCTTCATCGCTTCGGCAAGTTCTTCGTTTTCGATTTGCTTGCCCGCCGTTTTCATTGCGGCAAGGAGTGTCGCTTCGGTGAAGTACTTGGGCTTGCTCTTCTTTTTCTTTTGCAGTTCTAGACTGTCAAAAGGAGCGTGGTCCCCGAGATTCCATTCCGGGAAAGTCTCAACGATATTCGTGATATCATCGCCATCGCCCTTGCCTTCTGCAGCCGCGTCACCTGTCATTCCCGCCTCCGAGCGGGAATCTCCCTTCTTTTTGCTTTTCTTCTTTTCTTCCTTGACGAGGGCGCGAAAACCCAAATCCTCATTCCGCTTGAGCTTCAACCTAAAGACTTCGCCATTGGGCTTTTCTGTCATTGCACTTTGTGCATGATTGTTCGGCTCGGTCATGCCAGAACGTAAATGTTCTGTCGCGACTCTCGCCTCAGTTGTCATTCCCGCCTCCGAGCGGGAATCTCCATTTTTTGCCGCTTCCAGCAAAACTTCCATTTCGCTCCAGACATACGGCTTTAGCCATGCCTGCACAAAGCGTTCCTTTGCGAGCTTGTAGATGTTTTCTTCCATCTCAGGGAGATTTTGCGGTTCTTCTCCCGTAGGGATAATGGCAAAGTGGTCTGTGACTTTGCTGGAGTTGATGAATACGAAGTTTTCGTTGCCATCGCGCATGACGGATTTTTCTTGCGGCGTGGCGAGCCTTTGCGCAAGCGCGTAAGCCTCTTGCTGCATCGTATCCGGCAGGTATTGCGAATCTGTACGAGGGTAGGTGAGCAACTTCTTTTCGTACAAGTTTTGAGCGCAGTCAAGAACTTGTTGGGCGCTATATTTAAAACGCTTGTTGCCCTCTTTTTGCAGTTCCGTCAAGTCAAACGGCTTTTGCGGGAATTGCTTTTTCTGCTGGATGTCGATCTTTGCAATCGTCGCTTCTTCCGGCGGTGAGCATTTGTCTATAACAGCCTGCGCTGGCTCCTCTTTCTCGAAAATCGCAACTTTTAAATTGCTTTGCTTGTCTGCCGCGACTTTCGCTTCCGCAGTTGTTCCTGCCTCAGCTGTCATGCCGGATTCTGTTCCGGCATCGCCTTTTACCTCTTTACCCTTTCCTTTATCGCCTCTTTCGTCTTTCGTCTCTCGTCTTTCGTCTAATAATTGCGCCTGGAACCCTTTCCACGTCCCCACGACGCTGTAATAAAACAGTTCCTTGAACTGCTCAACAATTGCATCGCGTTCCACGACCAGGTTGAGTGTTGGCGTCTGCACGCGTCCCACAGAAATCATCTTTCCGCGCCCGGCAGTGAGCGTGTATGCTCTCGTCGCATTCAGCCCGACCATCCAGTCGGCACGCTGGCGGAGCCTTGCCGCATAGCTCAAGTTCAAACGTTCCGTCGCGTCTTCCAGATTCTTCCAAGCCTTGTCCAAATCTTTTGCTACATAGCTGTTTACCCACAAACGCTTGATTTGCTTTTTGCGAAAGTCCGGCGTGTAGTCGAGAATCAAGTCAAAAATCAAATTACCTTCACGGCCCGCATCCGCGCCGTTCACAAGAACATCCGCCCTTGCCATCATATCGCGC
>Ga0310696_10008947_pt1 | contig 11630 bp, 9 predicted proteins | sample AusTroGonzalo_MG_4_FD_203885 | JGI IMG/M metagenome (GOLD analysis project Ga0310696, IMG submission 203885) | Bovine rumen microbial communities from tropical cattle in Woodstock, Queensland, Australia - Gonzalo_02 (v2) (version 2) | ecosystem: Host-associated > Mammals > Digestive system >...
AGTCGCCGTTGAGCAGGGCGGTATCGACAAAGCCGGGACGGATGTCGGTAAAACGAATCTTCAGTCCACGGGCATTGGCCTGTTGTTCCAGTGCCTGCAAGTAGACATTCTGCATCGCTTTGGTGGCTGAGTAACTGGGGGCGGGGCCAAGGCCCTTGGTGCCAGCGATAGAGGTGATGGCAGCGATATGGCCGCAGCCCTGCTGTGCGAAATAACGGTAGGCCTCGCCAATCATCCTTGTGAAGCCAAGGCCGTTGGTCTGAAGGGTGGCCAACTCGATATCCTCTTTCAGTTCACGGTTTTGTTTGCCGATGCCAGAGGCGTAGAAGAAGAGGTCCATCCCGCCCAGACTACTGATAAGCGCCTGTAACTTTGTCGTCGCATCCTCCTGAGTGACATCGATCTGTTCGATTGCAGCGGCGTGTAGTTCCTGGAGTTTTTCTACTCTTCTGGCTGCCACACCTACCGTCCACCCTTGTTCCATCAGCAGCATTGCCACTTCTCTTCCGATGCCTGATGAGGCACCGATAACGATTGCCCGTTTATCCATTGCCGTATTCATTATAATCTGATTTGGTGGCAAAGGTAACGATAATATATTAAATAATGTGATTTTTCTGTCTATTTCGTCTATATTTTGTGTTATTTTCGTATCTTTGCCCAATCAACCAATAGATTATGATTAAATGAAAAAAACTGGTTTTATTAAGAGACTGATGGTAGCCTTAGTGCTGCTAGTGGGAGTGAGTGTCTATGCAGACGCTGGTAACGTGATGACCCTGAGAAAGGGTGGCTCTGTCGTTGGTAAGATCGAAGCCAATGGCGATGTCCGTATCAACGGTTCGATCAAGGGTCGTTTCGAGTCGAATGGTGATATCCGTGTTAATGGTTCCATCGAGGGAAAGATCGAGAATAACGGTGATATCCGTAAGCGTGGCAGCATCGTTGGCAAGATCGAACAGAATGGCGACGTGCGTATCAATGGCTCGATCGTCGGTAAGGTGGAGAACAACGGCGACATCCGCAAGAACGGATCCATCATCGGAAGAGTGGAGAATATGTCGAGTAAGCGTCAGGCTGCCGTGATGTATTTCTTCGGCTTCTTCAGTTTCTAAATGGTATAAATATACATATTTTGCTTACTCTTAGTAGGCTTCTTATCATAAAACCAAAAGAAAATGCGTTTTTCTTTTGGTTTTTCTTTGCATTTTGCATACTAATTTGTACCTTTGCACCCAATTTCTGAGATTAATGCATTAAAGACAGGATAATATGGCAAAATTGAAAGGTGCTATTGAGGTGAATACCGAGCGGTGTAAGGGATGCGGACTCTGCATCATCGCTTGCCCGCAGAAGGTGATCGCAATGGCCAACAAAGTGAATCTTCACGGTTATCCCTACGTTGAGGCTGTCAACGAGGAAGCTTGTGTGGGCTGTGCCTCGTGTGGTATTGTCTGCCCAGACGGTTGTATCACCGTGTATCGTAAAAAAGTGGAGGAGTAAGTTATGGCAGAAGAAAAGGAAGTTGTGTTGATGAAAGGCAATGAGGCTATCGCCCATGCTGCTATTCGTTGCGGATGCGACGGCTATTTCGGCTATCCCATTACTCCGCAGAGTGAAGTGATCGAGACGCTGGCTGAACTGAAGCCTTGGGAGACCACCGGTATGCAGGTGGTACAGGCTGAGAGTGAGTTGGCTTCTATCTATATGGTCTATGGTGCTGCCGGAGCCGGTAAGCGTGCCATGACCTCATCGTCGTCACCTGGTATCGCTCTGATGCAGGAAGGTATCACTTATATGGCTGGTGCCGAGGTGCCGGGCGTATTTGTGAACGTTCAGCGTGGCGGTCCTGGTCTGGGAACGATCCAGCCCTCGCAGGGTGACTATTTCCAGGCTACCCGAGGTGGTGGTAACGGCGACTATAAGGTGATCGTGCTGGCTCCCTCTTCTGTACAGGAGATGGCCGATTTCGTAGACCTCGCCTTTGAGTTGGCTTTCAAGTATCGTAACCCTGCCATGATCCTCTCTGACGGTGTGATCGGTCAGATGATGGAGAAGGTGGTGCTGCCGCCTTTTAAGCCCCGTCGTACCGACGAGGAGGTGATCAAGCAGTGCCCTTGGGCTTCGACTGGTAAGCCGAAGAACCGTGAGCGTGTGGTCATTACCTCGCTTGAGCTGAAGCCTGAGATCATGGAGCAGCGTAACATCGCCCTCCAGGAGAAATATGCAAAGATTCAGGAGAATGAGGTGCGCTTCGAGCAGCAGCTGATGGACGATGCAGAGTATGCTATCGTCGCTTTCGGTTCTGCCGCTCGTATCGCAGAGAAGTCTGTGGAGATTGCCCGCGAGCAGGGCATCAAGGTCGGATTGTTCCGTCCCATCACCCTGTTCCCCTTCCCTGAGAAGCAGATTGCAGAACTGTCGAAGAAGGTCAAGGGTATCCTCGTGGCCGAGATCAATGCCGGACAGATGGTACAGGATGTTCGCCTCGCTGTGAATGGTGCCGTACCCGTTGAACAGTTCGGTCGTCTGGGTGGTATCGTTCCCGATCCCGAAGAAATTGTGGAAGCACTTAAAAAGGTTATGTAAGCTATGGATAGAAATCAGATAGTTCAACCCGAGAATATCGTCTGCAAGAAGCCGACGCTCATGAACGACAATAATATGCACTACTGCCCTGGCTGTAGTCACGGTGTTGTGCATAAGCTCATTGCCGAGGTCATCGAGGAGATGGGCATGGAAGACAAGGCTGTGGGTGTTTCGCCCGTAGGCTGTGCCGTCTTCGCGTACAACTATATAGATATCGACTGGCAGGAGGCTGCCCATGGTCGTGCTCCCGCACTGGCAACGGGTATCAAGCGTTGCTGGCCCGATCGTCTGGTGTTCACCTATCAGGGTGACGGTGACTTGGCATGTATCGGTACCTGTGAGACCATCCACGCCTTGAACCGTGGCGAGAACATCGTGATCATCTTCGTCAACAATGCCATCTATGGTATGACGGGTGGTCAGATGGCTCCTACCACACTGATTGGTCAGAAGACCTCTACCTGTCCTTATGGCCGTGATCCTGAGATTCATGGTTATCCTCTGAAGATGGCTGATATCGCTGCTGGTCTGGAGGGCACTTGCTACGTCACTCGTCAGAGTGTGGAGAGCGTAGCCTCTATCAACAAGGCCAAGAAGGCCCTACGTAAGGCTTTCGAGGCTTCGATGGCTGGCAAGGGAAGCAGTCTGGTTGAGTTCGTCTCTACCTGTAACAGCGGTTGGAAACTCTCTCCCGCCAAGGCTAATGAATGGATGAAGGAGAATATGTTCCCCTTCTATCCCAAAGGTGACTTAAAAGATACGACAGACAAATGAAAAAGGAAATTATAATTTCAGGTTTCGGAGGTCAGGGTGTACTCTCGATGGGTAAGATTCTGGCCTATAGTGGACTGATGGAGGATAAAGAGGTCACTTGGATGCCTGCCTATGGTCCTGAGCAGCGTGGTGGTACTGCCAACGTGACGGTCATCGTCAGCGACGAGCGTATCTCTTCGCCCATCCTCAGTAAGTACGACATTGCCGTTGTACTGAACCAGCCCTCACTGGAGAAGTTCGAGCCGAAGATCAAACCTGGTGGTATTCTGATCTACGACGGTTTTGGTATCATCAATAAGCCGACGCGTAAGGACATCACTGTCTATGAGATCAACGCCATGGATAAGGCTGCCGAGATGAAGAACGGTAAGGTGTTTAATATGATCGTGCTGGGTGGTCTGCTGAAGGTGGCTCCTGTAGTGAGCGACAAGGGTGTGGAGAAAGCACTCAAGAAGACATTACCCGAGCGCCATCATGATCTGATACCTCTGAATATGGAGGCCCTGAAAGAAGGAGCCAAGATCATAGAACAAGTATAAATTAATGCCTTCCCCGACGGGAAGGCATTAATTTTATATTCCTTTCATGCTGAGGGAAATTCGGTTGCGGCGACGGTCAACCTCAATCACTCGGACCTGGACGTGCTGATGGAGTTTCACCACGTCAAGCGGATGGGCGATACGGCGATTGGCCATCTGCGAGATATGCACGAGTCCGTCTTGATGGACGCCGATATCGACGAAGGCACCGAAGTTGGTGATATTTGTGACAATGCCAGGCAATACCATGCCTTCTACGAGGTCGTCGATGGTAGAGACATTCTTGTCGAATTCAAACTCCTCCAGCTGTTCACGAGGGTCACGCCCAGGCTTCTCCAGTTCTTTCATGATGTCCGTAAGGGTGGGGATGCCCACTTCTGCGGTGACATACTTCTTGATGTCGATAGCCTCGCGCTTCTCTTTATTATTAATAAGGTCAGCGACGGAGCAGGCATGATCCTTGGCCATCTGCTCGACGATGGGATAACTCTCCGGATGTACGGCAGAGTTGTCGAGCAGGTTCTTGGCGCCAGGGATGCGGAGGAAGCCTGCACACTGCTGATAGGCAGAAGGACCGAGACGGGGCACCTTCTTCAGTTCAGTACGTGAAGCAAAGGCACCGTGTTCCTTACGATAGTCCACGATATTCTTGGCGAGGGTGGGGCCAAGGCCACTGACATACATCAGCAGATGCTGCGAGGCGGTGTTCAGATTGACGCCCACGGAGTTGACGCAACTCTCTACGGTCTGATCGAGCGAGTGTTTGAGTTTTGTCTGATCCACATCGTGCTGGTACTGTCCCACGCCGATGCTCTTCGGATCGATCTTCACCAGTTCGGCGAGGGGGTCCATGAGACGACGGCCTATCGAGACAGCACCACGAACGGTGACATCCTCATCGGGGAACTCGTCACGGGCAATCTTCGAGGCGGAATAGACGGAGGCGCCCGACTCTGAGACGACAAACACCTGAGGCTTTGCGCCTGTGGTTTTGTTGCCGGCATCGATGTTATAGCGCCCAGCGAGGGCATCCTTGATGAAATGCTCTGTCTCACGGCTGGCAGTGCCGTTGCCGATGGAGATAGCTTCAATCTGATATTTCTTCACCATCTTCAGAATGGCGATAGCAGCCTCAGTCCGCTTGTTGACAGGCGGGTGGGGGAAGATGGCCTCATGGTGGAGCAGGTTGCCTTGGGCATCGAGGCACACCACCTTACAACCTGTACGGAAGCCGGGATCGACGCCCATCACCCGCTTCTGTCCGAGGGGAGCGCCAAGGAGCAGTTGGCGCAGGTTCTCGGCAAACACATGGATGGCCTCCTCATCGGCCTTCTCTTTGCTGAGTGCGGCAAACTCCGTCTCGATGGCGGGTTTAAGCAAACGCTTGTAGCCATCGTCGATAGCCTCGGCCACCAGTCGTCCGCAAGGGGTATTACCATAGACATAATGATGCTTCAGCCGTTCTGCCGCCTCCTCGTCATTCGGGGAGATACTGACACGAAGGATACCCTCGTCTTCACCCCGTCGCATGGCCAGCAGACGATGGGAAGAGCAGCGCTTCAGGGGTTCCGACCAATCGAAATAGTCGCTGTATTTCGCAGCCTCGTCCGTATCAGCCTTGGCCTTGATGACCTTCGAGGAGATGATAGCCTGACGACTGAAGGCATTACGGAGTTGCTGACGACTGCGTTCGTCCTCGCTGACAGTCTCGGCGATGATGTCCAGAGCTCCTTTCAGGGCTGTCTCGGCATCCTTTATATCGCCCTTGATAAAACGCTCTGCAGCACGCTCAGGGTCTCGTTCCCGTTGTACGAGGAGAATCTGGGCCAGAGGCTCCAACCCCTGTTCCCTTGCCACCTGGGCTCTGGTACGACGTTTGGGCTTGTAGGGCAGGTAGATATCTTCCAGTTCTGTGGCATCCCAGCAGGCATCTATGCGTTGCTGCAGCTCGGGCGTCATCTTCTCAAGGTCGGTGATGGTCTTAGTGACCGTCTCCTTACGCTTCTGTATCTCTTTAAGCTTGTCGTAGCGGTCGCTGATGGCGGCTATCTGCACCTCATCGAGACCACCCGTCCGTTCCTTCCTATATCGAGAGATGAAGGGGATGGTGCAGCCTTCCTCCAGGAGTGACAACGTATTGGCTACGGCCCGTTCCTGCAGCTGAAGGGCTTTGGCTATGAGTTCTGCAAAGATGTTCTTTTCCATATGTTATGGGATAAAATCGTTAATTTGTGTGCAAAAATAACAATAATCCGCGAGAAATGTGTAATTTTGCAGCTCGAAAGTAAAAAAAGGAATGAAAATTAGACTAGTTTTAATACTCATGTTGGTGTTGTCGGCCCTTAGTTCTGTGCAAGCACAGGATACGCCCAACGCCCGTCAGGCCCGTCGCATCTTCAATAATGCCTATCAGCAGGTGTTCGGTGAGCAGGGTGCAACCTTGCATTACGACGTGAACATCATCGGCATCTATAAGACCAACGGCACGATATGGTATAAGGGCAAGAAGAGCAAGTTCATTGATGAGAAGATGAACTCATGGAACGACGGCACGACGGTCTATACCATCAAGAATAAGAAAAAGAAGAAAGAGGTAGAGATCCATAGTGCGAAGAACAATAAGTCGGACAAGTATTCTTCGAAATTCAAGTTCGAACCCGAAAACTTCGACTATAGCATTGCCGAGCACGAGCAGGGTCTGATGCTGACGCTGAAAGCCAAGAAGGGGGCCAAGGGTATTAAGGAGATTCATGCCCTGGTAGAGCGAAAGACCTATCATCCCATCAGCGTTCGTATCAAGATCTCCATCATCTGGACAACCATTAAGGTTTCCAACTTCCGTTCTGGCGGTATCACGGACGAGATGCTCCGTTTCCCCAAGGAACAGTTCAAGGACTATGAGTTCGTCGATAAGCGAGACAAGTAAACAAGGAGACAAGTAATCAAGGAGTTCAAGACAAATGATATCAGTAGAGAGTCTGAAAGTAGAGTTTGGCGTGAAGCCATTGTTCGCTGATGCGAGTTTCGTCATCAACGATCGCGACCGCATTGCCCTTGTGGGAAAGAACGGCGCTGGCAAGTCCACCCTGCTGAAGATCCTCTGCGGTCAGCAGAAGCCAACGGCTGGTGTGGTGAGCATTCCCAACGACTGTCGTATCGGCTATCTGCCTCAGGTGATGATCCTGCAGGACAATACGACCGTCCGTGAGGAGGCCCAGAAGGCCTTTGCCGACATCACGAGGATGAAGGAACGTCTCGATAAGATGAACCAGGAACTGGCCGATCGTACTGATTATGAGAGTGATAGCTACCTGGCGCTGATCGAGAAATATACCACAGAGCACGAGCGCTATCTGATGATGGGCGCTGAGAGCCGCGAGGCAGAACTCGAGAGAACGCTCATCGGACTGGGCTTTGTGCGTACCGACTTCGATCGCCCCACCTCGGAGTTCTCTGGAGGCTGGCGTATGCGTATCGAACTGGCTAAGATCCTGCTGCAGAAGCCCGATGTGCTGTTGCTCGACGAGCCCACGAACCACCTCGACATCGAGTCGATCCAGTGGTTGGAGCAGTTCCTCGCACAGTCGTCGAGTGCCGTTGTTCTGGTGAGTCACGACCGTGCCTTTATAAATAATGTGTCGAACCGCACGCTGGAAATCTCCTGCGGAAAGGTGGTCGACTATAAGGTGAAATACAACGAATACGTAGTCCTGCGCCAGGAACGTCGCGAGCAACAACTTCGGGCCTACGAGAACCAGCAGAAGGAAGTGGCCGATATGAAGGATTTCATCGAGCGCTTCCGCTATAAGGCTACCAAGGCCGTACAGGTTCAGCAGAAGATCAAACAGCTGGAGAAGATCGTGCCCATCGAGATCGACGAGGTCGATAACTCCGCCATGCACCTGAAGTTCCCGCCTTGTCTGCGCTCTGGCGACTATCCCGTCATCTGCGACGAGGTGCGTAAGGACTATGGCGCCCATACCGTCTTCGACCATGTGACGCTGACCATCAAACGAGGTGAGAAGGTGGCCTTTGTAGGCAAGAACGGCGAAGGAAAGTCTACGCTGGTGAAATGTATCATGGGCGAGATCCCCTTTACGGGCGAGTTGAAGATCGGCCATAATATCCAGATCGGCTATTTCGCCCAGAACCAGGCGCAGTTACTCGACGAGAACCTCACCGTATTCCAGACTATCGACAACGTGGCAAAGGGCGATATCCGCCTGCGCATCAACGATATCCTAGGTGCCTTCATGTTTGGCGGCGAGGAGAGCGATAAGAAAGTCAAGGTGCTCAGTGGAGGAGAGCGTAGTCGTCTGGCCATGATTCGTCTGCTGCTGGAGCCTGTGAACCTGCTGATCCTCGACGAGCCCACGAACCATCTCGACATGCCTTCGAAGGATGTGCTTAAGGAGGCCATCCGTGCCTTCGATGGAACAGCCATCATCGTGAGCCATGATCGCGAGTTCTTAGATGGCTTGGTCACGAAGGTCTACGAGTTTGGAGGGGGCAAAGTACGCGAGCATATCGGAGGTATCTACGACTTCCTTCAGGCCAAGAAGATAAGCGAACTGAATGAACTGGGCAGGACTGACGTTGTTTCCCCTCAGAGAAAACAGTCTTTTCCCTCAGAGAAAACATCGTTTTCCCTCAGAGAAAACAACGTTTTCCTTCAGGGAAACAATCAGGAAACGCTATCCAAAGCCCTCAGCTATGCTGAGCACAAGGAGCAGCAGAAGCGCATCAAGCGTGGCGAGAAGGCCGTGAAAGAGTCGGAAGCGAAGATCGAGAAGATGGAGAATCGCCTGAAGGAACTCGATGAGTTGCTGATGGTGCCAGAGAACGCCTCGGACATGACGCTGGTGACAGAATATACCTCTACCAAGCGCTGCCTGGATGAAGAGGTGGAGCGCTGGGAACGTCTCAGCGAAGAATTAGAGAAACTTACTCAAAACTAACAATGATTAATATGAAAAAATTAGTAACAATGATGGCAATGGCTTCCATCTCAATGATGGCAATTGCCCAGAATGAACTGAGTTCTGGACTTAACAAGGCTGACTTCGACACCTCTGTGCGAGCCGCCGATGACTTCTATGCTTATGCCTGTGGTGGGTGGATGAAGAACAATCCCCTGCCTGCAGCCTATTCCCGCTATGGCAGTTTCGACCGTCTGCAGGAAGAGAACGACAAACGGGTGAACGGCATTCTGAAGGAACTCCAGGAGAATACCTACGAGAAAGGCACGCTGGAACAGAAACTCAGCGACCTCTATAAACTCGCAATGGACTCTGTCCGTCGTAATCAGGAGGGTGTGGCTCCGCTGATGCCGCTGATCAAGCGCCTTGAGGCTGCCAAGACCAACGCGCAGTTGCAGGCTATCCAACTGGAACTGGCCCCCTACGGAGAGGAGGAATTCTTCTTCTGCGGCTTTGGGGCTGACGATAAAAACGCCTCGCAGAACATCCTGAACGTGAGTCAGGGTGGTCTCTCGATGGGGCAGAAGGAGTATTACCTCGACAACGATAAGGCGACAGCTGACATCCGCGAGGCCTTCAAGAAGCACGTCGTTAAGATGTTCCAGCTCTTTGGCTTCAGCAAGAGTGCTGCCACGAAGAAGATGCAGAACGTCATGAAGGTGGAGACGGCTCTGGCCAAGGTGTCGAAGTCGCGTACCGAACTCCGTGATCCTGAGGCCAACTACAACAAGATGACGCTGCAGGAGTTTGAGGCTAAATACCCCAACCTCCCCTTGGTAAAGGTGATGAATGCCCAGGGCGTCGATACGAAATACCTGCAGGAGATGGTAGTCGGACAGCCTGCCTTCTTAGAGGGAGCCAACGCATTGGTGGCTGGTATAAAACCCGCTGAATATCGCGATGTGATGGAGTGGGGCTTTATCTCTGGCGCAGCCAACTATCTGAGCGACGCTACTGTCGCAGAGAGCTTCGATTTCAACGGTCGTGTTCGTTCTGGTCGTAAGGAGAACCATCCGCTTTGGAAGCGCAGTACCAGTCAGGTAGAGCGTGTGATGGGTGAGGCCCTGGGTAAGATCTACTCTGAGAAATACTTCCCCGAGGCTGCCAAGCAGCGTATGATCACGCTGATTAAGAACCTCCAGATCGCCCTTGGCGAGCGTATCGCCGCCCAGGACTGGATGGACGACTCGACGAAGGTGAACGCCCTGTTGAAGCTGAACACCTTCTATGTGAAGGTGGGCTATCCCGACAAGTGGACAGACCTCTCGAAGCTGCAGATTGATCCTGCCAAATCTTATTACGAAAATATGCAGGAATGTGCCAAGTTCTGGAATGCCTGGGGCATTGAGCATAGGGTGGGTAAACCCGTTGACCGTGACGACTGGTATATGACGCCCCAGACGGTGAACGCCTATTATAACCCGACGACCAACGAGATCTGCTTCCCCGCTGGTATCCTGCAGTATCCGTTCTTTGACATGAATGCCGACGATGCCTTTAACTATGGTGCCATCGGTGTGGTGATCGGCCACGAGATGACCCACGGCTTCGATGACCAAGGCCGTCGCTTCGACAAGGATGGAAATATGCACGACTGGTGGAAGGAAGAAGATGGAAAGAATTTTACAGAACGCACTGATAAATATGCCGACTTCTTCAGCGCTATCGAGGTGTTGCCGGGTCTGAAGGCCAACGGTCGTCTGACACTGGGTGAGAACCTTGCCGACCACGGTGGTCTGCAGGTGGCTTGGGCTGCCTATAAGAATGCTACGAAGTACAGTCCGCTGAAGGAGAAGGACGGTCTGACAGCCGACCAGCGTTTCTTCCATGCCTATGCCGGTGTATGGGCAGGCAATATCACCGATGAGGAGATCCGTAACCGTACCAAGAGCGACCCTCATTCACTCGGTCGCTGGCGTGTGAACGGTGCCCTGCCGCACATCGACGCATGGTATGACGCTTTCGGTGTGAAAGAAGGCGATAAGATGTTCATTCCAAAGGCAGAACGCCTGCAATTGTGGTAATTTTACCCCAGAAAGCATAAAAATGCCGTCGTAAATATAAATTTACGGCGGTTTTTTTTGTTTGTTTGCATTTTTTTATTAACTTTGCACCTAACTTTAAGATAAAACTGACATATGATCGAAGATATTACGCTTAACCCGCAGAATCCTATGAATGGGGAACAGGATCAGCAACGCCAGAGGCAGCGCTTCAGTCCTGACGACGACATGGTCTCTGAACAGCAGATGCAGATGTATGCTGCCACGGGGGTGAAGTGCCCCAATTGTGGTACGGTCAATGACCCCGACGCAGCCTTCTGTGCTTCCTGCGGTCATCCCATCGGCCGGACATCCTGTCCGAACTGTGGGGCAGACCTTGACCCGGGTGCCGACTTCTGTGAGTCGTGCCGCAGGTATGTCAAGTTCGACGTCTGCTCGTTCTGTGGTGCCGCACTGACCGGCAGTGAGGCTTTCTGCCCTGAGTGTGGTAGTCCGAAGGGAGGTATCGTATGTCCGGTGTGTCATACCCTGAATGACTTCTCGTTCTGCAAGCAGTGCGGTACGCCGCTGACTGACGAGGCACGGGAGCTGATGCAGCAGGTGCATGAGCTGCCGGAATACAAGGAGATGCAGAGACTTGCCATTGAGATCCAGCAGTTGGAGCAGTCGATCCCCTACACGTCGGAGCGGGAGCTGCTCAAAGACCAGCGTAATATCAAGTTGCGTGAGCGGGTGCTGACGTTGCT
>Ga0310696_10008949_pt1 | contig 11628 bp, 7 predicted proteins | sample AusTroGonzalo_MG_4_FD_203885 | JGI IMG/M metagenome (GOLD analysis project Ga0310696, IMG submission 203885) | Bovine rumen microbial communities from tropical cattle in Woodstock, Queensland, Australia - Gonzalo_02 (v2) (version 2) | ecosystem: Host-associated > Mammals > Digestive system >...
GCATCCTGCAAATACAATCACTAGGATTGCAAGCAGCAAGGACTTGTACTTGGTAATCATAACTATGGTTTAAGAAAAATTTCGTCAAATATAGGAACTTATCCGTTAACCTCTGAATCATAAAATGCTATTTTCACTTTATTATGTTTTTTTTAAACTGCTTTCCATTGAATATGGCTCTGAATATGCTACAGACTAAAATAAGTAACATCTATGCTACATCAAACATGTTTCCGGAAGAATGATCATTCTTTAAAAACAGTCTTTGAGCAAATTTGAAGAAACAACATCCTGCATATTGCACGAGTATCAGAAATATTTTCCTAAAAAACCAGTTGTCGTTGTAAAATATTCTAGATAGGCGTAACTTTGCGCCAGAAATGAACCAAATACAATAAAGACATGGCAATACACGAAACCATCACTGAACTGATTGGCAGGACACCAACGGTCAGAATCAACAGATTTGCATCAAACCGCAGCCTGAAAGGCACGATAGTAGCCAAAGTGGAATTCTTCAATCCTGGGGGATCCGTAAAGGACCGCATTGCACTGGCAATGATTGAGGATGCCGAAAAGAAAGGAATATTGAAAAAAGGAGGAACCATTATCGAACCCACATCGGGTAATACTGGAGTAGGACTCTCTTTGGTTGGAGCAGTTAAAGGATACAAGGTGATTCTAACCATGCCGGAAACAATGTCCATCGAACGCCGGAAACTGGCAGCAGCCTATGGAACCGAAATCATTCTCACTCCAGGCTCCGCAGGCATGAAAGGAGCTATAGCAAAAGCAGAGGAACTTAGGGATTCCACACCCGGAGCCGTGATACTGCAACAGTTCGAGAATCCTAGCAACCCAGAGATACATGCCATAACCACTGGTCGTGAACTGGTAACAGATGCAAAAGAATCAGGCATTAGCATTGACGCCTTCGTGGCCGGTGTAGGTACAGGAGGAACTGTCAGTGGTTCAGCCAAAGCCATAAAGGCCGCATTTCCCAATGCACGCATAATAGCAGTGGAGCCTGCCGCATCAGCAGTACTCAGTGGACAGCCCTCCGGTCCGCATAAGATACAAGGAATAGGTGCAGGATTCGAGCCCAAGAACTTTGACCGCAACGTGATAGACGAGATAATACCAGTCCCTAACGAGGACGCTTTCCAGACTGCACGTGCATTGGCCAAGGAAGAGGGGCTTCTGGTAGGTATATCAAGCGGAGCAGCTGCATACGCTGCCAGCATTGTAGCCTCAAGACCGGAATTTGCAGGCAAGAACGTATTCGTCCTCCTACCGGACACTGGTGAAAGATACCTTTCCACCGACCTCTTTAACGCATAATATAATCCCATACATAAACACACAGGTGCCGGCCGGGACAATTGAATCCCGGCCGGTTTCATGTCAAAAAACAGGATTATAAGTTTTTTCTATGGCAATTATTCATAACTTTACGGTGCGTAACCGGGAAGCGATTCCACGTATCAGCATGTTTCCCTGTCACAATATAAAGTGTATCAACAAACAAATTACTTGCAAACTATGAAGAAATCTTTTTTTATGGCCGCAGTAATGACACTGCTGGCAGTTCCTGGTGTCAAAGCACAATTCGGAGTCGGCGCCCTGCAACAAAGCGGAGAGCCAAAAGCACCTGAACTTGAGTATGTGGTTCGTCTTAACGTGTCTTTAGGCCAAGCCTTTTCTGCAGGCGATAATGGCAAGGGTACCCGTACCATCATTCCTATCACCGGCGGCACATTCGAGGGCCCGGACATCAAGGGTGAGGTACTGCCCGGCGGTGCCGACTATCAGCTACAAGTAGATGGCCGCTCAGAGATTGAGGCCATTTACTGTATCCGTACCGATGACGGCGTGAACATCCACGTACGTAACTGCGGCATTATCAAAATGGGGGGACAGGGTGGCATGTATTTCCGTTGCGCCCCCAAATTCGAGGCTCCCAAGGACAGCAAATACGCCTGGATGAATGAGTGCCTGTTCCTTTGCCAGCCTGGATTCGGTGCCGGTGGCGGCATCACACTTGACGTTTGGAAAGTCAAGTAAGGATATAGTTCACAATCCACTTACCTACTTCGCGGGTACCGTATTTTGTGGCACCCGCGATTTGTATCTCAGGAGTACGCACGTTGGCATCAAGCGAGGCCTGCACGGCCTTGCGTATCAGGGCGCCCTCTTGATTCAGCCCGAAATACTCAAACATCATGGCGGCGCTCAGGATCTGGGCTATAGGATTGGCTATGTTCAGACCTTTTCCCTGCGGCCATGAGCCATGAACCGGTTCAAACACGGGAGTATGCTCGCCGGTTGATGCGCTGGGCAGCAATCCCATGGATCCTGTTATGCACGATGCCTCGTCGGTCAGGATATCACCGAATGTATTCTCTGTCACTATCACGTCAAAGAAACGCGGTTCCTGGATCATACGCATGGAGGCGTTATCCACAAACATGAAATCAGTTGTTACATCGGGATACTCCTTCATTATCTCCATTGCAACCCTGCGCCACAGGCGGGAGCTGGCCAGCACGTTGGCCTTATCCACAACCGTAAGGTGTTTCTTGCGGGCCAGGGCGTACTTATAACCTACGCGCAGAATGCGCTCCACCTCGGCACGGCTGTACAGGTTTGTATCAAACGCCTCATTTGTCTCTTCTTTCTTGGGTCCGAAATACATGCCGCCGGTAAGCTCGCGTATGCAGATGAAATCGGCACCGCGCACAATCTCATCCTTAAGCGGTGACTTGTGCACCAGACAGTCAAATGTCTCTATGGGACGTATGTTGGCATACAGACCCAGCTTCTTGCGCATGGCCAGCAGGCCCTGCTCCGGACGTACTTTCGATGCAGGATCATTGTCATACTTGGGATCACCTACTGCTGCAAACAGCACGGCATCGCACTCCATGCAGGTTTGGAAAGTCTCATCGGGGAAGGGGTCACCCACCATGTCTATGGCGTGCGCACCGCATATTGCATGGCGGTACTCAACCTCATGTCCAAACTTTTGGGCTACGGCATTAACTACAGCCACACCCTGCTCCATTATCTCGGGTCCAATGCCGTCACCGGCCAAAACTGCTATCTTCAGTTTCATATCATTGTCTCTATCTTGTTCAACATCTTTACGGTTGCCTTGATGGCGGCCTCGGTCTGGTCGGCATCAAGTCCGCGTGTCTTGAATTCCGTGCCCTTGAAACTCCATGTGATTATGGTCTGCACAAAGGCATCGGTACGGCCTCCGGGCGGGATTGACACCGTATAGTTGGTCAGTACCGGGAAGGGCTTGTCCAAACTTGCATATATCTTGCGCAGGGCACGTACAAATGCATCGTACTGACCGTCACCGGTTGCAGCCTCCTGATAGGGCTGGCCGTCAATCTCAATCTTGACGGTTGCCTGCGGACGCAGGCCCTGGGTAAGGCTGAGCGAATAGTTCAGTATGCGGATTCTCTGCTCTTCCTGTTCGTGATGTAGTACATCATGCACGATGTATGGCAGGTCATCCTGGGTTACCTGCTCCTTCTTTACGCCCAGCTCAATTATGCGGTCGGTAACCTTGCGCATGGACTCCTCGTCCAACTCAATTCCCATAGCCTCCAGATTCATCTGGATATTGGCTTTGCCGCTGTTCTTGCCTAATGCATACTCACGCACACGGCCGAATCGCTCAGGGAGCAGGGAATTGTAATAGAGATTATCTTTCTTGTCACCGTCGGCATGTACTCCTGCGCATTGGGTGAACACAAACTCACCTACCACAGGCATGTTGTGCGGAATATGTATGCCGCTGTCAAGCTCCACCTGACGGCTCACCTTGAACAGACGGCTTTCATTGAGCCCCGTTTCAATGCCCATCTGGTCCTTAAGAACAGCCATCACACTGCCAAGCGGAGCATTACCGGCCCTTTCACCCAGTCCGTTCACGGTTACATGAACTCCCTGCACGCCGCCTTTGACGGCAGCATAGACATTGGCCACAGCCAGATCATAGTCATTATGTGCATGGAAATCAAAGTGCATTGAAGGATAGCGGTCAACCATGCGGCGGCAGTACTCAAGAGTGGTATCGGGATTGAGTATTCCCAGCGTATCAGGCAGCATAACTCGCTTAATAGGCATTGCTGAGAGCGCATCCATAAGCTCAAACACATACTTTGGAGAGCGCTTCATGCCGTTGCTCCAATCCTCCAGATATACGTTCACCTCCATGCCGCGGCTTACGGCATACTCCACGGTGCTCAGAATATCCCTGATATGCTCGGCTGCCGTCTTGCCTAACTGTGCCGTCACATGCTTGAGACTTCCCTTACACAAAAGGTTCATAACGCGGCATCCAGCACCCATAATCCAGTCGGCCGAACGGTTCCTGTCCACAAATCCCAGAACCTCAAGCCTCTCCAGATAGCCGTTGTGCCGCGCCCATTCGGCAATGCCCTTAACGCAATCCTGCTCGCGGTCCGATACCATGGCTGATGCCACCTCCACGCGATCAACGTTAAGATCCGATAGCAGTGACTGCACAATGCTCAGTTTCTCCTGATTAGAGAAACTTACGCCCGATGTCTGCTCACCGTCACGTAGTGTGGTATCCATTATCTCAATGTAACGGCCACGGGCGGCACGGCTCTCATACGCTTCAATATCGGCCTTGCGGGTAAGCAGATAGTCTATATCATCGTAGCCGTTCATAAGGCACAGCTTTTTGTAGGCATCAATATCAAACTTCTCAGCGTGTCCTGTAGATAAATTCGTTACGGTCTGCTCCGGCAGATCCACACGTACCACTGCTTTTGGGTCTGCAATCACCGTCCGGACCAGTTCATCACGGAACTTAGCGCTAACTGTAACCGGCAGCACAAAGCAGTTAAGCAGGTTACCACGGTGAATATCGGCAAAACGGTCCGATATCACAACCCTGATTCCATAACCGGCTATAGCCCAGGCGGCATGCTCGCGGCTGGAACCTGAACCCCAGTTGGTACCTGCAATCACAATCTCACGGCAACCCTCATGCGGCCTTTCACTGTATTCAGGCTGGTTCAGCACAAACCCGCTTACAGGTTTGCCGTCAGCATCATACCGCAAATCATGCATGAACGCATCACCAAAATAGCTTAGGTCAAGCGTGGTAGCAGCCATATAACGTGCCGGAATAATCAGGTCAGTATTGCAATTGTCTATATTTATAGGAATACAGGTTGATTCCACTATGCTCATTTTCTTTTCCATAATCACAAGAGTTTACGGGGGTCAGTTATTACGCCTGTCACGGCACTGGCAGCCACGGTGAGCGGACTGGCCAGAATGGTTCTGGCTCCCGGTCCCTGACGGCCCACAAAATTCCGGTTGGAGGTTGATATGCACAATTTGCCGACCGGCACCTTGTCCGGATTCATAGCCAGACAGGCCGAGCATGAAGGCAGACGCAGTTCAAAGCCTGCTTCCTCAAGTATCTTATCCAGTCCCTCCTCTATTATCTGACGGCGCACGGCCCATGATCCGGGAACCAGCCATGCTGTTACACCGGGAGCTTTTGTACGGCCTTGAACAACGCTGGCAAAAGCACGGAAATCCTCAATACGTCCGTTGGTACATGCCCCCAGGAAACACCAGTCTATTGGTGTGCCTTCAAGTTTCTGACTGGGACGGAACTGCATGTAATCCAACTGGACCTTTAACTGGTCCTTTTCGGCATCGGTCAAACCCTCCATAACCGGCACCGTACCGCCTACCGCGATACCTGCGCCAGGATTGGTTCCGAATGTGATACGAGGCTCAATATCATCGGCATAATAGGTAACCTCCTTATCAAATACCGCATCATCATCCGTCTTAAGCTGCCTCCAACGGTTTACTGCCACATCCCAATCGGCGCCTTTAGGTGCAAATTCACGTCCCTTAAGCCAATTGAGAGTGGTCTCATCAGGGGCAATCAGGCCTGCACGGCTACCCATCTCGATTGACAGGTTGGAAAGCGTTAGACGTCCCTCCATGCTCATGTCACGCACCACCTGACCGGCATACTCCACTGCATAGCCTGTAGCACCCGATGTGGTCATCTGTGCCATGATATACAGTGCCACATCCTTGGCCGTAACACCTTTACCCAAAGTTCCTACAATATTTATACGCATGGTCTTGGGCTTACGCTGCAGTATGCATTGCGATGCCAGTACCTGAGCAACCTCGGATGTGCCGATACCCATTGCAATGGCACCCAACGCTCCATGGGTGGATGTATGTGAATCGCCGCACATGATGGTCATTCCCGGCAGCGACAGAGCCTTCTCTGGGCCCACCACATGGATGATACCGTTATCGGGAGTACCCATACCAAAATGCCTTATGCCAAACTCACGGCAGTTCCGCTCCAACGTCTCCACCTGCTTTCGGCCCACCGGATCATCAATGCGCTCCTGCTGGTCCGAAGGCGTGTTGTGGTCCGCCATCGCAAATATCTTACCGGGACGCAACACACCGCAACCCTTGTCACGGATGGCATCGAACGCCTGCGGTGTAGTAACCTCGTGGCAGTATAGCCTGTCCACATAGAGAAGGTCCGGCCCGTCGGGTACGGACTGCACCACATGGGCGCTCCATATCTTGTCAAAAAGCGTCTTTCCCATCACTCCTGCGGCTTGAATTTGTTTATACAATCTATGTAAGCCTCCACGCTGGCGGTAACTATATCGGTATCCGATCCGAAACCGTAATATAGATGTCCGTCATTCTCAACCTGCATATGCACCTTACAAACGTCATCAGAACCTTTTGAGAGGGCTTGGATGGTCATCTCCTTAAGCGTCATCTTACGGTGAATAATCTGCTTGAGCGCCTTGATTGACGCATCAAGAGGTCCGTTACCGGTCGATGCGGCCTCGAACTCCTCGCCGGCCACATTAAGGCGTATTGCGGCTATAGGAGTCACACCCTTACCTGTAGTAACCTGCAGGCTGTCCAGCTTTACATGTTTTGTAGCAGCGGTATCGGCACCGGCCAGCATAAGGATATCGTCATCATTCAGTTCCTTTTTCTTGTCGGCCAGTTTAAGGAAAGCCTCATAAATTCGGTCAAGCTGCTTGGGATCAACCTTTATGCCAAGCGATACAAGACGGTGTTTAAGGGCGGCACGTCCGGAACGGGCGGTCATTACTATATTGTTGTCATCCAGACCCACGTCCTTGGGATCCATAATCTCGTATGTCTGAGAATTTTTGAGTACGCCGTCCTGATGTATGCCGCTGGAGTGCGCAAAAGCGTTACGTCCCACAATTGCCTTGTTAAACTGTACCGGCATGCTCATGAGCGATGACACCATACGGCTGGTAGGATATATGCGGGTGGTCTTGATATTGAAATCCAACGGTATTGTGGCATGATGACATTTAATTATCATGGCAATCTCCTCAAGTGAGGTATTGCCGGCCCTCTCGCCCACTCCGTTTACGGTCACCTCAACCTGACGGGCACCGTTAAGCACGCCGCTCATGGTATTGGCTGTTGCCATACCCAGGTCATTGTGACAGTGGGTTGAAAGGATTGCCTTACCATTGGCCAGGCCGTCCACATGTTCCATAAGATAACGTATCTTGGCACCGTATTCATCGGGCAGACAATAGCCTGTAGTATCGGGTATGTTGATAATGGTGGCACCTGCCTTGACAGCCGCATCAACTACCCGTGACAGATACTCGTTGTCTGTCCGGCCGGCATCCTCGGCATAGAACTCAACCTCATCCACTTTCTTTGACACGGCATACTTGACCGCAGCAACCGCACGCTCAATAATCTCTTCACGGGTGCTGTTGAACTTATAGCGGATATGCTCGTCACTGGTTCCAATTCCTGTATGTATTCGCTTGTAACGTGCATATTGCAGGGCCTGGGCGGCAGCATCGATATCGCTCTCCACGGCACGGGTAAGGGCGCAAATAACAGGCCATGTTACGGCTTTCGAAATCTCCACTACCGAGTTAAAATCGCCCGGACTGCTGGCAGGGAATCCTGTCTCAATCACATCCACCCCCAGCTGCTCAAGCTGACGAGCCACCTCAATCTTCTCAATGGTGTTGAGCTGGCATCCCGGGACCTGTTCGCCGTCCCGGAGTGTTGTGTCAAAGAAAATCAGTCTGTCTGTCATACTATGTTGTTAGTTAATGTTGGTCAAACAAAAAAGCCTCTCTCACTTGTGTGAGAAAGGCTTTGTCGTTATCTGTTGTCTTATTGTTATCTTATCAGATACATGCGTCAGGCTTTCTCACACCGGAACCCCGGAATGATAATGGAAATAATAATCAAGCCTAGCAGTCGCATATATCCTGGTTCTTAATTCGCTTTTGACGATGCAAATGTACTCTATTTCCGTAAATATTCGATCTGATGACTACTTTTTTTCAATGTTTGTCCTCATCATTGTCATAGACACTCTTAGGTACCCACTCCATATAATCTATGGTCATCTCGGCCTTTGGGTTATCCAATACAAGTTTCATGCGTGCATAATAATCCTGTGCCGCATAAAAATAATCTGTAGTTAGAATTCGTCTAGCTAGACCGGACTCATTACGATGGGCATTGCCTTGATAGGTCTGGATGGCATCCGATGATTTCATGTATCCGCGGTTACGCATTGCCTTGTCAAGCAGACGGATGGATTCCTCATCACCAAGCTCTTCATCGCTTACCCATCCTATGTTCGGGTTATCAGCTGACACACGCAAGTCGGTAGGGATACCCAACGGTTGCCAGTCCTCAGGCTTTCCTACAGCAAGATAGTTCTGTACCACACCAGCTATTGAACCGGCATTCCGGAACGAGAACCTCAGTTCGTATGTCCCGTCACGTGGCACTGGCGGTAGCTTTACCCAGAAATCAAACGCTCCCACTATGTCTATGGCATTGCCTTCATACACATAGCAACTCTTGTGTGGGCTGCGGACAGAGAATACACAATCGGAATAGAGGTGGAAGTTCTTAGGCTGCTTGAAACATACGCCCTCGGCCGAACCATCAGTCTTACGGTGGCGTGCACCGGATGTTAGGAATTCAGGTGATATGGTCGTCCAGTCAACCCGCAGACGTTTGTTAAGCACCCTGTCACGCACCTCAGCGCTATAGCAAATGATGTCATCAATATAATGGAATATTCCATTCCTACCCTCTTGCTCCACATTGCCCATTTCTGTCGGCGAATAGATTCTTGCACCCCTTATAGGTGTACCAGAATAACCTTCGGTGCCGTTACCCTCTCGTCCGAGAGCATTGACAAAGACATCCTTCACGCCTCTGAAGTTGGTTGACACACGCATCAATGCATTGTCGGCATATGGCTCGAAATAATCCTCAGGATCGGTAGTGCCCACCATGTACAAGGTCATGAAGTCAAACACCAGATTGAAATTCCTGTAACCGCAATAGAACGGAAGGATATGATAGGATACAAATCTGTTCAAAGGATTCTTCCTATTAGTAAAATCATCATCATAGAGACCGGCATCCTCAGGATAGGACTCATCATAAACATCCTTGGCATATTGAATCAAATCCTCAATATTATAGATTCCATGCTTGTTGTATATGGAATCAGGTTCCACGAGGAATGTGAAATTGGTTTTCCTTCTCTCCCACCAGGTCACATCATAGAAACCTCCCTCATACACCTCTATCTTGATAGGTTTAAGGACAGAGTCCAGTCCTACCGAATAAGTCTCATCGTACCATAGTTTAAGAGAATCCTCAAGTCCCACAAGACGCAGGGCATGGGCGAATATCGAAACATCGGGATTGGAAAGTACCACATCATATATATAGTCTCCTCCAAAATTGATTATCTTGTCTACAACATGTACCACTCCGTTCTGGACAGTATCATCGAACTCAGTGATATGGGTGTTCTTATTGATACAATAGCGAAGACGGGTATGACCGTCGCCACCGACAGCCGAATCGAACGACAAAGTAAGGAAACGGTCATTAAAGTTGGTTTTGGGAAGACCGCCTTCTGAAAGATCATGGATGAAATATGAATCACCCACAAGATGGGTCATGGAAATGGTGTCACAATAGTCCTTGTGATTATTAAGAAGGTTCTCAAGCGAGCCGAAATCCTTTTCCTGTATAAACCTATCAACGGCATCGTTAGTTGGAGCAAAACAGGTATACTTACCGTAAGTGTTCATCTCACCCCAATAGTTTGCAGCCTTGAGAATGCTTATAAACGAACTGAACTGATCCTCGTTCTTCTCAAGAAACGTTGCTACTGTATAACCCTCAAATGTATAATACTGTCCTGGATGCTGTTCATCAAGGCAACTGTCAACAAAAACAATGACAAAACAAAAAAGCAATGCTGCACATGCCCTTTTCAACATAGTATATTTCATTTTAGTAAAAACATAATAGAAACATATTAATCCGTAATCTCAAGGAACACTCCAGAACGAAGTCTCTGTACAAGTGATCTTTTTTGAAAGGCCACCTACCTTGAGCAGAAAATCGCCTTCTTCAAGCCTCCAGTTGCCATCTGAGCCAATGAAAGCAAGATCCTTGGTCTTCAAACGGAAAGTGACAGTCTTGACCTCTCCTGGCATTAGCTCTATCTTTGTAAAGGCACGTAATCTTTTGTTGTCAGGAACTACCGATGCCACCAGATCGCTGGAATAGAGCAAGACTGCTTCCTTGCCCTTAACCGAGCCGGCATTACGCACCTTTACGGTAACGCACAACTCATCAGCAGCACTGAATTGGCTACGATCAACCTGAAGGTCGGAATAATCAAACTTTGTATAGCTCAAACCATATCCGAAGGGCCATAGCAACGATACCTTGGCATCATAATTATATGAACCAGACATGGTGCCTACCTCCTCGCTGACCTTGTAGTCATAGTTGGCAAGTGAGTTAATCTCACGTGGATATGTATATGGAAGTCTAGCCGAGAAACAAGCATCACCTGTGATAAGATTGGCTAATGCATCCGCGCCATAGTTTCCTGGCAGCAGGATGTCAATAACAGCTTTAGCCAACGGCTCTATGTCAGAGATGAGACGTGGACGTCCCTCATTCAGCACAAGAATTATCGGCTTACCTGTATTATACAGTTCCTTGACGAGGTTACGCTGATTCTCGGAAAGCCAAAGGTCATTCAAGTTACCTGGAGTCTCACAATAGCTGTTCTCACCTATGCAAGCCACTATCACGTCAACATTCCGGGCGGCAGCGACAGCCTTGGCTATCTGAGGTTCGTTCTCAACATAATACTCTCCAGCTTCGTTGTAGGTCACACCCTGTTCCAGAATGACATTGTTTTTTCCGAATTTGTTGCAGAATGCCTCATAAATAGTGTTGTAACGCTCTGAAAGATCTTCGGCACCAGAACCCTGCCAAGTATATGTCCAACCACCGTTCAAACAACGCATCTGGTTGGCATTGGGCCCAGTGAGTAGAATCTTTTCATACTTAGAGAGTGGCAGAATGCCATCCTCATTCTTGAGCAACACCTCACTTTCCTCTGCGGCGTTAAGTGACTTCCACGCATATTCCTCTGATGCGAACCTGTCATATCCACTTCCGCCGGTATTAGGCTTATCAAAAAGTCCAAGACGGTAT
>Ga0310696_10008950_pt1 | contig 11627 bp, 11 predicted proteins | sample AusTroGonzalo_MG_4_FD_203885 | JGI IMG/M metagenome (GOLD analysis project Ga0310696, IMG submission 203885) | Bovine rumen microbial communities from tropical cattle in Woodstock, Queensland, Australia - Gonzalo_02 (v2) (version 2) | ecosystem: Host-associated > Mammals > Digestive system >...
GTGCTGCGCTTTTCAAGGCCCGGGATCTCGGACTTCCTGTCTTCCAGATGCTTGGCGTAGCGCTCTATCTCCTTGTCCTTGAGCTCGATAAGTGCCTTTATCTCGCGGACGGTGGACATGGGGGAAGCTATCTCCTTGACGGGGAATCCTTCCACATCACCGGGAATGACGAAGTATACCTTCTTGCCGTCTTCGTAGACGACTTCGATCGGATAGTCCTCGGTCCAGACGGGAAGGAAATCCTTCTGGCGCACGCTGAAGAAATGTATCGGCACGCCTGCGCGGCCGAGGGCCTCTGTCTTGTCGCGGTCGTAGTCGCCCCAGGGGGCGATGACTTCCTCGGCATCGAGCAGGCTGTCGCGGAGGGACTCAAGCTCAGTCAGATGCGTGTCGACTCCTCTTTCCAGCATGGAAATCTCGTGCTTGACCTGGCCTATGCGCTCCAGCAGGTCCGTGGAATGCTCGTCCACCGGGACGGAGGAACGCTTGATGTCCACGACCCCGAGCTCCCGGAGCTGCTCCAGGAACTTGTCTTCCTCACCCTTGAGAAGGATGAAGGAATATCTGGTCATTTTCTCGATCATACCATCTCCTCCTCTTCTTCCTGTGCATGGCGTTCCTTCACGATCTTGGAGGATGCCTTGGAGAGGTTCTCCTCGTCCTCCATGTACCGCTTGATCTTCCTGATGGCCTCCTGATACCCCGGGATCTGCACCTTCTCGTACAGATTGACCTTCTGCGTGGTTTTCTTGCGCTGGTAGTCGAGGATGCGGCATTTGTGCCGGTACACCTCGGACTCGATGCCCAGGCGGGTGAGCTCCTTGAGTATGCCCACTCCGTCGGCATACCACGCAGGCTTGGCGAAGGCGTTGAACTCATTGATCTTGTATCTGATCTCCCTGAGCTCGGGCACCTTGACGCCGGCCACCTTCACGGTCGCGAGGTCCACGTCGGTGATGCTGATGAGGCTCGGCTCGAACTCGTTCCACAGCGCCGCGAGGTAGTCGTATCTCTCCATGGAGGCCTTCAGGTCCGCAACAAGCTTGTCGGAATAATCCTTGGCCTTGCGCACTTCGATCCGCAGGGCCGACTCCTTGTTCTGCAGGGTGGGGAGCGCCTTCTGCCTGACCTTCAGCTGCTTGCCGAGGTTATTCAGCGATGTCTTATTGTATTGGAACTTGATAGCCATAGTTATTCAGCTGGCCAATATTTGTCGATGAATGCTTGCTTGATGCCGGTCTCGGCCTTGGAGAAGTACTTGGCGAAGAGCTCCCAGGCTGTGTCTAGCATCTCGTCTATCTTGATGTTGACGTCGATGCTGAGGAGCCTGACGGCGTACTCCTTGGCGTAGTCGAGGCAGCGGAGGTCGTAGTCGGAGAGGTCGAAGCCGTTCTCCATCTTGGTCTTGGCGTTCTGGGCGTCGGCGTACAGGCGCACGCCGGCGTTCATGACCTGGCTGTGGTCCTCGCGGGTTTTCTTGCCCTGCACGAGCTGTTTCAGACGCGAGAGCGAACGGAACGGGTCGACGATGACCTTGCCGGTGTCGGTATCGGCGCGCAGGAACAGCTGACCTTCAGTGATATAGCCTGTATTGTCAGGGATGGCGTGGGTGATGTCTCCGTCATTGAGGGTGGTCACAGCGATGATGGTGATCGAGCCTCCGGCGGGGAACTGCACGGCCTTCTCGTAGATCTTGGCAAGGTCGGAGTAGAGCGAGCCGGGCATCGAGTCCTTGGACGGGATCTGGTCCATGCGGTTGGAGACGATGGACAGGGCGTCGGCATACAGCGTCATGTCGGTGAGCAGCACCAGGACCTTCTCGTTCTTGTCGGCGGCGAAATACTCGGCCGCCGTCAGGGCCATGTCGGGGATGAGGAGGCGCTCCACGGGCGGTTCCTCGGTGGTGTTGACGAAAGAAACAATCTTCTCCAGGGCGCCTGCATCCTCGAAGGCGTGGCGGAAGAAGAGGTAGTCGTCGTTGCTCAGGCCCATGCCGCCGAGGATGATCTTGTCGACGTCGGCGCGCAGGGCGACGTCGGCCATGACCTGGTTGTAAGGCTGGTCCGGGTCGGCGAAGAACGGGATCTTCTGGCCGGACACCAGAGTATTGTTCAGGTCAATACCGGCGATGCCGGTAGGAATGAGCTCGGAAGGCTGCTTGCGCTTGTAGGGGTTGACCGAAGGGCCGCCGATCTGGCGGACTTCGCCGTCCACTTCGGGGCCGCCGTCGATAGGCTGTCCGTAAGCGTTGAAGAAGCGTCCGGACAGCTGCTCGCTGACGCGGATGACGGGGGGATTGCCCATGAAGGCGACTTCCGCGTCGGTCGGGATGCCTTCCGTACCGGCGAACACCTGCAGGGTGACAATGTCTCCCTTGGTCTTGACCACCTGTGCCAGGCGGCCTCCGACGGTGGCGAGCTCGTCGTTGGTCACGCCGCGTGCCTTCAGGGACACCGTAGCCTTGGTGATGGCGTCCAGCTGCGTGTAGACTTTCTGATATGCTTTAGTTGACATTGCTTTCGAGGTGTTTGAGGATTTGTGACTGGTAGTTCAGGAACGCTTCGCCCTTGAAGTGGTTGTAGTTCATCTGGCGCAGGAGGTTGATGAGCTCCTTGAACCAGTCGCGGCACTGCTCGTAGTCGTCGAAGATGAAGTCCTTGCTGCAGATGTCATAGACGAAGTCGGCCATGTACTTCTGGCGCTCCATGGGGCAGAGGCTGTCGACGGGGTCGAAGCCGTCCTGCTGGAGCAGGGCGAAGTCGATGAGCTCCGACTTCCAGAACGACTCGTGGTAGCTCATGGGCACGCCGTCGTCGCCGAGGATGTTGATCTGGTCGTTGGCTTCCTTGCCGCGGCGCACCAATACCTTGAGACTGTTGACCTTCTCCACCCAGCCGTGCTCTACCGTGCGGTCGAGGAACTCGCTGATCTCGGGATATTCGAGATACTTGGAGTAGGAGTCGATGGGGTTGACGGCCGGGTAGCGCTTCTGGTCGGCGCGGTTCTGCTCGAGGGCGTAGAAGCAGCGGGCTGCTTTCTTGGTGGACTCTGTGACGGGCTCCTTGAGGTTACCGCCGGCAGGGGAGACCGTACCGATGAAGGTGACGGCTCCTGTCTGGCCGTTGTTCAGAACCACGACGCCCGCGCGGGCGTAGAAATTGGAGATGATGGCCGAGAGGTCCACGGGGAAGGCGTCCGCGCCAGGGAGCTCCTCCATACGGTTGGACATTTCCCTGAGGGCCTGGGCCCAGCGGGAGGTGGAGTCGGCGAGCAGCAGGCAGCGCAGGCCCATGGCCCGGTAGTACTCGCAGATGGTCATGGCGGTGTAGACCGAAGCCTCGCGGGCCGCGACGGGCATGTTGGAAGTATTGCAGATGATGGTGGTGCGGTCCATCAGGTAGCGGCCGGTGTGCGGGTCGATGAGCTCAGGGAACTCCGTGAAGATCTCCACGACTTCGTTGGCACGCTCACCGCAGGCGGCCATGACGATGATGTCGGCCTCGCCCTGCTTGGCAATGGCGTGCTGGAGCACTGTCTTGCCGCAGCCGAAGGGCCCGGGGATGAAGCCCGTGCCGCCTTCGGCGATGGGGTTGAAGGTGTCGATGACGCGCACGCCCGTCTCCATGATCTTGAACGGGCGGGGCTTCTCGCGATAGCCCTTGATGGCCACCTTGACGGGCCATTTCTGCGTCATGGTGACGTCCACGTCCTCGCCGTCCTCGCCGGTGAGGACGGCTATCACCGTGTCGATGTTGTACTGTCCGGCCTCCACTATCTTCTTGACTGTGTAGTCGCCCTTGAAGGCGAACGGCACCATGATCTTGTGGGGCAGCCAGCCTTCCTTGACCTCTCCCAGCCAGTCGGCGGCGACTACCTTGTCTCCGGGCTTCGCCAGGGGAGTGAAGTCCCAGAGTTTCTCGTGGTTCAGCGGGTCGGTATACTCTCCTCTCTGCAGGAAGACCTCCTTCATGGTCGTGAGGTCGTTCTGCAGTCCGTCATACACGCTCGAGAGCAGGCCCGGGCCGAGAGTGGCCTCGAGCATCCTGCCCACGAACTCGACTTCGTTGCCGTTCTTGAGGCCGCGGGTGCTCTCGAAGACCTGGACGGAAGCCCTGTCCTTATTGACCTTGATGACTTCGGCCATGAGCTTGGTGCCGTCGAGGTCGATGTAGCAGAGCTCGTTCTCCGCCACCGGACCGTTCACCTGCACGGTCACGAGGTTGGATACGATACCAGTTACTTTTCCGGTAGTATTCATAACGTATTGGTATTATGTTTCATTGAAATCAACTCCTTTGAAAGTCCCGCGGATCTCATCCACGAGCCTTTGGAACATTGCGCGGCCGGTCTTCTCGTCCAGTGAGAGCCAGCGGTCGATGATCTTGAGCTTGGCTATGTAGCCCAGAAGGGCGGACACGTTGAAGTAGTCGAAGGTGTTCAGCTCGTTTATCTTGTCCCACATGAGGTTGTCGAGCCCCTTCTCGCGGGCCAGCAGGTCGGCTCCGTAAAGGATCCTGCGGACATCCGGGGCCTCTTCGAAGTCCTCGTCGTCCTCGAGGAAGATATCCTTGTCGGCGGGCCTGCCGAGGCTTTCGTTGATGTACCGGACCTTGGCGTTGCGGACGTTCAGGTCGAAACTGAAGAAGCCGCGGATGAACGGGTTGGAGTGGGAGAGCGCAGCCTTGTAGAACTCGGGCGTGAGATTCTTCTCCTCGTATCCTGCCAGCAGGGTGTCGTAGAGCGCATTGTCCTTGTCCGAGCTCAGCGAGCGGATGTCGTCGATGAGCACGTCGGCGGACAGGTTCTGCTGGGCGGACCAGTCGCTTGAAAGTACGGGCAGCCCCGCTATCAAGTACTCGTAGTTGTCCATGGCCCTAACCGAAAAGAAGCTTCTTCGTTACGGGACGCAGATACTCGGTGATGAGCTCGTTGAACGTGTCGTCGGTCATGCTGATGAAGTAGCCGCCGTCCTTCGGCCCTATGTTGAAGCCGCCGGAGATCTTCTTGGAGAATGTGGCGTCGATGCCCTTGCCCAGCAGCGCGGCGAGCTCTCCCTTCACGAAGGGCTCGAGCTCGTCCTGGAGTGAGGCCGGCAGCACGAGGCTGAGGTCGGAGGACTCCTCCGAACTGAACTTCTCGGCTACGGACTTCAGAATCTCCTTTACGAAGCCGGCGGAGGACAGCGCGGACTTGACCTCTTCACCGGCAAAACGGCCGATGATGAGGTTCTCGATGTCCTTCCTGGTGGCCTGGAGGCTCTGCGACGCGGCCATCTTGAGGTCCGACGTGACCTTCTGGCTGTAGTCGTCGGCCTGCCTGCGGGCATCGTCGACGATCTCCCCGGCCTGCCTGCGGGCTTCGGCTACGATGTCTTCAGCCTGCTTGCGGGCTTCTTCAAGGATCCTGGCTCCTTCTTCCCTGCCTTTGGACAGGCCTTCATTGTACAGCTTGTCCGTCAATTCTTGCAGTTTATTCATATTGGAGTGTCATTAATTGTGGTTATTCAGTGTGCTCAGCCGGGAATTATCCCAGGAAGCTGAGGAGGATACCGGCCGCGACGGCCGATCCGATGACGCCGGCCACGTTCGGTGCCATGGCGTGCATCAGCAGGTGGTTCTTCGGGTTCGCTTCACGGCCTACCGTCTCGGAGACGCGGGCGCTGTCAGGCACGGCAGACACACCGGCGTTGCCGATGAGGGGGTTGATCTTGCGGCCTTCCTTGAGGAAGAGGTTCCAGAACTTCACGAACAGCACGCCCATCGTGGTGGCGATGATGAACGAGGTGAGTCCGAGGGCGAAGATCTTGAGGGAATTGCCGGTGAGGAACTTGTCGGCCTGGGTGGAGGCGCCCACGGTGAGACCGATGAGGATGGTGGTCACATCCACGAGCGGTCCGCGGGCGGTCTCGGCCAGACGCCTGGTCACACCACTCTCTTTCAGGAGGTTGCCGAAGAAGAGCATGCCCAGCAGCGGGAGGCCCGAAGGGACGATGAATGCGGTCATGATGAAGCCGACGATGGGGAAGATGATCTTCTCCTTCTGGCTGACGACGCGCGGGGCGGGCATCTCGATGAGGCGCTCCTTCTTGGTCGTGAGCAGCAGCATGATGGGCTTCTGGATCACCGGCACGAGGGCCATGTACGAGTACGCGCACACGGCGATGGCGCCCATGAGGTCCGGTGCAAGCTTGGACGAGAGGAAGATGGCGGTAGGACCGTCGGCGCCGCCGATGATGCCGATGGCACCGGCCTCATTCGGCGCGAAGCCGAAGGCGATGGAGAGGAGATAGGCCCCGAAGATTCCGATCTGCGCGGCTGCGCCGATGAGCATCAGCCGCGGTTGGGAGATCAGGGCCGAGAAATCCGTCATGGCCCCGATGCCCAGGAAGATGAGCGGCGGGTACCAGCCCATGCGGACGCCCTGGTAGAGGGTGTTCAGCACCGAGCCGTCCTCGTACACGCCGATGTTGAGTCCGGGGAACATCGGGATGTTGCCGATGATGATGCCGAAGCCGATCGGGACGAGCAGCAGCGGCTCCCATTCCTTGACGATACCCAGGGTTATGAATATGATGCCGATGCATATCATGACGATATGCGACACGGTCATATTGGCAAACCCCGTGTACTGCCAGAACTGTATAAGGTTGTCGATAATGTGGCCCATCGCGCTCTTATGCTATGGTGACGATCTTGGCTCCCTCGAGGACGGAGTCTCCCTTGTGGACGTGGATGGCGGTGACGGTGCCGTCCTTCTCGGCCTGGATGTCGTTCTCCATCTTCATGGCCTCGAGCACTGCCACCTTCTGGCCGGCCTTGACGGCCTGGCCTTCCTTGACGGACACCTCGATGATGACGCCCGGGAGAGGGGAGTTGATGTCGGTGCCGGGGCCTGCAGGGGCGGCGGCGGGCGCAGCGGCCGGGGCGGGGGCGGCTGCAGGAGCAGCCGCAGGAGCCGCGGCCACGGGGGCCGCCGCAGGGGCGTTTTCCATTTCAACCTTATACGGAGTGCCGTTGACGGTGACGTCCGCGATGTTTCCTTCGATGGAGTTGATGGCGACCTGGTAATCGTTGCCGTTGATCTTGAACTTGTATTCTTTCATGGTATGGATTGTTATCTTGGTTGTTTTCTGAAGTTGCGTTTCTTGTCGTCCCATGCGCCGCGGCGCGGCTGGAGGGTGATGACGTAAGGCTCGGCGTCGTGCGTGCATTCGCTCAGGAAGCGGTGCAGGGCCAGGGCGATTGCCGCCTCGGTCTCGCCGCCGCATTCGGCGTGGAGGGCCATGGCGATCGCCAGCGCGACCTCGTCCTCGCGGCCTGCCGGCAGGGCGGCGGCCTTCGAGACCTTGCCTTCACGCTTGAAGGGATTGCGGAGCTTTACCTTGCCGGAGAAGATGTTGCCGGAGAGGCTGTAGATGAGGAAGAGGAGGAACAGCGCGAAGAACACCACGGAGATGCTGACGACTGTCAGGGTGGTGCCGTGCGGGTCGTTCTCCTTGATTATCTGGGCCTTGCTCTTCTGGCTGTGCTTGCCGTTGACAGAGCGCGGGGAAGGGTCTGCATAGTGTATGTCGTTGAAGACAAGCTCCTTGTTGTCAGTGGCGAACTTGCTGATGCTCTGGCCTTTCGGGATGACGAAGGGCATCCTGAGGCTGTCGATGACCGTGCGTCCGTCATTGCTGACCAGATAGAGGGTGCGGCCTCCCTTGAGGGGGAAGTTGAGGTGGAAGGTGCCCTTCGAAGCATTGCCGTCGGCAAAGAACAGGGCCACCTGGCGCGGACCTATCTTGGTGCGGAGGTCTCCCTTGACGATCTGGCTCTTGGTGAGGTTGGCGGGATCGTCGGAGAAGAAGCAGCCTGCGATGTTGACCGTGCCCTGCGATGTATTGAACACCTCGATCCAGGGCGTGTGGTCACCGAAGTCGTCCGTCACCGAGGACTCATTCTCCAGCATAACCTCGGAGATGATGAGGTCGATGACGTTCTGGGCGTGCAGTGACGCGAAGGCCAGGATGAGGATGGATACTGTGAGTAGTCGTTTCATCATAAGCCTGCTGCTACAAGGGGAGATTGTCGTGTTTCTTGGCGGGGAGCTCCTGGTGCTTGCCTGCGAGGGTCTCGAGGGCGCGGATTACGCGGAAGCGGGTGTTGCGCGGCTCGATGATGTCCTCGATGTAGCCCTTCCGGGCCGCCTGGTAAGGATTGCAGAAGAGGTCGTTGTACTCCTGCTCCTCGACGTTCTTGAGAACCTCGACGGCTCCCTTGGCGCCCATGACGGCGATCTCGGCCGAAGGCCAGGCGTAGTTGATGTCGCCGCGGAGCTGCTTGCAGCTCATGACGATGTGGGCACCGCCGTAGGACTTGCGAAGGGTGACGGTCACCTTGGGGACGGTGGCCTCGCCGTAGGCGAACAGGAGCTTGGCCCCGTTGGTGATGATGGCGCCGTACTCCTGCTGCGTGCCGCAGAGGAAGCCCGGGACGTCCACCAGAGTGACGAGGGGGATGTTGAAAGCGTCGCAGAAGCGCACGAAGCGTGCTGCCTTGCGCGAAGCGTTGATGTCGAGTACGCCGGCCAGGACCTGTGGCTGGTTGGCCACGACGCCGACACTGCGGCCGTTCATGTGCGCGAAACCTACTATTATATTGCGGGCGAAATCCTTGTGTACCTCGAAGAAGCGTCCGTCGTCCACGATGCTGGAGATGACCTGGTACATGTCGTAGGATTTGTTAGGATTGTCGGGGACGATCTCGTTGAGGGCGTCGTCCACCCTGGAGACGGGATCCTGAGTGGGGAGCTCGGGAGCCTCTTCCCGGTTGTTCTGCGGGAGATAGGACAGAAGTTCGCGGATGGCGGCGATGCCTTCGTCCTCAGATGCGGCGGCGAAGTGCGCCACGCCGCTCTTGGAGGCGTGGACCGCGGCGCCGCCGAGCTCCTCGTGCGTCACTTCCTCTCCCGTCACGCTCTTGACCACGGACGGGCCAGTGAGGAACATATAGGAAGTATCCTTGACCATGACGGTGAAGTCGGTCAGGGCGGGGGAGTACACCGCTCCGCCGGCGCAGGGGCCGAAGATGCCGCTGATCTGGGGCACTACGCCCGATGCGAGGATGTTGCGCTCGAAGATCTCGCCGTAGCCGGCGAGGGAGTCGATGCCCTCCTGGATGCGGGCTCCGCCCGAATCGTTGAGGCCGATGAACGGGGCTCCGCTGCGTACCGCGAGGTCCATGACCTTGCAGATCTTCTCCGACATGGTCTTGGAGAGCGAACCGCCCGCGACGGTGAAGTCCTGCGCGAACACATAGACGAGCCTGCCGTCTATCGTGCCCTGTCCTGTCACCACTCCGTCTCCGTCGAAATGCTGCGCGTCCATCCCGAAGTTGGTACAGCGGTGCTGGACGAACATGTCAAATTCCTCGAAACTGCCGGGGTCGAGGAGCTTCTCCAGGCGTTCCCGTGCGGTGAGTTTTCCTTTCTCGTGCTGGGCGTCGATGCGCTTCTGCCCGCCACCAAGCTTCGCAGATGCCCTGCGCTCTACAAGTTCGTTGATTCTGTTCTGTTGTATGCTCATAGAATATGGATTTACTTATATTCCTTCAAATATATAAAAAAAACTTAATAATGTCAAGGACCGTAAATGAAAAGAGACACCTTCGAATGAAGATGTCTCTTTTTACGGTCTGTGAAGGACGTCGATTACTCCTCGGCGGGCTTCATCGTGGTATAGACGTTGGTCACGTCCTCGTCGTCCTCCAGGAGGTTGGTGAGCTTCTCGAGCGTCGCGCGCTGCTCGGGAGTGACGTCCTTGAGGTCGACATTCGGGATGCGCTCGAAACCGCCGGAGATGAGGTCGTAGCCGTTCTCCTCGATGTACTTCTGGATGGCGCCGTAGGCGGTGTAGTCGCCGTAGATGCTGATCTCGACGGTGACGTTCTCGTCCTCGTCCTCGACTTCCTGCTTGAAGACTTCCTCAGCGCCGTAGTCGATGAGCTCGAGCTCGAGCTCGTCGATGTCGACGGGTTTGGCGGGGTCCTCCTTGATGCGGAAGACGCACTTGTGGTCGAACATGAAGCTGACGGAACCGGTGGTGCCGAGCGAGCCCCCGCACTTGTTGAAGTAGCTGCGGACGTTGGCGACGGTGCGGGTGTTGTTGTCAGTGGCGGCCTCTACGAGGTAGGCGATGCCGTGAGGGCCGTAGCCTTCGTAGACGAGCTCCTTGAAGTCGCCCAGAGTCTTGTCAGTGGCTTTCTTGATAGCGCGCTCGATGTTCTCCTTGGGCATCTGCTCGGAGCGGGCCTCGGCCAGGAGGGCGCGGAGGCGGGGGTTGCCGGTGACGTCGGGACCGCCGTTCTTGACGGCGATGGTGATCTCCTTGCCAAGCTTGGTGAACACTCGGGCCATATGGCCCCAGCGCTTCATCTTCCTTTCCTTGCGGAACTCAAATGCTCTTCCCATGGTACAGACTATTTGGACTCGATTCTGGTGATGTACTTGTCGATGTCGTAACCCTCGACCGACTGAGGCCAGTTGTCCTTGATGCGCTGGTAGCAGACGAGGGCCTTGTCGTTCTGTCCGAGCTCTTCATAGGCCACGCCGGCCTTGAGGAGATACTCGGCGGAATAGGTGTCGTCGGAGAGGTCGGCGGCCTTCTCGAAATAGGAGATGGCCGTGGTGTAGTCCTCAAGACCGACATAGGCGTCACCTGTGCAGGCGAGTGCGCGGGCGGCGAGGATATGCTCCTTGCCCTTGTACTTCTTGAGGTACTTGATGGCCTCCTCATAGTTGCCGAGCTGGAGCTCGCAGGTGCCGGCGTAGAGGTAAACGTCCTTGCCGCCCTTGGTGCCGTACTCGTCGATGATGTCCAGGAATCCGAGGACATTGCCGTCGCCGTTGAGGGCGAGGTCGTACGCGCCGGCCATGAATGCGGCCTCGGCGGGGAACTTCTGCTCCATGGCCTCGGCCTGCCTGGGCTTGAGGATCCACTGGCTGTATGCGAGGATGGCGAAGCCGATCACGAGGAGGGCTATGATGATGCCGTAGATGGTTTTCTTGTTCTCGTTGAAAAACAGCTCTGTCTTAGAGACGGTTTCGTTGATTTTCTCCTGCTGGAGAGCTTCCTTCTTTTTAAGGTTTTCCTTTGCCATATAGTTATGATTTTACAATTCTTTCGATGCTGTTCAGCCAATCGGCCAAAACAGAACGCAAAAATAGAAAAAAATGATAACTTTGCAAAGAAGAAAGCCAATTTATGCCCGTTCTCAAGAAAATAGTCGTACAGGATTTCAGGAACATAGCCCTTCAGGAGCTGGTGTTCTCCCCGAACATCAACTGCATCTCCGGCAATAACGGCGAGGGCAAGACCAACCTCATAGACGCCATCTATTACCTCTCGATGACCAAGAGCGCCTTCGGCTCCTCCGACCGCTTCAATTTCCGTTACGGCACCGACTCCTTCGCCATCGCCGGATCCTACGCGATGCAGGGCGGGCTGGAGTCGCGTTTCTCGGTCGCCGTCAGTTCCGACGGCGAGAAGAAGGTCAAGAGGGACGACAAGCCCTACAAGCGGGTGTCCGAGCACGTGGGAGTCCTGCCTATAGTGCTGGTCTCGCCTTCGGACATCTCGATGGTCA
>Ga0310696_10008951_pt1 | contig 11626 bp, 9 predicted proteins | sample AusTroGonzalo_MG_4_FD_203885 | JGI IMG/M metagenome (GOLD analysis project Ga0310696, IMG submission 203885) | Bovine rumen microbial communities from tropical cattle in Woodstock, Queensland, Australia - Gonzalo_02 (v2) (version 2) | ecosystem: Host-associated > Mammals > Digestive system >...
CCTAGATAACGCCCCTGCACATCAAACACCTGCGAAACACCGGATTTAAACAAAGACGGAACAGGAACTCGCAAAGCCGTCGTTCCCCCAAGATTGCTGGGAACAGTTTCGTTTATACTGAAATAAGTAAAATCGATGTTGCCCGTCGATTCTCCGCCCGCTTCCACGAGCATTTTCATTTCGTTCAGCACGCCCAATTTCACACCAAGTTCTTCCCACTTTTTAAAGTGAGCCGTGATATCGATGTGACCGCACTGGCGAGCATTTTTGCGGACACTGACCACCTGCAAGAACGACATATCGCCCCGAATCGTAGGTTGGGTATTGCGACGTTCCTGCCACAATTCGTACGTATCGCCATCCAGTTCGTATTCGTCTATCTTGGTTCCAAGATTTTCTGCGACAGGCTTAGAGAACCAGTCATCCGCGATATAATACTCCACTGCCGGATTTTCCATCCGCCCATATACGCCTATATAGGAATAACCCGCATTCCCCGATTTCGTGAACTTGAAATCCGCAGAAAAATTCCCAAATTTGTCATAAGTCTTGGCGTCATCATACTTGAGTCCAACACGCACAATAAAATCATTTGAACCGTTCCATTCGGCGGCGAATGTACCGTTAGTCCAGTACGTCAAGGAACCTTTACCATCCTGGAGCCAGGCTTCGTAATCGATAGCAGGAGTGCCCGCACTACCTTTAACCGTCTCGATTTTTTTTTCCTGGATAGTACGTTTATCCCCTTGGTGTCCCATTTCGTCCGTACAGGCATCAGCCGCATAAGCGGACAACGCAAAGCCCATCGTAAAAACGGGAACTAAAGATATTATCTTATTCATATCAATACCGCCTTGATAAGACCTTCAACAAATTATTTCTTTAATTCTTTACCGTCGCTGAAAGCGTTACCCACGCGACGTTCCATGACATAGTAGCCATGACCCGCCGGGTCGTAACACACCGGCGCAAGCTTTTCCACCGTAAGATTTCCATTTTCATCCAGCACCGATTCATCAGCCGTTACGTTCACAATCTCGCCCAACAAAAGCTCCGATTCGTCATCGTAGCTTACAAGCTTGCATTCGAGCGCAAGCGGCAACTCCGCAATCAGCGGGGCATCCACGAAACTGCTTTTGACTGACGTGAGACCGGAATTTGCAAATTTGTCTGCATCCTTGTTGCCGGATACAATCCCAAGATAGTCAATAGCCTTGATATGTTCGGCAGTTGCCATGCTCACGGTAAAAGATTTGCGGGCAAGGATGTTGGGTATGGTCTTGTGACTCTTCGCCACATAAATCGCCACCTGGTTCGTATCGCTGATAGAGCCCCAAGCCGCCACCATGGCATTTGTCGAGCCGTCCTCGTTATAAGTCGCAATCACCAACGTAGGCTGCGGGTATAAATAAGTTTTAACTCCAAGATTTTTACGCATAAATACTCTCCTCTTCACAAATTATAATATTTTATTGGCGGTCAAGAAAGACTCTAGCGCCGTTCAGCCTGTAAAATTTGGACGTTTTTCGAGACGTTTTCTCAAAAAACAACGAGCAATCACGATTAGAGCACTCCCGGAATGTTCCCAAACGATTTTTGAAAGAAGGTACAGACAACGTCGGAGACTCCACCGTTGACTTTAAATTCCACTTTTCGAGGGAATCAAGGCCCGCATTCCCGAGCACCGCCAAATCGTAACCGACAATTTTCACAGCACCCGCCGCACGGGACGTATCCAGTTGAGCCGAAAGCCGCGCACGGTCCGCAAGCGCATGGGAATCCTCCGTGCAGAAAAGTTCCATATCCACCCAAAATTCGATGCCGTATTTCGAACAAGCTTTCGCCACAGCGCGTTCATAATTGCCGACCGTCGCCGTTTCTGCATGAGGTTTGCCCGCATCACTCGCTCCCACGCCATCTTGCACGGCAATGACATCCGGCTTGAACCCCGCCGCAAAAAGATTCTCGAAAAACGATTGCAACTTCTCGGGCGACTCTAAACTCTGGTTGTAGAACGGAGCCGCCATCACCTTCCAGCCCTTCGCTTTCGCCGTCTCCGTAACAGGTTTCAAAAAATGTTCCACGAGCGATCCCGCCGTTGCATCATCGCGAAGCCCGTCCCAGTAGTAGCGCGCCACCTCCTGCGGAATATAGACGCCCGCGACAACGGATTCACCACCATAAAGCTCATACAGTTCATTCAAAACCCGCACGTTTCTTGCAGACAACGTATCAAGCTGCGCAACCGTCGGCGGAGAATACCAGTTATCGCCATTGTAATAAAGCCCAAGCCAAACCCTTGTGCCGGCAACCTTCGCCGCCTCGATACTCTTCGGGAAAAGCTGATTGTTCTTGTACTGCGTATTCTGCAAAAAATCCAGTTGTGAAGGATAATACAAATGCGTCGCCTGGACAGCGGCGTACTGCAACACGACTTCGTCCATACCGAGCGCATGCAGCCTCTGGTGCATATGCGTGATAGAATCCTGCGACTGATAAGCCGTCGTCCAGCCCGCATCGAAAACACCGTTCAAGCCCGAGGAATTTACGCCCGACGCCTCCGCGGCATAAGCCGTTTGAGCGGCACCGACGTTTTCCGCAGCATAAGCAATTTGAACCGCGCCGACGAACAGCCCGGCAACAAGCGAAAACACTCCGCACAAGAGCGCGGGGAGAGTTTTCCAGAATGAGAGCCGCGAGATGGACATACTAGAAATATAAACACGTTTTGGACAATCCGAATCAGCGAAAATTTACAACATCATCAAAAAAAAGTATTTTCAATCTATGATTTTATACCATAGTTCCGATAAGCAAATTACAGCACCCACTTTCGGTGCTGGAAACCCTCGTAACGATTACGGGCTAGGTTTTTATTGCACGGAATCTATTGATTTAGCTAAAGAATGGGCATGCCAAAGAAACACAGACGGATATGCAAACAAATACACCCTCGACACCCAAGATTTAAGCATTCTTGATTTATCACAAAAAAATTTCAGCCTTTTACATTGGCTCACAATTTTAATGCAAAATCGAGTGTTTGCCCCAAAATCTCCTATTGGACAACAAAATCTCGAATTTCTAACAGAACATTTTAAATTAGATTACCAGTCTTACGATATTATTTACGGCTATCGTGCAAATGATTCCTATTTTTCTTTTGCAAGTGATTTTCTAGAAAATGTCATTCCTATACAAAGCCTTGCAAACTCAATGAAATTAGGGAGCCTCGGATTACAAATCGTCTTGAAATCGTCTATAGCATTTTCAAAATTGAAATTTATTGAAGCAGAGAAAGCCGAAAAAGAGAAATTCTATACAAAATATAAAGAACGCGACACAGCAGCACGAAAAGCTTACCGAGAAAACTTGCGTACATTGAAGCCCAGCGAATCCGTATATTTAATCGACCTTGTAAGAAACCCGGAGCTTTTAAATGGCTTATCCCTATGATGAAATGTACCTAGAATCCGTCCAGAAAAATTTGGGTTTCTTTTTCCAAATGGCGCTTCGCAATCTAAAACTAGCTCCTGAAAATGTTCAAAACGCATTTTTAAATTCCCAAATACCCGAACAAATCGAAATGGGCAATCCTGATTTTTTATGCGGAAAATCAGGATATGAACTAGCACTCATTGCATTTCCGCAAATTATAACAGACAAAATTATCAAGCAAGCCATTAGTGAACCGTTCTACCCCGAAGCCGAATATTGGAGCGGAACAATCCTCGCCTATATTCAATGGAAGTCGGACAAGTCTTTTTCAGAAATTCTCTCGCATTACCCGCTTGAACGCATTCTTTCCGATTACCACCTGATGCACGAAGCGGACATTACCAAAATGGCTGAGATGATCGAGTCAACTCTATAACACACATCTCATTTGTCAAGCCCCTTCTTTTGTCACGCCCCGCTTGACGGGGCATCTCCCTTTTATCGTCATTCTGAGCGTAGCCGCAAGGCGAAGGCGAAGAATCCAGCACACGCATCACACGTCATTCCGGCCTTGACCCGGAATCCAGCTCGACTTTTTATATATATTTCCCCATGACATAGCCCCGTACCGAATGGTTCGGAGCGACCGGAATTTTTGAGATTCGTCTCTTATTCTCATTGCAGAAACTACCACTTTCAATCAACACGAGAATAAGACGAACGCTCACGTCCCGATTGGGGCGTGGGTCGTTTGTGCTTATTGTGTTGAAGGGTGTGGTAGCCCGCTGCAATGATAAGCCTGCGACTCCACGCCTTTTTTATTTGTGGAAATCGCGGCGAAACAAGGAACGGCTCTCGCAACGTTGGAGCCACCATGGCCGATTTGGACAAGAGCAAGATTCAAGCCGTCGCACAATACATCGACGAGGTTTCCAAGCAGTTTTCTACGGGCAAGGCGACCGAACACAGTTACCGCCCCGCACTTGCGAAACTCCTTGGTGACTTGCTTCCCAAATTCACCATCACTAACGAACCCAGCCGCATCCAGTGCGGAGCTCCGGACTACATTATCGCGAAAGGGAAAGGCGCAACATCGATTCCTGTTGCCTTCGTAGAGGCTAAAGACATTGGCGACAGTGACCTGGATGGCAACCGCCAGCACAAGGAACAGTTCAACCGCTACAAGAACTCACTAGACCATATCCTTTTCACGGACTATCTTGATTTTCATTCTTATGAAAACGGGCTGCCGACTCAAAACATCCGCATTGCAGAAATCAGAGGAAACAAGATTGCGCTGATAGACGCCAATGTTCCAATGTTTTTGGAATTGGTGGCGCATTTAGCGGAATCAATGCCGCAGAAAATTACGAGCTCCACGAAATTAGCGCAGATGATGGCCGCCAAGGCGCGCCTCCTTGCCGAAGTGATTGAAAAGACTCTCGAAACTGATAACGAAAAGACGGGAGAGCTGGCGGGGCAATGGAAATCTTTTCAGAGAGTCTTGATTCACGATTTGACAGAACGTCAATTTGCAGACATTTATGCACAGACGATTTGCTATGGAATGTTTGCCGCAAGATTGCACGATGATACTCCCGACACTTTCAGTCGTGAAGAGGCCGCGACCCTTATTCCCAAGACGAATCCGTTCTTGCGCAAAGTTTTCCAGAATGTTGCCGCTTTTGATGTGGATACAAGCATCGCATGGATTGTAGATGACCTTGCGGAAACATTCCGGGTGACAGACATGCCGAAGGTCATGAAAAATTTTGGAAAGGCTACTGGGCAAGCCGATCCGATGATTCACTTCTACGAAGATTTTCTACGCTATTACGACCCCAAGCAGAAAAAAGCCTGTGGCGTTTATTACACGCCTGAACCCGTTGTCCACTTTATCGTCAATGCCGTTGACGAAATTCTGAAAACCCGCTTCAATTTGAGTGATGGTCTTGCCGACACGAGCAAGGTGACGATTCGTCAAACGTCGAACCTATATACGGACAATCGAACCAAAGACCACAAGAGATACGAAACGCGGGAATACCACAAAGTTCAAATCCTCGACCCAGCTACCGGAACGGGAACATTCCTTGCCGAAGTTGTCCGCAAGATATATTCCGGTATGGAAAATCAGAAGGGCGCTTGGCAAAACTATGTGGAAGAGCACCTACTCCCGCGCCTGAACGGTTTTGAATTCATGATGGCTCCATACGCCGTTGCGCATTTGAAATTGGACATGGTGCTGGCGCAGACTGGTTACAAGGCGAAACAGGACAAGCGACTTCGCATATTCCTTACTAATTCCCTCGAAGAATGTGACCACGACACAGGAACTTTGTTTGCACAGTGGCTTGCGCAAGAAGCGAACGAGGCAAACCTTGTCAAGCGCGATACTCCCGTAATGGTGATGATTGGTAATCCGCCGTATAGCAATAGTAGTACTAATAAAAGTAAATGGATTTTGGACCTTCTGAAAATATATAAACAAAATCTAAATGAGAAAAAAATAAATCTTGATGATGATTATATTAAATTCATTCGTTTAGGGCAACACTATGTAGAAAAGAATGGTGAAGGAATTCTTGCCTATATTTCAAACAACAGTTTCATTGATGGAATAACGCATCGGCAAATGAGACATTCATTGATGGATACTTTTGATGAAATCTACATTCTTGATTTACATGGAAGCCAAAAGAAGGGTGAAACTATTCAAAAAAATGACGAGAATGTCTTTGATATTACTTTAGGCGTAAGCATTAACATCTTTGTTAAGAGAAAACAGAGTGTCATCCTGAACGATGCCCGCAAGAGCGAAGTCGAAGGATCTCTAGCCAGAGTATATCACTACGAGCTCTTCGGCAAACGCTATGAAAAATATGCATTTTTGACCAAAACATCGTTCAGCGATATTCCTTGGAAAGAACTTTCTCCACACACACCGCAATTTTTCTTTGTACCTAAAGATTTTTCTGTGCAGGAAGAATATAAAAAGGGGTTTAAATTATCTGAATTAATAATTAACTATAATTCAGGTGTTCAAACAAAAAGAGATTATTTGAATATTTTTTATCAAAAGAAAGATGCTGATTCTTTGAAGAATGATTTTGTTAATATGCCTATTCAAGAATTACAAAAAAAGTATCATGTGAAAGATGGAAGAGATTGGCAACTTGACTTGGCTAAAAATGATTTAATAAAAAATAAAGTTCTAACGAATGAAATTGATTATAGACCATTTGACATTAGGTTTACAAATTACACTGGAAAAACAAAAGGGATAATGGGTTATCCAAGATATAAAACAAACTTTAATATTATTCAAAAAGAAAATATTTCTCTTGTTATATGTCGACAATTAAGTACGTTTGATTTTCAACATATTTTTGTGACGACGCATATTTCGGATTTAAATTCTATATCTTTACAGTCTAAGGAACAATCCTACATTTTCCCACTCTACCTTTACCCAACAGAAGGTGAAGAAAAACTTGGCGAAACTCGCAAGCCCAACCTAGACGAAGCTATTTGGCGCAAAATAGACAAGTGTACTAAACTCAAAACAACTCCAGAACAAGTCTTCGATTACATCTATGGCGTTCTCCATACACCGTCCTATCGTGAAAAATACAAGGAATTCCTGAAAATTGATTTCCCTCGTATTCCCTATCCCGAAAATAAGGAAGAATTCGAACGCATCGTTTCCATTGGCAACAAACTCTGCAAATTGCATTTGATGGAAGAAATTCCACCGCAGGCAACCTCCTTCGACATCGAAGGCGATAACGCCGTAACGGAATTGCGCTTTGAAAAGGAAAAGGTTTTCATCAACAAGACGCAGTATTTTGCGAACGTTCCTGAACTAGCCTGGAACTTCTACATCGGCGGTTACCAACCCGCCCAGAAGTGGCTCAAGGACCGCAAAAACCGCACCCTTACCTACGACGACATCTCGCACTACCGCAAGATCATCGCCATCCTTATCGAAACCCAGAACTTGATGCAAGAACTTGATAAAAAAACGTAATTTCGCCTTCCTTACTTGCATCCAAATCTAGCAGTGTCAATTTTTCTAAAAAAAGACAAAATTTGACAGTTGTTAGAATATATATTTATCGATAAAGATCCATTTTTGAAAAGGAGTACGGAAAATGATTCCTTATTTCAAACATAAGGGAACCTTAGCCGCTTTGGATGATATTGAAAAATCAAAAGTTGTTGATGTATCCAAGTATCCCAAAGGAGTCGTTGCAGATTTAAAAGGGTATGACGAATCGGTATTCTTCTTCTATGGTTACCATCCTTTCGTATTTGTAGATACAAAAAATCAAAAAAAGAGTGGTCAACAAAAAATACCGATGCAAAAAATTGCAAAGAAGCCGATTTCTGCTTCCAAAAAGATATCGACAAAGAGGTAAGTCCAAGGCAGGCTATAGGCGGCGTCTGCCCCTTACCTACGACGACATCTCGCACTATCGCAAGGCCACTGCCATTCATATCGAAACCTACAATATGATGTAAGAACTCAATAAAAAAGTGTAATTGCATTCTTTTGTCAAACCCTCTTGACAACCGCCGTCTAGCAATTTATATTTAGTGCACAAGCGTGTAGAAAACTACTCTTCGCGCACGGTGTAAAACAAGTAAAACCCCGCCTTTTTATGCATGTAGGCGGAGGGAGGAATGATGAAAGAACGCAAGTCTTTCAGAGACTGTATCGTAAAACCGGGCGAAACGAGCCCGTACGCAAACCTGCTGGTGGATTTGGCCTTCAAGAAGGCCTTTGATCCTGACAAGCCCACTAGCCGAAGTAATCTCATAAACCTTTTGAACGACCTTCTAGAACCGCAACTTAAACGGCCCATAAAAAATGTGTGGACTCGAAATGTGTCGAAAAACCTAAGTGGCAGCAAGGCGTCACGCACAGCGATTTTTGACTTGCATTGTAAGGATGATGCGGGCAATTTGATTGAAATCGAAGTGCAGATTCGCGAAGTGGACAACTTCATGAAGCGCCTTGCGTTCTATGCGAGCGAAATGGTGGCAAACCAGGCCGAACCCGGTCAGGATTGGGATTATGACATCCAGCCGACTTACGTGATTGCTCTGACACGATTCCCAGTTTTCCCCGACAAGCGCGCAGTCCATCGGGGAACAGTAATCGATTTGGATAGCGGGGAACAGCTCGTAGACACTTACAATTTTACCGCTATCGAACTTTCGAAGGTTCCTTTCTTTATCGAGAAGACTTCTAGCGACCTAAGCAAGTGGCTGTTTTTCTTCCGCTACTTGAACCAACTCAAAGAACTTCCCAAAGAACTGGATGAAGGAAAATTCAAAGACTTGACAGAAAGCGCAAAAGTGTCTAAGTTTTCAAAGAAAGAGTTCGAGGCTTATCGGAATATGTACCACAAGGTCTGGGATCATAACGCCATGAGGCGTGGCATTTTCAAGGAATTCGCGGATGAAATCAACGCGAAGGTTGCAGAAGGAGTCTCCGAAAACAAGCGTGAAATAGCAAAGAAAATGATAAAAGCCGGTGATTCTGATGAGAAAATAGCCGCTATTACGGAACTCTCTTTGGAAGACGTCGTTGTGTTGCGCAGTCAGCTCGAAGCTTAATTTCTACAAGTCTTTTTTGCACTAAAAAGGACAGGCATTGCCTGCCTTTTTAATTTTAATCGGCTTGTTGGGGCTTGTAAAATTTTTTCACCCCCCTTGCCACTTTTCTGAAATCTGGCTACATTACATCCCGGCGCGTCATTCCGTAGAAAGGAATGATGCGCTTTTGTTTTATTTGGCTCTGCCATATTGCAAGGGCGTTCCTAGTAGAAACAACAAACACAGGAGGCCTTATGGCGAGCGAAACTCTACGACAAACAATTTCATTGAAACTAAAAAGTGTTCTTGCAATCGGAGAAACTGTCGCTGTAGAATTTAAGCGCGGTGGCGGGCGTATTGGCGATGATGTTTATGAATCTGTATGCGCCTTCTTGAACCGTTTCGGTGGCGACATTTATCTCGGGGTCCTTGATAACGGTAAAGTCGAGGGAATTCCTGAAAATGCAGCCATCGACATGCTAAAAAACATTATCAATGTCGCTAATAATCCGACTTTATTTCAGCCGACAACATATCTTGATCCACAAATCATAAAATACAACAACAAGACGTTAATCCGTATTCATGTGCCTCAGAGTTCCGAGGTGCACAGTTATAAGCGGGTTGTGTACGACCGCATAAATGACGCCGATGTCAAAGTCTCTGCAACTTCGCAAATTGCGCAGATGTTCATTCGTAAGCAGGGAATTTTTACCGAGCAACGAGTGTTCCCCTATCTTAAGAAAAAGGACCTGCGAATGGATTTGCTTGGAAAGGTCCGCCTTTTGGCGGTAAACAACGCTGGAGGCAACCATCCGTGGCAAAATATGAACGATAACGAACTTTTGAAGAGTGCAAGCCTTTACACTATAGATTACGCTACCGGAAAACCTGGCTTTACCCTGGCGGCGGCACTTCTCTTGGGCCGCGACGAGGTCATACACAGTATTTGCCCCGCTTACCGCACAGATGCTCTGTTACGCCGTGAAAATGTGGAGCGCTACGATGACAGGGAAATTGTGGACACGAACCTTATCGAAAGCTATGAACGGCTTTTCGAGTTTGCGAAGAAGCATCTACCCGACAAGTTCTTTGTTGAAGACGCGGTCCGTAAAAGTCTGCGCAATATTATTGTTCGTGAAATGATTTCGAACACCTTGATGCATCGCGAATTTACAAGTTCGTTTCAGTCCAGGTTCGTTATAGAGCGCGGACGGATTTATGTGGAAAACGCAAACCGTGCTTCTAGCGAAAAAATTATAACGCCCGAAAATCTGGAACCCAAACCGAAGAACCCCACAATTGCATCTTTCTTCCGCAACATCGGATATGCCGATCAGCTCGGCTCTGGCGTCCGCAAACTATTTACCTATGCAAAATCATATGGTGGCGATGACCCCACATTTTCTGAAGGGGATGTTTTTAGGACTACTGTGTTGCTTGATGACGCTTTGGATGGGGCTGTTTTGACAAGTCACAAGGACGAAAGGGTTAATGTAAAGGTTAATGTAAAGGTTAATGAAAAGGTTAATGTAAATTCTGTCGAAGATATCAGCGAGACACAACGAAAAATACTAGACATTTTACGTAAAAATCCTTCAATAACCCAAAACGCATTATCGAAACTTATCGGCATTTCTCTAGTCCATATAAATAAGAATATGAAGATTTTAAAAGAGAAAGGCTACATTACTCGTATCGGTTCTGATAAACGCGGAACTTGGGTTGTGAAATTTCATTAAGCCCCTTGTATTGGAGACCATTTTCAAGTTCGAATCCTTGACAGAAAGCGCAAAAGTGTCTAAGTCTTCAAAGAATTCGCGGATGACAACAACGAGAAAGTTGATGGAGGTGTTCGTGAAATCGCAAAGAAAATGATAAAAACCGGTGATTCTGATGAAAAAATAGCCGCTATTACGGAACTCTCTTTGGAAGACGTCGTTGTGTTACGCAGTCAGCTCGAAGCTTAAGAAATTTTTTTGAACCTTTCGAATTTGAAGACAGAGTCTGTCAAATCTCTGACACCCCAAATTTCAAGCACTCGCGAAAATTTCGTAAACACCATTTACGAAATTGAGCCATCATTTATGCATCCGCTTATGAATTGTATCTGCCTGACAAGAAGCTTTTGCAGGCGAAAGTCAAAGAATGGGTGAATGAATTTGAAAATGCAAGATAACAAAGCTAAGGTAGATTACGAGAAACATATAATTCAGCAGGCATTGCCTGCTGATTCTGTGAAATAAAAAAGGTTATTTCTTCTTGATACGGAAAAGCTGTTGTTCCTTGGAATTCTTGCTTTCCAGTTACCATATGCCTTACGTATGCTCGTCTCTCCAAACTTGGAGAGTTTTTCATGATACCGTAAATAGCATCCACCTTGGCGTTGTCGCTGTCGATAACCAGGGCTATTTTCTTTTCCGTGTTCATAATAGGGAATATATGAAAAAAAAGAAAGGTGATAGAAATATTAGCTTTAGTGTAAGGTTTTTATTTTGCCATATCGATCCATCATCTTTTTCACATCGTCAAAAATTTCGTTTCTTAATGATTCTGGTTCAAGAACGAGTCTTTCGCCAAACTT
>Ga0310696_10008952_pt1 | contig 11626 bp, 5 predicted proteins | sample AusTroGonzalo_MG_4_FD_203885 | JGI IMG/M metagenome (GOLD analysis project Ga0310696, IMG submission 203885) | Bovine rumen microbial communities from tropical cattle in Woodstock, Queensland, Australia - Gonzalo_02 (v2) (version 2) | ecosystem: Host-associated > Mammals > Digestive system >...
GATGGTGGTGTCTATTACATTAAGTTCGTTAACGGCGGTAAAATCGTTGAACACTTAAAGAAAATCGGCACATGTGATCCAGAAAAGAATGGTACAACTGTTACTTTTAAACCAGATGCTCAGATCTTTACTGATACAACCCATTATGATTACGAAACAATTCGTGACAGAATGAGACAAGTTGCCTACTTAAATAGAGGCATCAAAATTATCGTTGAAGATACCAGAGAAGCAGAACCAATTCGCGAAGAATTCTGCTACAAAGGTGGTATTAAAGAATACGTCTTATTCATTAACAACCATAAGACTAAATTATTTGATGATGTCATCTATTGCGAAGGTACCTCACCAATTACACTTGCCAGTGGAAACGAGGCACACGTGTATGCAGAAATCGCTATGCAATATGATGATGGTTACTCCTCAAATATCTTCTCTTTCTGTAATAACGTTCATACCCATGAAGGTGGTATGCATGAAACAGGCTTTAGAGATGCGATGAGAAGAATCGTCAACAACTACGCTAGAGAATATAAGTTCTTAAAAGAAGGCGAAGATGACTTAACATATGATGATATTACCGAAGGTTTAACATGTGTTATTTCTGTTAAGCACCCAAACCCACAATTTGAAGGTCAAACAAAAACTAAATTAGGTAACTCAGAAGTTAGAAAAATTGTTTCCCAAATCGTTGGTGATCAATTAAATAGATTCTTCCTTGAAGATCCAAAGCTTGCCCGTACAATCATGGAGAAGATTATCGGTGCAGCTAATGCTCGTTTAGCCGCGAGAAAAGCTCGTGAAGAAGCGAGACGCAAAGGCGGTCTTGATCTTACCACTCTTCCAGGTAAGTTAGCGGACTGCTCAAGTAAAAATCCAGAAGAATGTGAATTATATATCGTCGAAGGTAATTCCGCTGGTGGTTCAGCTAAGAATGGTAGAAACAGAGAAACACAAGCCATCCTACCACTACGTGGTAAAATCTTAAACGTTGAAAAAGCTCAAGCGAAGAGAATCTTTGCTAATGCTGAAATTGGTAACATGATTACCGCTATCGGCGGTGGCATTGATCCAGAATTTGATGTTTCTAAGATTAGATACCATAAAATCGTCATCATGACCGATGCTGATGTCGATGGTAGTCACATCCGTATTTTATTATTAACTTTCTTCTATAGATTTATGCGTCCTTTAATTACTGAAGGCTACGTTTATATCGCTCAACCTCCTTTATATAAAGTTGAATATCATGGTAAGCAATACTATGCCTACAATGATGAACAATTAGAAATCATAAAAACAAAATTAAAATTAAAACCAGGCTATCCGTTCCAAAGATATAAAGGTCTTGGCGAAATGGATGCTGAACAATTATGGGAAACCACTATGGACCCATCCAACCGTAAGATGTTAAGAGTCACCTTAAATGATGCTATCAAAGCGGAACAAGTCTTTACAGACTTAATGGGTGATAATGTCGACCCAAGAAAAGAATTCATTCACAGCAACGCTAAGTTTGTGAAGAATCTTGATATTTAATAGGAAAGGAGCTTGTTTATGTTGTTAGATGATGAAAACAAAGTATTAGAAGAAGAAACAACTGATGAAGAAGAAGTTGAAGCTTCTCCTGAAGATGAACAAGAATTAGAATCTGGTATTGTTGCCGGCTTAACCGATATTGATACCGTTCCACTTGTCCAAGAATCTTTCCTTGATTATGCCATGTCTGTTATCGTCGCTCGTGCGATTCCAGATGTCAGAGATGGTATGAAACCAGTCCATAGAAGAATCGTTTATTCTATGGCAGAAAATGGTAATACACCTGATAAACCATTTAAAAAGTGCGCTCGTATCGTCGGCGATGTAATGGGCAAATATCATCCACATGGTGACCAAGCTATTTATGGTGCATTAGCTAGATTAGCTCAACCATTTGCGATGAGATATATGCTTGTTGAAGGTCATGGTAACTTTGGTTCTGTCGATGGTGATGAACCAGCGGCTTACAGATATACCGAAGCCAGAATGGCTAAATTAGCGTTAGAAATGGTTCGTGATATTAACTGTGATGTTGTTGATTTCATGGATAACTATGATGGTGTTGACCAAGAACCAACCGTTTTACCAAGTAGAATTCCAAACTTACTAGTTAATGGTTCTAGTGGTATTGCTGTTGGTATGGCCACTAATATTCCACCACACAATTTAGGTGAAGTTATCGATGGTGTTATTGCTATTGCAAGAAATCCAGAAATTTCCGTTGAAGAATTAATGGAATATATCAAAGGTCCTGACTTCCCAACTGGTGCAATCATTTTAGGTAAGAGTGGAATACGCGAAGCGTATGAAACTGGTACTGGTAGCATTGCTATTCGTTCCAAATGTCATATCGAAGAACGTGGCGAACATGGTTTAAAACGTATCATCGTTGATGAAATTCCTTATGGCATTAACAAAGCTAATATGATTGAAAACATGGCCTCTTTAGTCCGTGATAAAGTCATCGAAGGTATTTCTGATATCCGTGATGAATCCAATAAAGACGGCATACGTGTAGTGATTGAAGTCAAGAGAGACACTATTCCAGAAGTCTTATTGAACCAATTATATAAACTCACAAACTTACAAGTGAGCTTTGGTATTATCAACCTCTGCTTAGTGGACAATGCGCCAAAAGTATGTTCTTTACCAGTTATGCTTCAACAATACTTAGACTTCCAAGTCTCTGTTATTGAAAGAAGAACAAAATTCTTGTTAGACAAAGATATGGCCAGAGATCATATCGTCAATGGCTTAATAAAATGTCATGATAACATCGATGATATCGTTGATATCATTAAAGAAAGTAATACTCCAGAAGAAGCCACAAAAGTCTTAATGGATAAATATGGCTTTAGCGAATTACAAGTTGGCGCTATCTTAGCGATGACATTACGTCGTTTAACCGGTATTGAAACCGATAAATTAATCGCAGAACGCGCGCAATTAGAAACTAATATTAAGGAATATAATCGTATTCTTTCTACTAGAGAAAACGAAATCGAAGTCGTTGTCCAAGAATTAGAAGAAATCAAAGCCAAATTTGGTGACGATAGAAGAACCGAGATTTCCAATGTTGCCGCTAATATCGATGATGAAGATTTAATTCCACAAGAAGATATCGTTGTTACTTTATCAAGAGGTGGTTATGTTAAACGTTTATCCGTTGATACATTCAAAGCCCAGCATAGAGGTGGTAGAGGTGTACGTGGTGCGTCCTTGAATGAAAACGATGTTGTGGACTTAATGGTCTATACAGAAACACACACGGACCTCTTATTCTTCACAGATTTAGGTAAAGTTTATCGTATCCGTGGTTATCAAATTCCTGAATATCAAAGAACAGGTAAAGGTATTCCAGTTATTAACTTAATCAATATCGAAAAAGGCGAAAACGTTAAATCTATTATCGCAGTTAATAAATACTATGATTATAGATACTTAATGTTCTTCACTAAAAAAGGTATTGTGAAGAGAACTCCAATTACCGAATATGAATCTATTAGACAAAACGGTAAGATTGCCATCACTTTAAGAGAAGATGACAACTTATTAGCGGTCAAAGAGATTCAAGAAAAATCAATCGCCAATGGCATTATTAACCCAGACAGAAAGTACTATACAATGACTGTCGGTGAAGATGGTGTTGCTAAGTTCGACTTAGTCGAAAATCCAAAACAAGAAGATATTGGCTCCTACTTTGTCGATACAATCGTTGGTATTGCTTCTAGCGAAGGTAAAATGGTTAACTTCCCAGTCGAAGAAGTTAGACCGATGGGCCGTACCGCATCTGGTGTCATCGGTATTGATTTAGATGATGGTGTTGAAGCTGTTGGTGTTTGTGCGGAATATGAAGGTGAATTAGTCTTAGTTGTTACCGACAAAGGTTATGGCAAGATGACTCACTTCTCTGAATACAGAATTACCAAACGTGGCGCTAAAGGTGTCTCCACACTTAAATCCACTGATAAAGTTGGTAAGATTGTTGCAGTTCGTACAGTTTCTAACGAAGATGACCTTATGGTCATTACTAACTATGGCATTGTCATTAGAACACACTTATCAGAAGTTAGACAATCATCTCGTAATACTCAAGGTGTGAAGATTTTGAACCTTGAAGGTAGACAAAAAGTCTCTTCTATCGCTGTCGTCCCATATGAAGAAGACGCCGATGAAGAATTAGACGAAGAAGAACCAGTCGAAGGCGAAGAAGCTAACGACACAGAAAATAATTCAAGCGAAGAATAATATGAAAGTACTAGTTTATTTTCAACCTAGTCGTAAAAATGACAATTTTGAGGGCACCAGGATGCGTAAGACCATCAAAGGTGCTCTCGAAGTCATCGATGTTAAATACACGTCTAACTTATATGATGAGTATGATGTGGCACATTTCATGTCGCCTGATGATGAAAATAAACTCAATATTGTTCTTGAAAGAAAAGTACCAGTTATTGTTTCAGCTTTATTTGGCGAAGATGATCCATCCACTAGATTCCTTATTTATAAAAATAAAGATGGAAAGAGAACTACTTCTTTAAAAGCTAAAGCATTAAAAATGCTTAATAAAGCCAATTTAGTTTTAGTTCCATGTGAATCGGCGAAGGATTTTTTGATCGCTAATGGTGTGAATAGCCCAATTGAAATAGTGGTTCCCGGTGTCAACTTAGCAAGATTTAATTTCTCTAGAGAAGATGAAAAAGAATTGTTCTATCGTTACTTTAGAGAAGATAAAAATAAAAAACTTGTGATGGCGATTGGTGAATACACTAATAACATGGAAGGTATCCATGCCTTAATAAATGCCGCTAAAAAGAGAGAAGATGCTGTTTTCTATTATATAGGATGCGAAACGTTTACTGCTAACTATGGCAAATGTAAGAAGATTATTAAATCAGCTCCTAAGAATGTTTATTTCAAAGCGCTTCTTCCAGATGATATTTATAGAAGCATGTTATTAAACGCTGATGTATTTATGCTTCCAGGCTATCATCTTTCAGGAATTGTTTCTATCGAAGAAGCAATGGCGGCTAATTGTCAATTAATTGTACGTAAATCCGCAATATTTCCTGAATTCTTAAAGAATGAAAAGACGGCTTATATTGCAGAATTCTCTGAAACATTAACATCATTATGTTTAGATTATCTCGATAAAAAGATTAAACCTACAACTGAAGAAGCATATCGTAAGATATCTTTATATAATTTAGAAAATTTTGGACAGCAATTAAACAACATTTACAAAACATTAATTGCTAAGAATAAATAGTAAAGGAGAAAAGATTATGTTAGACATTAATCGAATTCGTGAAAACCCAGAAGGCGTTAAAGCCGCACTCAAAAAGAAATTATGGGATGCCGACTTTACTGAATTACTTGAATGGGATAAAAGAAAGAAAGAATTAATTCAATTCGTTGAAGGCAACAAGGCCGAAATGAATAGATTATCTGCCAGTGTTCCTCAAGCCAAGAAAAATGGTGAGGATGTGAGCAAAATCTTTGCAAAAGTCAAAGAAATTGCCGCTCAGAACGCTGAAAGTGAAGCAGAATTAAAGGATTTAGAAGAGAAAATTTTCAACTTTTTAGCTGAACTTCCAAATATTCCTGATGATGACTTATTAGGTGGTGGAAAAGAAAACAATAAACCAATTAAAGTGTTTGGCAAAAAGCCTGAATTCTCATTTCCAATGAAAGATCATATGGAGCTTGCCGCATCTTTAGGATTAGTCGATTATGATCGAGGTGCTAAAATTGCTGGTCGTGGTGCTTGGGTCTATACAAATCTTGGCGCTAGACTTGAATGGGCTCTCTTAAATTACTTTATTTCCGAACATTTAAAAGATGGCTATACATTTATCCTACCTCCTCACTTATTAAATGAACAATCAGGCTTTGGTGCTGGTCAATTCCCTAAATTTAGAGAAGATGTTTTCTGGCTTGATGGTATCGAACCAAATAGATTCCTTCTCCCAACAGCGGAAACTGCTTTAGTGAATCTATATCGTGATGAAATCTTAAAAGAAGAAGATTTACCAAAGAAACTATTCGCCTATACACCATGCTATCGTCGTGAAGCTGGTAGTTACAGAACCGAAGAAAGAGGTATGATTCGTGGTTATCAATTCGACAAAGTCGAAATGGTTCAATATACCAAACCAGAAGATAGCGATGCCGCTTTCGAAGAATTAGTTCATAAAGCTGAATCCTTAGTCGCAGGTTTAGGTCTCCATTATCAAGTTAGCAAGTTAGCTGCTGGTGATATTTCTCACTCCATGGCGAGAACTTATGATATTGAAGTCTATTTGCCAAGTATGGGCATCTATAAAGAAGTTAGTTCTGCTAGCAATGCAAGAGATTATCAAGCAAGAAGAACTATGTGCCGTTATAGAGATAATGCCACAGGAAAAACAAGATACGTGCATACATTAAACGCCTCTGGCTTAGCAACATCTCGTGTATTCCCAGCTATTCTTGAACAATTCCAACAAGAAGATGGATCAGTTGTTATTCCTGAAGTATTAAGACCATTCATGGGCGGGCTTGAAGTTCTTAAACCAATTAAATAATAAATATTATTTGTTTCAAAAAAATGCGGAGCAATCCGCTTTTTTTGTAAAAAAAGCCTAAGACATGCTTTATAATATACCTAATTTCAATATTGCAGATGCAATAAGGAGTCTTAGTTATGAAAAAGAAAACGTCGTTATTATTACTTTCACTTTTGTGTTCATTTTCTCTTGTAGCTTGTAATACGCAAGGTCCGGTTGGTCCACAAGGTGAACCGGGAATTGCTGGTCCTCAAGGCGAAAAAGGGGATCCCGGCGAAACTGGTGCTAAAGGTGACAAGGGCGATAAGGGCGACAAAGGCGACAAAGGAGATACTGGCAGTGCTGGTGCTCAAGGTCCTCAGGGCGAAAAAGGCGAAACTGGAGATAAGGGCGATACTGGTGCCCAAGGTCCTCAAGGCGAAAAAGGCGATAAGGGCGATACTGGTGCCCAAGGTCCTCAAGGCGAAAAAGGCGATAAGGGCGATACTGGTGCCCAAGGTCCTCAAGGCGAAAAAGGCGAAACTGGCGATGTTGGTGCTTCTGTTTTAACTGGCGAAGGCGTACCAGCTAGTACTCTCGGAAGAGTAAATGACTCATACATTGATTTATTAACATGGAATTACTATTTAAAAACCACTGATGGCTGGGTGCTTAAAGGCAATTTAAAAGGTGGCACAGGCGATACAGGCAATAATGGTAAATCCGCTTACGAAATATATAAAGAAGCCCATCCAGAATACACTAAGAGCGAAGCTGAATGGCTAGATGATTTAGTTAACGGCCGTTTAGCGGACGCTCAAACACATACCGTAACATTCAATCCGGATAATGGTTTTGCTACAACTAGCCAATTAGTCTTACATGGTGAAAAGGCTATTGAACCAGACGTGCCTGAAAAAGAAGGCTATGTTTTTACTGGTTGGATGTATAATGGCCAACCATGGGTGTTTTTCGGTTATGTCGTAACAGAAGATATTACTTTAGTTGCAAAATGGGAAAGATCACAGTTTACAGTTTCTTTCAATGTCGAAGGTGTTGCGTCACAAACTATTTACTATAACGAAAAAGCAAACAAACCAGACGATCCAGAAAGAGTTGGATACACCTTTGGTGGTTGGTTCTACAACGATGTGGAATTTGATTTTGAAAATACACCTATTCTTAGCAATATTTCATTAACTGCCAAATGGATAGCTAAAAACTACACCTTAACTCTTAATGCTCCAGATGTTTTAGTTGAACACCCAAAAACGCTTACTTTCGATTCGAAGGGTGGTAGTGAAGTAGAATCACAAACCGTAAATAGCAGTACTGCTTTGGTTTATCCAGAAGACCCAACAAGAGATGGATATGTATTTAGAGGCTGGTTTGTCGATGAAGAATTAACATCATTATTTGATTTCTCTGCTACTTTAACAGAGAACAAAACAGTCTATGCTGGTTGGCAACAAATGAAAGCATCTGCAATAGTATCAAGAATTATCAATCCAAATTCCTATAATTCTGATGGCAGATATTATTCGTTTAGTTATTCCACAATCAGTTCAAGCAGTCCGGCATATTTATATATTCCGACTAAATACTCTACATCAGGAAACCTCTTCCTTTATTACAGAGTAGCGAGCTCATCTAACCCTATTATTATGTCTGTTTACAATTACACAAAAGATATCAAAATTCGTGGACGTGCAAATGCTAGTTCAACAGCTTTCGTTAACATAACAATTACTGAAGAAAATTATGATCCAGGTGATGTTCTTTACATCAGTATTGATTCCACCAAATCGTTTAATTCATATTTCTATTTCACCAATTTCGTTGACCCTACCGCCGGTGGACATGGTCCAAACAAATCGGCCTATGTCGAAGAAAGACAAGTTACTTTCGATCAACCATTCAATCTTCCTAACGATTTAGAAAGAGCGGGGTATGTTTTTGATGGATGGTTCACAGACGGTGACGAAAGAATGACTGATGCTTCTGGAGCTTCTATTAATAATTGGACAACCGACAGTAATATGTCGTTATACGCTCACTGGATTAGTGAATAGAAACTATAAATATCCGGTTGATATTTAAATACTCGTTTCATAATGGTATAATCTTTTCGCCATCGCGATGAATATTTGCGAACCAGGTCAGGACAGGAATGTAGCAGCCTTAAGTATTGTATTCATGTGCGGTGGTTTCTTAAATTATGATGGAAAAATATGAAACATATATGTTAGAAGCTTTAAAAGAAGCTTCTCTGGCTGCCGCAGAAGATGAAGTCCCGGTTGGTTGTATTATCGTAAAGGACGATAAAATTATCGCTAGAGCGCACAATCAAAGAGATAAAACGAATAATCCTTTAGGCCACGCAGAAACTTTAGCTATTAAAAAAGCATCTGAATTACTAAATGATTGGCAACTAGTGGATACTGAATTATATGTCACCATTGAACCATGCTTGATGTGTGCTGGCGCCATTATCCAATCACGCATTAAAAAAGTAATTTATGGAGCACCTGACTTTAAAGGTGGGGCTTTTGGTGGTTCAATAAATGTATTGAATGCTGAAAATATAAATCATAGGCCTGAAGTAGTCAAAGGTGTTCTTGAATCAGAGTGTTCTAGAATCATCAAAGATTACTTTAAAAGTAAAAGATAAGAAAAAATATCATTAAAAACTTGGAATAATTGCCAAGTTTTTTTATCATGTTAGTGTACGTATGAGTATTAAAGAAAACATAGAACGTTTTAATGCCAACATTGATCAAGGCCTTTCTAACGAGCAAGTTGAACTAAGAAAGAAACAAAAGTTACTTAATAGAAGCAAAAAGGCTTTTGGCAAATCTTATACAGAAATTATTATTTCTAACTTGTTTAGCTTTTTTAATGTGCTTTTATATGTCATAGCCGGCGTTATGATCTATTTTGCGGTCAGATATAATGAACCAAAGATTATTTGGGGAATGTTCTTTGTTATTGTTTTGCTTTGCAACACAATTCTTGGCTTATATGAAGATTTAAAAGCCAGACGCTTATTAAGCAAATTAAGATTAATTACACAACCTAAAGCAACAGTTATTAGAAACGGAAAACAAGTAATAATAAGTGTTCAAGATATTGTTCTAGATGATGTCATATTAATTGAAAAAGATACACAAATAGGCGTGGATGGCATTATTTTACAAGGCGAGATTGGTATTAATGAATCATTTATTACTGGTGAATCCGTTAATGTTTTTAAGGGTCCTGGCAAAGAAGTATTCTCTGGAACATTTGTCACGAGTGGTAATGCCTATATTAGAGCGGATAAGATTGGCTCTGATTGTCTAGCTAATAGCTTACAAGCTAAAGCTAATAAATTTAAAAGATCGCCATCCGAAATCCTTAAATCTTTAAATAGATTGTTCCTGGTTATAGGCGTGACTGTCATAGCAATGGCAATATTTATGGTTTTGACCTTTATGCTACAAGGAAAATTCGCTAACGAAGAATTACTTTTAAAAGGCGTTAAGTCTATTACAGGTAGTTTAGTGGCAATGATTCCAAGTGGCTTGTATTTATTAACATCTACTGCTTTAGCAGTAGGAGTTATTGGTCTTTCCAAGAAGAAAGCCCAAGTACAAGACTTCTACTCTGTAGAAATGCTCGCTAGAGTGGACACTCTTTGCGTTGATAAAACGGGCACAATTACCGATGGTAATTTGATTGTTAAAAAAGTAATTCCGCTCAAGGCAAGTTATTTAGATGGCTATATTGCTCAAGCGATTTGTAATGTCATACACGCGACAGGCGATAAGAACGCTACCGCGACTGCTTTGCTTAAACACTTTGATTTAGAATTAAGTGCTGGAGTAAATATCGCCCTTCCATTTAATAGTGATAATAAATATTCTGGTGCTTCATTTAAGGGTGGAAAAACATTTATTATTGGCGCCCCTGAATGCGTGCCTATTTCCAACAAAGCTGGCGTCATTAAAAGATGCGAAGAATTTACAAAAGATGGCTACCGTGTAGTCGTTTTGTGTGAAGGAAATGATGTAATCAAAGACAACAAATATTCTGGTGTTCTTGAAGCAGTAGCTTTAATCATCATCAAAGACCACATTAGAGATGATGCTGCAGAAACATTTGCATGGTTTAAAAATAATGGCGTAGATATCAAAGTTATTTCTGGTGATAACGCTAGAACTGTATCTGCCATTGCTACTGAAGCAGGCATTGCAAACGCTCACAAATATATCTCATTAGAAGGAATGCCTATAGGCAGGGTTAAAATGATTGCTAATGATTACACTGTCTTCGGTAGGGTTACACCCGAACAAAAAGAAGCTTTAATTATTGCCTTAAAAGAATCTGAAAAGACAGTCGCAATGACTGGTGATGGCGTTAATGACATTTTAGCTTTAAAGCGTTCTGACTGTTCTATTGCCATGGCTAGTGGTGCTGATGCTGCTAAAAACATATCTCATATCATCTTAATGGATTCTAACTTTGCTCGTTTACCTGCGGTAGTGGATGAGGGGAGACGTGTAGTTAATAACTTACAAAGAACAGCCTCTTTATTTGTGACAAAAACCATTTTTGCTTTCATGATTACATTAATCTTTACTCTTGCTTCGATTATTGAGAAAGATCCAACCTTACAATACCCATTTATTACCAATCACCTTTATCTTTGGGAAATTGTCACTAGTGGATATGCCGCCTTCTTCTTAGCGTTAGAAAGAAATAGTGAAAAAATCGAAGGTAAATTCCTTTCTAATGTCTTTAAAAAGGCCATACCTGCCGCCGCTTTACTAGTGGGTAGTGTTTGTTTGATTTTCATTTTCTTTGTTTTACAAAGAAGCGGACTAATGAATTTGGGTATATATTCTAGAGAATGCGCTATTGCGATGAGTATTTTAACATTTAGTGTTTTGGGTACCGTCTTCTTATATAAAGTATGTTCACCATTAAGTAAATATCGCCGCATAGTCCTTATTTGTTCTGCTAGCGTTAACATTCTTGCTTTATTAGTTACAGGGATAGTGTCGTTTGCAGCGAAAATT
>Ga0310696_10008953_pt1 | contig 11623 bp, 10 predicted proteins | sample AusTroGonzalo_MG_4_FD_203885 | JGI IMG/M metagenome (GOLD analysis project Ga0310696, IMG submission 203885) | Bovine rumen microbial communities from tropical cattle in Woodstock, Queensland, Australia - Gonzalo_02 (v2) (version 2) | ecosystem: Host-associated > Mammals > Digestive system >...
GACTGCCCGGCCAGCAGCATGGCGATAATGATGCCGCCCACGATGATACGGTAGACACCGAAAGCCTTGAAGCCGTATTTCGTCAGGAAGGCCACGAACCATTTCATGGCAAGCAGCGCCACGATGAACGACACGACACAGCCCAGCAGGAGCATGGTGATGTTATGGGTCGTAGCCCACGACGTGTCCTCTTTCAGCAGGTCGAGCAGGTCGAGGAATGTTGCTCCGGCCATCGTAGGCACGGCGAGGAAGAACGAGAACTCGGCGGCACGCTTGCGTGTCAGGCCCTGCTGCATACCACCCACGATGGTGGCCATGGAGCGTGACACACCAGGGATGACCGATATGCACTGGAACAAACCGATGAGGAAAGCCCGCTTCTCGTTGAGGACGTTCTTCTCAGAGCCGTGGTTGAACAGACGGTCGCAGAAGAGCATGAAGATACCGCCCAACACCAGCATGATGGCCACCACCTCCACACTGTCAAGCAGCCAGTCGAGCAGTCCCGACTTCTTGGCCAGCAGACCGATAATCACTGCAGGCAGCACGCCCACGATGAGCAGCCAGTAAAAGTAGTACTTATGTTTCAGCTGCTGAAATAAGGATGCGCCAGCGGGTGCCGGAGTGTTATCAAACTGGAAGAATCGTTTCCAATAGAGGCACACCACTGAGAGGATAGCACCAAACTGGATGATGAATGTGAAAGCATGGACAAAGGCATCGCCCTGGGGTACCCCCAGCAGGTGCTGGGTGATAATCATGTGGCCCGTAGACGAGACAGGCAGGAACTCAGTGAGTCCCTCCACGATGGAGATGATGATGGTCTCTAGCCAATTCATAGTAAGTTCCGAGTTAAGAATTATTAATCCTTGGGCTTGTGAACCACGGCATAAATCATTGACACAAAGCCCAGAAGGCACACCACGGGGGCTACCTTCGTGCGGCGGGCACCAAAGATGTCAGGATTATAAGCCTCGGTTGTAGAGCTGTCGCCACTCATCAGAATGAAGCCCAGCACCACTATCAGCATACCCACTGCCAGCAGAATATAGTTCATGCGGCCAAATGCAAAGTCTCTCTTATCCATATTTAAGCTAAAATTAAATCTTATACAGTTCTCCTGCCCTCATCCTCAGGAACCTGTTCACGGAGAGCAGTGTGCAAATCACCATGATAGAGAAGCTGAACACGAACACGGCCAGTGCTGTTATCGACAGTTCCCACCAGGTGACTATCTGTTCTACATGGGGCATCAAGGGATAAACGGCGTAGACGATGATGCTGAGCAGCACGCACGCCAGCACCGCCGACACTACAGCTACGACAATGGCTTGACGCAGGAATGGCTGACGGATGAACGACCACGACGCGCCCACCAGTTTCATCGTGTGGATGAGGAAGCGACGCGAGTAGACACTAAGTTGTACAGAATTGTTAATCAGGGTGTAACAGATGAATATAAGCAGAGCTGCCAGAATAAGCAACGCCATGCTCACCGGTTCGAGCAGGTGGTTCATGCCCTCTACCTCCTCCTTCGTATAAGCAACGTCCACCACACGATTGTCACTGCGCAGGGTATCAGCAATAGCCTCCAGTGAGTCGGTATTGGCATAATTGGCCACAATCTTCACCGTCAGCTCCGACGAGAACGGGTTACCGCCAGCAAACTCCGAGGGGTCGATGCCCATCTCAGCTTTCGCCATCTGTAGGGCTGCCTCACGACTAATATAGCTCACCTCGCGGGCATACGCCTTTCGTTCTATCAACTTTCCCAGAGCATTTCCGTCGTTGACGCTCACCGTGTCGCCCAAAATGACGCTAATCTCCACATTCTCCTTAAGGCTGCGCTGAAGGTTGCGGGCGGTGAGCACCGAAAGAACCACAATACCAAGTAAAACCAGCACCATCGTGGTACTGATACACAGGGTAACCAACTGAAGACCATGACGTCGTTTACTGTATGGTCGTCTCTTCTTTTTCATTCATTTTTGGGCACAATATGCCAAAATCGCTGCAAAGGTAGCACTTTTATGTGAAACGACCAAAACTTTTAAGAACTTTTCAGTGTCCTTGTTTGGCCGTAATGGGAGAAATGATTATCTTTGCGGCGTTGAGTACAAATATGGAAGACAAGCGCTATCTTCTGGGCCTCATTCGTGAGGGCGAGCACCAGCAGCAGGACTTCAAGTACCGTGTGTCGGATGCATGCAAACTGGCACGCTCAGTATCGGCCTTTGCCAATACCGACGGTGGACGGCTGCTCATCGGCGTGCGCGATGACGGTCATCTCTCTGGCGTGCGCTCTGAGGAGGAAATCTACATGATGCACCAGGCGGCCTATCGCTATTGCCGCCCCGAGCCGAGCATCAGCTTCGACACCTATCACATCGACGGCCGTACCATTGTCGTATGCACCGTTCCCCCATCGCAGAAGCGGCCTGTCTGCGCCATCGATGAGGAGGGGAAGGCCATGGCCTACGTACGCATCGCCGACGAGAATATCCTTGCCACGCCCGTGCATATCGCCCTCTGGCGCGAAGCCAGGAAGCCTGGTGGCACGATGATGACCTACGATGCCGACGTGCAACAGCTGCTCTCCTCCATCGAGGGACGGCAGACGCTGCGCCAGGTGGTGCGCCTCTCCCGTCTTCCGCGGCCCAAGGTTGTCACCCTTCTGGCACGTCTAGTACATTTCGGCGTCGTCAGGTGCGAATATGTAGGTCAGCAGTTCCTCTTCAGCCTTTGCTAGCCAATATCTCCTCTGCCTTCAGCCGGTCTTCCGCCAGCTGCGAAGCCAGAGCCTCAGGGGAAGGGAAAAACATCTCGTCGCGCAGACGGGCTACAAAGGTAACGGTCAGTGGCTGGTCATAGATGTCTTGTGTAAAATCGAAGATGTGGGTCTCCAGCGTTTGTTGCTCTCCATGGAAGGTGGGTCGCGTGCCGATGTTGGTCATCGCGTGGTGGCGCGTGCCGTTAGGGAGTAGGACTTCCACGGCGTAGGCTCCACGGGCTGGGATGAGTTTCAGCGGTTCGTTGGAAACGAGGTTGGCAGTGGGGAAACCCAGGGCATGGCCTTTGTGCTCGCCATGCACCACGTGTCCGCTGATGGAGTAATAGCGCCCCAGGCACTCTGCCGCACTCGAAACATCGCCTTCAGCCAGTAACTGGCGCACCTGCGACGAACTGAAAGCCCTCATCGTCTCCTCCTCCTGTTTCGTAGACTGCCCTATCTGCGCAGCAGCTCTTTCCATTCTCAGTGGCGGCGCGTCAACAACTTCCATGTCCAGTTCCTGGCCATAACCCACGTAGTCGGCGAAAGTCTCTCTGCGGTCGTGGCCGAAGCGGTGGTCATAGCCTGTGAGCAATAAGCCCACATGAAGACGGTCACGCAGCACGCCGGCCATGAATTGCCGCGCTGTGAGCGATGCCATCATGCTGTCGAAGCAGAGCACTACCACGGCGTCGATGCCCGTCTGAGCAAGCAACGTCACCCTCTCTTCGAGCGTGGTGAGCAGCTGCGGCTCCCATGGCACCGAAGGGGCGCGACGTGTCGCGTCCGTCCCACGTGTCGCAATCCCCGTCACTTGGCGCGGGTGGCGGTCGAAGGTGATGACCATGCTCTTCAGACCACGTGAAGAACATTCCTCGCGCAGCTGTCCCAACAGGAACTGATGACCACGGTGAACGCCATCGAAAAAGCCAATCGTCGCCCCATAACGGCCATCGGGGACACACTCAGCGGGATAGTGATATATGTTCATGGGAATCATCGTCACCTAAAGAGGTCTATTGCCAAAACAAAGCACCTGATCGACAAGGCGAACGCCAGGAATAGGACAATAATTCGCCAGGACGTGCCCCACCAGCCATAGCCGAACAGCTGCTTATAATCGATAAAGAGCAACAGCAGCACAACAACCATCGAAAACCAACGCATCGCATCCTCTTCATCAAGGCCCGGCACTAACAGTAACATCAACATATTGATGAGTGATAACACCACCAGCAGCTGAGTGCTGATATACACCTGGATGAAAAAGCCCTGCGGCAGCGTGTGACGGGGCAGCCGCGGCGCCCAGCGGAAGATGAGCCACGTGGGGACGATGAGGAATTGCAGCGCGAACAGCACCGACCACTGCGGGTGTGCCGACAGCCAGTTCAGGAAGCTGTTCAGATAGTAGGCCACCCCCGTGGCGGTCGTCGTGTCCTCCAAGACCTCGGCCTCGAACATATCCGACGAGACGCCAAGCGACAGCACATAAAGCAGCACATAGATGGCCACAAGCATCTTCACAGGCGGGAACGACACCTGTCGCCGCCCCACGAGATAGTCGTGCATCAGATAGCCAGGACGCCAGAGCAGCTGCCACAGCGTGTAGGGTAGCGAACGAGAGCCCATACCCCACAGGTCCATTACACCTTCGCGTACACTGCGCCACGTCAGCGCGCCCGTGCCGCTCTTCTGTCCGCAGTAAGGGCAGAAGTTGCCAGTGAACGTCCTCCCACAGCAGTTGCAGTGCTGCGGCGTGCTCACCTTCAGCGCAAAGTCGGTGGGATGCTCCTGCCACTCACGGAATCTGGCAAAGCGGGCTTTCATATTGCGAAAAAGAATAACCTTCTATTCTAAAGTACGTTTATTTTCCTACTTTATTGTTTTTTTTTGTAAAAAAGTTTTGTCGTATTGCAAATTATTCATACCTTTGCAACCGCAAAAATCGGACTTGTAGCTCAGTTGGTTAGAGCAACAGACTCATAATCTGGAGGTCATAGGTTCAAGCCCTATCTGGTCCACAATGAAAATCAGCAACTTAGAATAATCCAAGTTGCTGATTTTTATTTTGCGAAGACAAGTATTTATACTTATGCTACATTTCCATAATGCTGGCTGACGTAGTTATACACTGCATCACGATAGTAGTTAATACTTTCGTCACTATAGCTTTCAGGAAGTTCTTTCCAGAGGATGTCACGAATGGTGATGATGATTGCTGCCTTAGTCTCTTGCTTATCGAACGGATGATCCATTGTTGCCAGTTGGGCTTTTATCTTCTCCAGCAATTCTTTGGCTACTGACTTCAACTTCTTGATGTCTTCTTTTGTCAGGTCATCTTTCATTAGCACGTCATACATGGAAAGCTGCTCGTCATTATCAAAGCCCTCGCGGATATAACGTTTTTCTTCCTCTGTCAATTCATTCGACAACTTCATCAACTCCTCAAAGGTCTTTTCAATGGTGGCCCTATTCTGTTCCTGATTGTAGTCATGAATGATTTCCTGATACCTCTCATAGAAGTTGATGCGCGAGGGGTTCTGTGCCAACATTTGGGCGATACGCTCCTCCAAGAGTTCCTGAATGTCTTTCAGGACCAGATTCTTCTCACGACTTTTGGCAAACTCACGACGAAGCAGTTCAAAGTTGATGCCGCTGATGTCAAAACGACGGTTTGGGCCATCGTCAGCGGCTATAGTCGTCTCTATTTCTAAATGTTCGTTTACTATCTCGTTAATAGCTACGCTCAGGTCGGTAATATTTGAATGTTTGCGTTTCTTCTGCAACTCCTTATAGATAGCTTCGATAGCATCTTTCTGCTGTTTCATGTCAGCAGTAATATCTTCTCTGTCAAGATACTTCCACAGCTTCAGCAGGGTCGTGGCGTATGTGCAATAGGTCTTGTGTGTTTCAGCCGACTCGCACATAGCGTTTGCTGCCTCCTTCAGTAAGAACAACTTCTCGAAATTCTCAGCATTTATCAGGCTGTCAATTTCAAAATCATGATTCTTCAAGAACGCTGTAGCGGCAGCGATAGCCTCCAAGACATGTTTGATAAGCTCTTTCTTATCCACAGTCGGGTCATCACCGCTTTCATGACCTTCTGGATTAGCGGTATAATCGGCCAAAGCCTGGCGTAAAGCCTTAACAATACCGATATAGTCAATGACCAGCCCATTGGTCTTTCCTTCTGATACACGGTTGGCACGGGCAATGGTCTGCATCAGCGTATGGGCTTTCATGGGCTTGTCGATGTAAAGACAAGAAAGCGTCTTCACGTCAAAGCCCGTCAGCCACATGGCACAGACAAAGACCACTCGCAACTTGGAGTCGGCGTCCTTGAACTGCTTGTCAAGTTCCTCCTTCTCCATGCGTTCACGATGGGGCTTGATGTCCAAGTCCCACTTCTGGAAAGTCTGTATCTCGTTCTGTTCCTGCGACACGACCACAGCCATATCCGTCTCCTTCATCCACGCCAACTTCCGTTGCATTTCCTGGACTTCCTGTTGTGAGTCGCATTTCTCGATAGCTTGCTCCAACAACTTGATTTCCTTCTGCCAGTACTCTTGTACATAGTTATACATGCGTACACACGTTACCTTATTATAACTAACGAACATGGCCTTACCCGATGTCCACAAGTCGCTATAGTGACGAACAAAGTCCTGAGCCACCAAACGTAGACGTTTCTTGGCTGTCAGCAGATGTACCTCCTTGGCAAACTCTCGTTCCAGTTTGGCCAGCTGCGAGGCATCAAGGTCACCTGCCTGTTCCAATGCGGCAGCTATCTCTTCATTGATTTCCGGATTCTTCAAGTCCTGTAGTTTCTCACCACGATTCTCGTAGTAGAGAGGCACGGTGGCCTTATCCTCCACAGCTCGTTTGAAGTCGTAGATACTCACATAACCGCCAAAGGTACGGGCAGTAATATTGTCATTCGACAGTAAAGGCGTACCCGTAAAACCGATACGATGGGCTGTTGGCAATATATGCATTAGGTTATCGGCAAAGATACCATTCTGAGTACGGTGTGCCTCGTCACTCATCACAATGATGTCGTGGTCGGGATAGATAGGCTCTGCCTTGGGGTCATTGAACTTCTGAATCAGCGAGAAGATGAACGAGGGATTACCTTTCAACTTCGATTTCAAGTCCTCGCCACTGCTGGCGATGAACTTCTTGGCCTTCACATTACCCAGCAAGCCACAATTCTCGAAAGTGTCGCTAATCTGCTTGTTCAGCTCGTCACGGTCTGTCAACACCAAGAACGTAGGCGAACCTTCAAACTTGCGACGAATTTTCTGAGCCAAGAACAACATCGAATAACTCTTGCCGCTGCCCTGAGTATGCCAGAACACACCCAACTTTCCATTCAGGTACTGGCGGTTGCGATACATCTCCACCGCCTGATTCACACCTAAATACTGGTGGTTACGGGCCAATATCTTGGCAGTCCTTCCTCCGCTATGGTCATAGAGAATGAAGTTCTCCAACAGGTCGAGGAAGTTTTCCTTCTTGCAGATACCGCGTAGCATTGTAGGCAGTTCTATGCTGCCAGCATCTTCCTCGGTCAGTCGTTTCCACTCATGGAAAAACTCCCACTTTGAATCGATGGTTCCCACTCTTGCCTCCAGGCCGTTACTGAACATGATGAAGGCGTTATGATAGAACAATTGGGGGATGGTATCGAGATAGTCACGATAGTTCTTGTTAAAGGCATCCACCACCTCCACATCGTGGTTCTTCAGTTCCATAAAGAGCAAGGGAATACCATTCACGAACCCCACGATGTCAGCACGGCGACGATAGAGGGCACCATGCACCTGTAACTCTCTGACGCAAAGGAACTCATTCTTATCTGGCGATGCAAAGTCAATCACCTTGGCGCGTACCTCCTCTGTCTCGCCATTCGGCTTAACGCGAGTCACGGGTATGCCGTCACGAATCAGCTGATACTTCTGTTCGTTTATCTGCATCAGCGTCTGACTGCTGATATGTTCCGTCATACGCTCCATGCACTCCTGTAGCTGTTTCTCTGTAAGCCAAGGGTTCAACCGCTTCAGGGCCTGAGTGAGATGGCGAGTCAGCAGCACTTCATGGTAGCTGGTACGCCCCAAGGTGCCATTCGCGCCCAATGTCTCTTGGTCGAAAGCATAGACGCTCTTCCAACCCAGTTCCTTTTCTAAGAGCTCGGCTGTACTTTTCTGTATCAGTTGATCTTCGCTATAGTCCTTTGCCATATCGTTATTGGTTTTTAGTGAATATCAAATTCGTGGAATAAAGCGTACTGTGCGGTTGAAAGCGGAACATTCCCACCGTGGGAATGTTTTGTTCCCGCCGTGGGAATAATTCGTTCCCACCGTGGGAATGTTTCGTTCCCACTGTGGGAATGTTCAACACACTCCGTGATGTATAAATGTGTCTAACCGCACAGCACGGAATAAAGTACGTTCTCGCACCCGTCAAAAGCCATTGCAACACCCTAAAAGCGGCGTTGCTTTTCACCAGAAACGGCATCGTTTCCATCATCATCCACGTCGTATCTTTCATCACAGTTATTGGCTTTCGATTTGTTTATACGGCTATCCCCCCACTCATTAGCTTGGGAAGCAGACGGTTACGGGCTTCGGTGAGGAGGCGGATTTGGGATTGGAGAGATTTATTCCTCATATATAGGACATTTACTAGCTGATGATAACTTAATAAGGTGTTATCATCAGGCACCACAAGTTCAAATTTCTTAATCATGTCTTGGCTTAAATTTGGCTGAGCAGCTCCTTTCCCCTGGCTTATCAGATAATCACGATTCAAAAGAAGCCAATTAAACAAATACCATCTTAATGGGTTGTCCTTGGATAAAAGTAATACACAGCATGCTTGATTGCAAGAAAGTTCTTTACTGGCAATTCCTAATTTACCTATTGTAGCACCATACATTGCTAACAAGATACTTGCTTCTGGAACAATCTTTGCAGATGATTTGTTTATTGCCTCTTTGGTAATTTTCTCTTCAGTATCAAAAACAAATCCATCCATCAGCTCTTTAGTTTTTACCCACATGATATTTCCCGAATAATAATCACTATTGGATCTTGATGGAGTTCCGCCAGAAGTTGTTTTTACAATATCTCCAATTCTTTTCTTCTCCCACCCCTCTGGCACTCCATCGACAATCTTTGTGTTTTCGTGGCCGGGGAAGTGGAGGTCAACGAACCATTCTTTATATAGTCGCTGTGCTGCTTCCTCCAATAGCTTTATCTGCTTCTGATAGTTCTCTATCAATGAGTCATAGCGAGAGAGAATGTTTGCTATTCTGTGTTGAGTGGATAATGTGGGAAGTTCAATGGGGACGTCAGAAAGAATTGACGTGTTCAGGTTAAGCATTGTTGCTCCTATCGCGTGTTTCTCGACCCAGCCAATTGTATCTTTCTTTTGCAGTTGAAAGAATACAAACTCTGGCATTGCTTTTGCATTATCAATAGTCACACGCAAACAGCCAGTACCACATAGCCATCCTGTTTGTGACTTATCAGTATATGCACATTTTCCCACATCACCTCTTCGGGCATATAGGATGTCTCCTTCATTAATTTTGTGACGAGATAATCTCTCAACGTGATGGCTCTCAACACGCGCTATTGTGGAAATGTCTATTTTGCCACAGACAATATCTTTTGGCATAATAACGGGTGTTCCTTTATCAGAATAATCAGACTGATGTAATTGGGAGCCAAATGGACCAGTTTGTATAGCAGAAGCTATATCTCCCAACTTCACTTTCTTCCACTCACTCATTCCTCGTCCTCCTCAATATAATTTTCAAATCGGGCTTTTGCAGCTTCCAAAGACTTCTGAATCTGACGCATAAGGACATCGCGTGGTGGCAGCTCTGTCTGAGACCATGACAATTGTCGTGACACTGTCGCGACAATTTGTTCATCAGGGAATTCTTGAGCAAATTGCATCATTCTGTGGACATTCTTTACATCAAATCCTTTTACTCCAAACTCTTCTTGTAATTGTGTCGCAACCTGCGACACAATTTGTTTTCCGTACTCAGCACGCTGATTTCCGAGAATTTCACGATTGATGCGCTCTCCAATATGCCAGTACATCATGGTTTGGGCGTAGTTGGCTGTTGCAGCCACATGGCCACGTGCCTGTTCAATTATCTGACGCAAGTCCTGCATCAGAGATTGTGTCGATACCGACGACACAATTGGGGTGTTCTTTTCTATTTCGTTCATTTTAGTTCCTCCCAACTTCACTTTCTTCCGCTCACTTATGCCTGCCCCTCCTTATTCATAACTGATACGGAAATAATCGAGTGCTGCTTTATATTGATCCTGTGCTGTCAAACAGGTATCAGTCAGATAACCATCAATGTGTCCCCATTCGCGCAAGCCACGATAGTAGAACATCTTGAGCTCGTCGGTAATAATGAAGGGCACGATGCCACTGGCGAGACACTCCTTGAACATCACGAGACGTCCCACACGACCATTACCGTCTTGGAAGGGGTGAATCTTCTCAAAGCGGACATGAAAGTCGAGGATGTCCTCCAATGTGTGCTGACCCTTAGCGTTGTAACCATCAATGAGTCGTTGCATACTGTCATGAACCAGTTCGGGTTCACACGTCTGCTCACCACCAACCTCGTTTGGCAGACGCTTGTAGTCGCCTACGGCAAACCAATCCTTGCGACTGTCAGACGTACCCGTTTTCAGAATGCCGTGAAGCATCTTTATCAACTCTTCAGAAAGGGACTCCTGGGCACGGTCGATAATGATGTCTATACAACGGAAGTGGTTCACTGTCTCTACGATATCGTTCACATTGATACTTTCGTCAGCAGTCACGCCGATGGTGTTGGTCTCAAAGATGTAGCGAGTCTGATCGTGCGTCAGACGACTACCCTCTATATGATTAGAATTGTAGGTCAGGTCTATCTGGGTTTTATGATAGATATTGCCCTTCATCTTCATTTCTTTCTGCTCGCGAAGCGCTGTGAGCAATGGCGTTGTAGTGTTCATCGTCATATATGCTTTATAAGGTTTTCCATGCTTTTTGTATCTCCTCCATCAGTGCGTTAGCCTCCTTGTTCAGTTGTGCCAACTCGGCATGAATCTCGTTCATACGCTCATGGAAATCCACACCATCATCTTCTTGTTCAGCGACACCTACATAAGCACCAGGTGTCAGAGAGTAATTCTTTTCTGCTATCTCCTGAATGGTGGCTATCTTGCAGAGGCCCAGCACATCTTGGTACTGGCCCTCTTCGCCAAACTTCGACACTAACCATTCGCGCTGGCGGGCTGTCTCAAGCGTATCTTCAATATCTGCTATGATTGCATTCTGCTCAGCCTCAATGCGTTTTTTGTCTTTGCGGGGAGCATCGGCAACGAGTTGCTTGGCTTCGGCCTTTTGCTTTTGCAGGGCAGCTTCGGCTGAAATCACTGTCCACATTTTCATCTCCCCTCCTTGGGAGGGGCTGGGGGAGGTTCCTAAGGCTTTATCGTAATCTGCAATCAGATTTTGGTACTTCTCTTTCTCTCCACGATACAGATGCACGATGGCTTGCAGGTTACGAAGCTGCCACTCTGTCCACTCATTGAGTGTACGGTCAACGACGGTGTAGTAGTTACGGGCATCAATGAAGAGAACTTTATCGCGAATATCTGCGTTCTTGTTGCGGTCGAAGAACCACAGGGAACAAGGAAGCGAGAGGGTGTAGAAGAAGTTGTTGCCCACGCTCACCATCACATCCACATCGCCTGTACGCACCAGCTTCTCACGAATGTCGCGGTCTTTGTTGGCGCTGTCTGTAGCCGAACTGGCCATGACGAAACCAGC
>Ga0310696_10008956_pt1 | contig 11622 bp, 5 predicted proteins | sample AusTroGonzalo_MG_4_FD_203885 | JGI IMG/M metagenome (GOLD analysis project Ga0310696, IMG submission 203885) | Bovine rumen microbial communities from tropical cattle in Woodstock, Queensland, Australia - Gonzalo_02 (v2) (version 2) | ecosystem: Host-associated > Mammals > Digestive system >...
TCGTAGCGCATAGCAGCACTGCCAGCAGCATGAATAGTCTAGATTTTTTCATATTCATTTGTTTTATTGTTTTAGATTGCTACATTAATTAATACATATCAAGGGACAAAGATATAAAAAAAAAAAACGTATTACAATAGTATAGGCCATTTTTTTTTCGTTTTCAGACAAAATTTTAAGGTTTTCAGACAAAATTTTAAGGTTTTCAGACAAGATTGAAATGTTTTCAGACAAAATCTAAAGCCAAAAAGACGAAATCAAAAACTTTTTTAGGTCTATATTTTGGTTATTAAAAAAAATTTTGTATATTTGCAACATAATTAATATAAATCAGAGGTTGCGTCGGCTGATGATAACAAAGCAACATGAATAAAAAAGCAACAGTCAGTAAAGGTTGGTGGGTGCATTTGAAGAAATTCATAATGACCAATACCAGTCTTGTCGTCATCATCTTAGCAGCATTGCTATTAGAGATGACGACAGCCATATTGTACTACTCTGCCCAGAACACGATACAGGAAAATGTGGAGCGGATTATACAACGCGAAATGAATGCCCTCAACCTCTGCATACGCAACAAACTGGCCAGGGTAGAGGTGACACTCGACAACATGTCGTGGGTGGTGAGCCGAGACCTGGAAAAAGCCGACTGGATGTTTGAGATTACGGAGATGTTGGTGAAGGATAATTCCGTTATCAACGGAAGCGCCATCGCCTTCGTTCCCAACTATTATCCCGAGAGGGGACGATGGTTTGAACCCAGTACTGTGCGCATGGCTGACGGCAGCATAGAAAACCTGCAAGTGGGGTCGGCCAACCACGATTACACCAAGTCGGAGTTCTACACCGTGCCGATGGCTACCGACAGTTGTATCTGGAGCGAACCATACATGGACATTGACGGCTCGCAGGTGGAGGTGACCACCTATAGCGTGCCGGTACATGACGACGACGGCAGGACGGTGGCTGTAGTCATTGCAGACGTTTCGCTCGACTGGCTGGAAGATGTCATGAACGAGGACAAAGTCTACAAATCAACCCAACGGTTTCTGACTACGGGCAGCTTCAATCTGCTGGGAGGCGAGGACAACCCGATGTTCAGGGAGACTGTCAAGATATTGAAGACCGATGGCAACAAGGAAGGCTACTTCACGGCAAAGGACGAACATGGCGACAAGAAACATGTGTTCTATGCCCCCATTGGCGGAAAGACCAACTGGGTGCTTATCAATATCCTGGACGACAGTGACGTATTCGGCAAACTGCGCAGGATTCGTTTCTTCTTGCTGCTGCCGGTGATGGTTGGCCTGTTCTTTATAGGATTCATTGTCTGGCGCAGTTCACGTAATCTGGAGCGTCTGCGGGAGGTCAATGCCGAGAAAGAGCGCATCAGCGGAGAACTGCGTGTGGCCAGTCAGATACAACAGAGCATGCTACCCGAACAACATCTGCATCGTGATGATGTGGATATCAGAGGTTCGCTGGTTCCTGCCCGTGAGGTGGGCGGCGATCTCTATGATTACTTTATACGTGATGAAAAGCTGTTCTTCTGCATTGGCGACGTCAGTGGCAAGGGTGCACCTTCGGCCATGCTGATGGCGGTCACTCATGGATTGTTCCGCTCGGCTGTAGCCCACGACAGCAATCCTGCCCATATCATGGAGGCTATCAACGAGGTGACCTGTCAGGGCAACGACTCGAACATGTTTGTCACCATGTTCATCGGCGTGCTTGATTTGCTCACAGGATGCCTGCATTATTGTGATGCAGGGCATGACGCGCCTTTTATTATAGTCAATGGCCAATGGTCAATGGTCGATGTTACTCCCCATCTGCCCATCGGTGTGTTTGACGATACGAAATATACCGTTCAGGAGATATCTATACAGCCTGACAGTATTATCTTCCTCTATACTGACGGACTGACGGAGGCGATGAATGCAGAACACAAGCAGTTTGGCTTGGAGCGCATACAGGCTGTGCTCGACACCTGTGCCGATCATGACCCTAAGGAGATTCTGGAGAAAATAACCCAGTCTGTCGATGGTTTCGTGAAGCATGCCGAGCAGAGCGACGACCTGACCATGTTGGCTATCAAATACTTTAAAAAATAAATGATTATGAATACAAAAATTGAAGAAATCGAAGGCAAGTATGTTGCCACGTTAGAAGGAGAAATGGATACCGCCGCGGCTGTCGAGGCCGAGGAAGTGTTGAAGCCCATCTACAACAGTAATGGCAAGGATGTCATCATCGACTGCACGAACCTGGAGTATATCGCATCCAGCGGTCTGCGTATTCTGCTGAGCATTCTGAAGGGAGCCAAGGCCGGTGGCAGCAAGGTTGTGATGCGCGGTGTGAACGACGACATCAAGAATGTATTCCAAATGACGGGATTCATCAGCATCTTCGAGTTCGAATAATGATGAGTTTATGAGTTTGTGAGTTTATGAAAAAGTATGGCGTGTTGCTGTTATTGGTGGCATCTACGGGCTGTTGGGCCCAGAAGGACACGATGAATACCATCAGCATCGGTCTGGAACTGGTGACCCATGGCGAGACGTGTCACCCAGCCTGTTCACGACAAGATGGTAATTATGGAGTTATGGAGTTAAGGAGTTAAAGGAGTTAAGGAGTTAAAGAAGTTAAGAAATTATATGGAAAAGTCTTTTTCATCGAAAATTGGAGTCCTCTTGGCCGCAGCAGGCAGTGCCGTAGGACTAGGTAGCATCTGGAAATTCCCATACATCGTGGGAGAAAACGGCGGCGGGGCGTTTATCATCCTGTATATCGTCTGTTCGCTGGTCTTCGGACTGCCCTTGGTCATGAACGAGTTCCTGATAGGCAAGCTGTCGGGCAGAAGTGCTTACGGTGCTTACCGCAGCCTGAGCGGGACAAACCGGTGGCAGTGGCTCTCATGGATGAATCTTCTGTGTGTACTGGCCATCATGAGTTTCTATTTTGTGGTTACAGGATGGTGTCTTTACTATATGGTCGAGGCCATGTCGAACACGTTCGCCGGTATGGATGCCAAGGCACTGACCGCGCACTTTGATACGTTTGAGAGTCATGCCCCCGTCATGATCATCTATGCCATTATTGCCATTGTATTGACGGCATCGGTATTGTGGTTCGACGTCAACAAGGGTATCGAGCGCCTGAGTAAGATCCTCATGCCGCTGCTGTTCCTTATCCTAATATTCATGGCTCTCCACATGGTTTTCATGGATGGCGGCACCACTGGACTAAAGTATCTGTTCCAGCCTGACTTCTCGAAAATCACCTCAAAGGTCATTTTGCAGGCCATGGGACTCAGTTTCTTCACCCTGTCCGTCGGTGTGGGCGCACTCATCACCTATGGCGGCTACATGCCCCAAGACCAGAATGTCCGCTCGACGTCGGTGCAAATGATCGTGCTTGTCCTCATCGTGTCGTTGCTGGCAGGTATGATTGTCTTTCCTGCTGTGTTTGCCTACGGCTTCAGTCCGGCAGAAGGACCGGAACTGACCTTCGTCACGCTGCCGGCTGTGTTCCAGCACATGTTCAGTCCAACGGTGACGTGCACCATTTTCTTTGCACTGATGAGTGTCGCAGCCATCACGTCGACCATCTCGATGATGGAGGTGATGGTGGCATTCACCTGTGAAGCGACATCAGACAGCAAGTGGCCACTCAACCGTCATCAAAGTGTGGTTGTGGTATCCGTGATACTGGTGCTTGTCAATGTGCTGTGCGTGCTGTCGCTGACAGGCCAAGCCCATTGGCTCAACGTGATGGGTCAGAACCTGTTCGACGCTGCCAATACTGTTGTCAATAACATCTTGATGCCTGTTGGTGCATTGGGAGGGGCATTGTTCACAGGATGGTTCGTACCGAAGACAAGGTATCAGGGTTCACGTGTGGGCTCATTCTTATACTTGGTTGTGCTGCGCTGGCTCGTTCCCATAGCCATCGTCATCATTTTCCTCGACTCTGTCAATATCATATAAAACGATTCTTCTACCCCATTATACAATAACTTAAAAATCAAAATAAAATGAGATCATCTTTGAGTCAAAGCCAGTTGGGCGTCTACTACGCCTGCGTTGCCAATAAGGACAACAATGTCAATTACCAGAACGCGCTGTTGGTGGCGCTACCGTCTGTCATCGATATAAACCGCTTCCGCAAGGCGGTCTATGCGGCCCTTTGTGCCCATCCGTACTTAGCCTCACATGTCGTGCTTGACGATGATGGGCTGCCCCAGATGGAAAGTGGTGTGTTCCCCAGTTTAGAAGAAAGCGTTCCAGTCATTTCCGTAAACTCCCTGGACGACGCCCGTCCTAGTTTTGGACGCACCATGGATCCTCACGGTGAGCGTCTCTGGCGTACCGAGATCTATACGACTTCCAGCGGTGAGGCATGGTTCTATTTCGACACGCATCATGTCATCACCGATGGCTTCTCGACAATACTCTTTAATCATGAAGTCGAAAGATGCTATAATGGTCAGCAGCCTATAGGTGAGACGATAGACGGCGGTGACATTGCGCAGGAAGAAGAAACGCTGCGCACGGACGAGGCCAAGATGGCTGAGGCGCGTGAGTGGTATGCCAAGATTTTCTGCGATGCTGCCGATACCGACTCCCTGCCGCTGCCGGAAAGCACGCAGCATACGGCAACCGCCGAAATACGTTACAAGCCCTACCCCTTGTCTGTCTCGAAGGAAGACATCCAAGCCATCAGACAGAAATGGAATGTCAAGGAAAGTACACTGATGCAAGCCACATGGGGCCTGCTGCTGGCTGCATATAGTGCAGAGGACAAAGCCTCTTACTGTACCGTTTATCACGGTCGTTCAGACGACCGCTATAAAACCTCCACGGTCATGATGGTACACACTTTGCCGGTGTTTGTTCAGGCACAAGCAGACGAGACCCTTGGAGAACTCTTCAACACGCTGAAGGCACAGATGGATACAGCCCAGCAGTTGCAATACTATGCCTACCAAGATGCCATCCGCGATCTGGGGCTGAATAATCAAATTGTCTTTGTCTATCAAGGCAGTATCTTCGAAGAGAGGTTATGTATGAATCTGGAAGGACAGCGCCTTTACACCCAAGACTTGCGTGCACTCACCCCAGGCTGGAAACTCTCCGCTGAACTCATCACGTCAACCGAAGGCTATTTATTGAAGTTAGGCTACAATACCGCCGACTATTCCGAGGCATTTATGATAGAACTCGCGTCCTGCTACAGCGCCATCCTCCGTTCCATGCTCACGGCAGAGACGGTGCGGGATTTGGAATACGCTCTGCCCAGTCAGGTGGAATGGCTGAATAGCCTTAACCCCACGCTGAAGCCTGCCCCCCAAGAGACGCTGGTGGAACGCTTCAAGAAACACGTGGCCGAGCGTCCGAACGACATCTTCTGCGTGGCAGGCGACAAACGGCTTACCTTTGCCGAGGTCGATAAGCTCACCGACACCATCGATCCGTCGTATACCGTCCGCTGCGGCGAGCGCGTGGTGGGATTCTCCGTACCCCGTGACGAGAAGATGGTGCTGGCACCCCTGGCCATTGCTAAGGCTGGTCTCACACAACTGCCACTGGACAGCAGCTATCCCGAGGAACGACTGGAGTTCATGAAACAGGATGCCTCTGCCTATGACGGCAACGATGCCTTGGTACTGCTTTACACCAGTGGTACCACCGGTACACCTAAGGGCGTGATACTGAGCGAAGAGAACTTCCGCATTTTCACCGATTTCCACGTCCGGCACATCAATCTGAAAGTCGGCTCGCGCTACGCCACCTACGCCGGTTACGGCTTTGATGCCTACCAACACGACCTGTGGGCCTGTGTCTGGGCTGGTGCTACCATATATATCATACAAGATGACATCCGCTTCAATCTGGAGGGTATCTATGAATACATCTGCAAGGAAGGCATCACCCACTGCTTCATGACCACGCAGATGGCTACGCAGATGGCTCTCAACTATCCCGACATCCCGGGACTCCAGTATCTTGGAACAGGTGGTGAGAAGCTCATGAGCCTGAATCCGCCCTCCTACGCCCTGCTCAACGCATACGGTCCCACGGAAACCACCTGCTATGTATGCAGCCACTATGTAGATAAGAACGAGCCTAACATTCCCATCGGCAAACCGAACGATGCTGTGGAACTCCATATCGTGAACCGTTACGGAAAACAGGTGCCGTGGGGTTCTTCCGGTGAACTGATTATTGCCGGTCCGCAGGTGGGATTGGGCTATTTGAACCAGCCTGAGAAGACCGCTGCTGCCTTCGTGGAGTGGAACGGGAAACGTGTGTATCGTACTGGCGACATCGTGCGCTACCGTAAAAACGGCGACATCGAATTCGTGGGCCGTAAGGACGGTCAGGTGAAGATACGCGGTTTCCGCATCGAACTGAAAGAGGTAGAGGCCGTCATCCGCCAATTCCCAGGTATCAAGGATGCTACGGTACAGGCTTTCGACTATCCCACTGGCGGAAAATTCATTGCTGCCTACATCGTAGCTGACGAACCAATTGATGTCAAGGCCATGAATAGCTTCATCATGGATCAGAAGCCGCCTTATATGGTGCCTGCTGCCACGATGCAGATTGATGCCATCCCACTGAACCAGAACCAGAAGGTGAACCGGCGGGCGCTACCGGAGCCTGTCTTCGGTGCTGCCGACGAAGCTGAAGAAGTATCAGCTGCGCCGCTTAATGTCCTTGAGGAGCAACTGAAGGAAATCGTGGTTGGCGTGTTGAATAACGACGCTTTCGGTATCACTACAGACCTTCGTTATGTGGGCCTCACCTCCATCTTGGCTATCAAGTTGGCGACACAGATTTACAAACGTTTCGGCGTACAACTGGATGCCAAGCTCCTCACCCAGGGTGCCAACATCCAGACGGTAGAGAACGAAATCCTGACAGCGATGCTCTCAGGAGGGGCTGCAAGTGCAACTAGTACTACCAGTGAGACTAGTATGACTAGTCCGGCTAGTACCACTAGTTCATCCCCGCTGAGCTATGCTCAGACCGGTGTGTATTTCGACTGCATGAAGAACCCCACTTCAACGCTTTACAACACCCCAGTATGCCTCACCTTCCCCATAGAGACCGATGCTGAGGCCTTGAAGAAGGCAGCGGTGCAGGCTGTGGAGAATCATCCGGCACTCTTCGTACAGTTTACGACCAACGAGACGGGTGTCGTGCAGGTGATGGGCGACCGGGAGATACCGGTAGAGGTTGAAGACTATACCATGAGCGAAGAGGAAACAATAGCCTTCCGCCACGGATTCGTACGCCCCTTCAATTTGAGCAAAGACCGCCTCTTCCGCTTAGCCACCATCCGTACGGAAAAAGCACTTTATCTTTACTGCGACATTCATCACTTGGTGTGTGACGGCTATTCCTACGATCTGTTCATACAAGAGATCTGCAACCTCATGGATGGTAAGGAGATTGAGCCAGAAATGTGTAGCTATCATCAGTTCGTTGCTGAGCAAAAGGCCGCTGAAAAGGACAAAGCCTTTGCCGAGGCCGCTGAGTTCTTCAAGCAGCGATTGGGCGAAGTGGAGGAAGTGACAGAGCTGGCACCAGATCTTACCAATCCTCGTCCGCAAGGTGAGAATGGTCGTGTATGGGCTCCCATTGTGTGGGACGATGTTGAGCAGCTGGCCAAGCAGCAGGGCGTGAAGCCTTCTGCCGTACTGCTGAGTGCTGTTTTCTATAGTCTTGCCCGTTTCTCCGGTAACGACCACGTGTGTATCACCACCATCTCCAACGGCCGCAGCAACCTGAAGGTGGCCAATACGATGGGTATGTTTGTGAACACCCTTGCCCTCTCCTCAAAAATAGGTTCCCAGAGTGTACAGGAATTCCTGCACGAGAGTGCCGATACCTTTGAGCAGACCCTTGCCCACGAGAACTATCCCTTTGCACGTGTCGCCGCTGACTTCGACCTCAAAGCTGATATCATGTTCGCCTACCAGATGGGTGTGCTGAGCGATTACCGTGTAGGCGGAAAGAAGGTGCTGACCAATACGATCATGGAACTGAATGTTCCCAAGTTCAAGATCGCCTTCTATATTACAGACGAAAATGGTGAGCCCGTCGTGGCGGTCGAGTTTGACAACGGACAGTACAGCGAGGCCATGATGCAGAGTCTGGCACAGAGTGTGAGCAATGCTGTGAGCGCTTTTGCTGCCGTTGCCGACAAACCGCTGCGCAGCATCTCGTTGACTGACGACACCAGCATCTCCCTGCTGGATTCCTTTAACCAGACAGCTGTGGACTACGACAACACACAGACCATCATTTCGCTGTTCCACCGTCAGGTGGCAGAGACGCCTGATAATCTGGCCGTTGTTTATCATGACGTGCGACTCACTTATAAAGAGGTGGATGAAAAGACCGATGCCATAGCCGCCCTTATACAGAGCAAAGTGGAGAGCGGGAAGGAAAATGTGGTTTCCATCCTCATCGGCCGTAGCGAGTGGATGGTACTGGCATCCTTGGGTGTGCTGAAGGCCGGCTGTGCCTATCAGCCGCTGGATCCCAGCTATCCCTCCGAACGCCTAAACTTCATGATGCAGGATGCCGATGCGAAACTGCTGATTGCCGAGGAGGAACTATTGGAGAAGGTGAGCGAGTATCAAGGCCCTGTGCTCTTGACAAAGGATTTGACAGACCTCTCAGGCGTTCCTCAATCCGTCACCGTCAAACCCGAAGATCTCTTCATTCTGCTCTATACCTCTGGCTCTACGGGCAATCCGAAAGGCTGTCAACTGGAGCACGGCAACCTGGTATGTTTCTGCCATTGGTTCGTGCGATACTACGGTCTGAAACCTGGCGATAAGGTGGCCGCCTACGCCAGCTACGGCTTCGATGCCTGTATGATGGATATGTATCCGGCACTGACAACGGGTGCAGCCGTTGTGATCGTGGGCGACGACATTCGTTTGAACCTTCCTGACTTGAATGTCTATTTCAATGAGGAGGGCGTGACGCACTCGTTCATGACTACACAGGTGGGCTGCCAGTTTGCCATGAACTGCGACAACCACTCGCTGCGACACCTCTCGGTCGGTGGTGAAAAGATTCTGCCGCTCAATCCGCCTGCTGCCTATCAGCTACACAACGGCTATGGTCCTACGGAGTGTACCATCTTCACCACCACTTATCCGTTGACAGAGTTCGAGCAGAACGCGCCTATCGGCAAGCCATTAGACAACCTGCAACTCTTCATCGTGGATAAGGACATGAACCGCCTGCCACTGGGAGCCGCCGGTGAGATGCTGGTTTCCGGTCCTCAGGTGAGCCGCGGCTACCTGAACCTGCCGGAGAAGACGGCCGATACCTATATTAATTGGAATGGGAAGCGCTGCTACCGCACAGGCGATGTGGTGCGCTATCTGGCTGACGGTAACATTCAGTTTGTGGGCCGTCGCGACGGTCAGGTGAAGATCCGTGGTTTCCGCATCGAGCTCAAGGAGGTAGAATCAGTCATTCGTGAGTTCCCGGGCATTGGCGATGCCACTGTGCAGGCTTTCGATTATCCCAATGGCGGCAAGTTCATCGCAGCATACGTGGTGAGCGACCAGCAGATTGATATCCAGGCACTGAATGCCTTCATCCGTGAGCGCAAGCCACCTTATATGGTGCCTGCTGCCACAATGCAGATACCCAGCATTCCGCTGAACCAGAACCAGAAGGTGAACCGTCGGGCCCTGCCCGCACCGCAGATACAGGTCGAGGAACACGATTATGTGGCTCCTGTAGGGGATATAGAGACGTTGTTCTGTGATATCTTCGCTGGTATCTTGTCCCTTGACAAGGTGGGAGCCACCGACAATTTCTTTGAGATGGGCGGTACGTCGCTCATGGTGACCAAGGTGATTATTGAGGCCGACAAGGCCGGACACCATGTGGCATACGGTGATGTGTTCGATCATCCCACACCACGCCTCCTGGCACAGTTTGTGGGAGGGGCTGCTCCGGAAAAGGAAACTGACACCGAGATCGAGAGTTTCGACTATTCGGGCATCGATGCCATCTTGCAGCACAACAATGTCGAGACGTTCCTGAAGGGTGAGCGTCAGCAGTTGGGCAATGTCCTCCTGACAGGTGCTACGGGCTACTTAGGCATCCATGTGCTGCGTGAACTCATCGATAGCGATGCCACAACCATCACTTGCGTCGTTCGTGGTAAAGACCAGGCTTCTGCTGAGCACCGACTTAAGAACTTGATGTTCTACTATTTTGAGCGGTCATTTAAAGAACTCTTCGGTAGCCGCCTCTTTGTGGTGAATGGCGACGTGACGCAGGATTTCTCAGACATCATACCTCAGACATCATCCATCGATACCGTGTTCAACTGTGCTGCAAACGTGAAGCACTTCTCTAAGGGAACGGACATCGAGGATGTGAATATCGGCGGTGCTCAGCGCTGCGTGGAATTCTGTCTGAAGACTGGTGCCAGTCTGGTACATATTTCCACAACCTCCGTAGGTGAAGTCTGGATTGTTCGCAGCGACGGAGAACAGATTCCCACGTTAGACGAGCGTAAGCTTTGGTTCGGCCAGTTCCTCGACAACCGTTATATCCACTCCAAGTTCTTGGCAGAGCGTCTGGTGCTCGATGCCGTCGCACACCATGGTCTGAGTGCCAAAGTGATACGCGTGGGCAATCTGGCACCGCGCAGTTACGATGGTGAATTCCAGGCCAACTTCAACAGCAACAGTTATATGGGACGACTCAAAGTGTTCCATACGTTGGGCTGCTGTCCCTACGACGGCTATGACGAGCATACCGAGATGTCTCCTATCAATGAAACGGCCAAGGCTGTGGTGCTTCTGGCTTCCACACCAAAGGAGTGTACTGTGTTCCAGGCTTTCAACAACCACACCGAACTATTGGGCGATGTGCTTCGCCTCATGGAGAAAGTGGGTCGTAAGATGCGCTTTGTGGAAGCCGATGAGTTCCAGCAGGCTATTGCTGATGCCGGGCAAGACCCTGAGAAGGCAAAACTGCTCTCGGCCATGCTGGCCTATCAGGATATGGCTCACGGACAAAAAGCTGTCATGATTGCTCGTGACAACCGTTATACTTGTTCTGTTCTGCACCGTCTCGGTTTCCACTGGAGCGACACCTCCAGCGAATACATCGTCCAGATGTTGAGACAGATAGCAGCCTTCGGCTTCTTTGAATAATTGGAAATGACAGAAAGACAGCGTTTTTATCTGAGTTGGACGGTGATGGTCATAGCGGCCATCATCGTCATCTCAGCGAACACCATCTTCGTGCCGTCAGCATCGTATATAGCGCGAGACCTGGGTGTCAATGAGGCGGCTATGTCATCAAATATGGTGTTCAGCCGCATGAGCATGATTATCTGCATGTTCTGCTTTGCAGCCTTTGCAGACCTGTTTACGTCGCGACGGTTGATGCAGACAGGATTGGTGATCTGTATAATCAGTTGTGGGCTCAGTGCTCTGTCAAAGAACATCTATGTGTTCGACCTGGCCCAGATCCTTGAGGCCGTTTCCCGGGCCACGATTATGCTGACGATGCAACTCTGGATAGCAGGAATCTCTAATAAGGAGAACCTGGCAAGCCGCCTCAG
>Ga0310696_10008957_pt1 | contig 11622 bp, 4 predicted proteins | sample AusTroGonzalo_MG_4_FD_203885 | JGI IMG/M metagenome (GOLD analysis project Ga0310696, IMG submission 203885) | Bovine rumen microbial communities from tropical cattle in Woodstock, Queensland, Australia - Gonzalo_02 (v2) (version 2) | ecosystem: Host-associated > Mammals > Digestive system >...
AGTAAGAGTATGAAGTTGGACAAAAAATACATAGCTCTGGCTTTTCTGCTTCCAGTCCTTTCCGCCTGCAGCCTGGTGGCCGAGGATATGAGTGACTGCGAGACCGACTACCACATTAACTATGAGCTCAGACTGGTCACCAATATGACCACGGAGTTGAAGACCCAGTTGAGCATGGGGACCGATATAGAGGTAGCATCGGCCCTTGAAACATACCTAAAGGACGTATTCACCGATTACGCCCACGACGTGGATCTGTCATTCTACGATGTATATGGAGACTCTTTGCGTCTTCACCATGAGAGCCATATTATGAACGCCACCCAGTCCAGTTATTCCTTGTACATCCCCGTGAGGGAGTATATGCATCTGGCGGTAGCGAATGTTTCTGAAACGCCTCAATTGCAGCTTCTGCAAGATGAGAAATGCCATACGGCTGTTCTTCAGCAGGTTGTGCAGGATACGATTGACACCTATAAGCGAGGTGTGTTCACGGCCCGCCTTCCGATGGATATTAAGGAAGGGGAGGACCAGCAGTTTGACGTAAAGCTGTATACCACCAGTTGCGCGCACGCGCTGGTGCTGGACACTCTGGGTAGCCATATCCGGGGTATGAAGGTGTTTGCCAGCGGTTTTGCGACAGGCTTCTCCCTGGCCGACAGCACCTTCCATTATTCCTACACGCCAGTGGTGCGTGCCGACAAAGTGCCGGTGGGGAATACTCCCGGTGAGCCCTTGTGCTATGCGGCGGTCACCTTGCCGTCCAGAAATGTCCCTGAGACCAAGGAGATAATCAACACGGACGGTTTTGTGACGGATGTTGCCAGTGAGAGCATCTGGCGCTATGTCATTTATACGATTTTGCCGGATGGGAGCATTACGGAAACCATTCTTGGAGTCAAGGTACCCGTCCTTCCGGGCCAGTTGAAGATTATCAAGTGTACGGTGACCGATGACGGTGCCGTTAATCCCCGTGCTCCTTGGGTGGGTGCCGTGGTTACGCTGGATTGGAACAATGGCGCTTCCTGGGAGGTAGATTTTTAATGGATAATTAATAATTATAAAATAATGAAAAGTATGAAGAATCTTTTTAAACTGGTTTTTGCGGGTGCCATCGTACTCGCAGCCGTTGCTTGCCAAAGAGAGCAACAGGGCGTGGGCTCGGAAGATTCTGGAGTCAAAGAAGTGACCACTCAGTTTGTACTGAATGTAGCTTCTGCCCCTACCACCAAGATGACGGCTTCCGTCGTGCAAAAGAACGGCAATTTCCGTGGTATTGACAATGCCAAACTTTATGTTTACAAAACGGGAATTACCGGAACTCCTTTTGTGACGGATACTATTTCGGCATGTGAAAAAGAATTCGATCTTGATATGCTCATTGCCGATGACGGTCTTGACAATACTGGAGAGAATAACAAAACAGGCGGGGATAATGAAACCTTGTCCTCAAAGCGAGTACTGCAATTGTCCCTTCCCATAGGATCGGATGCTGTTCTTTTCTATGGCAAGGCGATTAAAGCAAGCGGATTGAAAGATTCCGATTACGGTGTCACCACGGCCTATCTAAGCGGTACTCCTGCCGATACGAAGTTCGCGGCCAAGAAAATCCTGAACGAGACCAATGTGGATGCCTATGATGCAACCGCCCGTCTGATGATAGCCGTTATCAATGATATCCTGGCTTGTGGAGTTTTGAAGGATGGTAGCCTTCCTGCCATTACATGGGCTCAATTGGGTCACCAGTACGAGATTGACAAATATCCCGAATCCACCCGTTATGCAAATACCGAAGCTAATGTTACGGCAGGTGTCATTTTGGGAAGACCGCTCGAAGGGCTTGAGGAAATTCTTGGTAAGTGTTATTATCTTTTTACTTATATTCGGCCGTCTGACGTTTCGGCCGGTCGGCCCAATGGAGAGTACCGTGCCGGTTCTTCTGCTGCTGTCAAGACAATGGTAATTGACATGTATAAAGTTATCACGGCCGCCTCTGAGACTACACCTACCACGGACATTGAAACCAATGCAAAGCGTTTGGCCGAAGTTATCTTGGATAGGGCCCTCTTGTATTTTGACGGTAAGACGGGTGATTATTTCTCTGTTCAGAAGATTAAACAATTGTTGTTGCAGTACAACGTTGTTACGGCTGAAGAATGGGCTGAACAATATGAAGGCGCTCTGGATTTGAACGGATATCCTTTCCAGGACTTTGGCGTTCCGGAAGGCGCCGCTCAGCTGGGATTCCATGTTTACGGAACCTCAAAGCCTGGTGGCGGCACATATCCCAGAGACGAGTTCTTTTACTATCACCCCAACAAGCCGTTGGTGAATCCCACGATGACCGAGTTTGAACCTAGAAAGTATATTTACCCGGCCGAGCTTATGTATTATGTGAACAGTTCTATCAGGACCACCGATACCGAAGTGACTACTGATTCTTATCCGGATGGCGTGGCTCCCTGGAATACGGAAACAAACTGGACTGATTGGACTTTCCCTGGCAAAGTGACTTCTTCAACCCGCGGCGTTGCGGTTGTCAACAGCATCAACTATGGTGTTGCCATGTTGAAATCATCCGTTGTTTACAAGGAGGGTGTAACTCAGTTGGAGGATAACCGTTACGCTTTAACGAACCCTCATGAGGATAACAAGTTAATCAATGTCAGCAGTGCCCAACTTCAGTTACGCGGCATCCTTGTGGGTGGCGTCAATCCTCGGATGAACTGGCAGTTTACCCGGTATTATACTTCAGGTGAAGAGCACGAGAATTTAGGTAACCTTTCCCTGTTTGACGGTGTAATTTACGATCATTCCCTGCCCAGCAATAAGGTCCCTACTCCCGATCTGACTCCCAATTACACCTTGGTTTATGACAATTATGATTCTTCGGCGGATCCTATCGAAGCCCAGCGTGAAGTTTATATAGCATTGGAATTCGTTAATGGAGGGGAAGCTTTCTGGGGACGTGACAATCTCATTCCCCATGGTGGTGTCTTCTATCTGGTTGCCAAACTTGATAGGCCTTCGGCGGAGCAAATCGGAAACCTGACCTGGCCGACCGACCATCAGATTCCGCCGGTAGATGCCCAGGGTGCATCCCGAAAGATTGCCCGTGTTTTCATGCAGGACTTCATGACCACGGTTGTCTTCCGGATTAATCAGGAATCCTTGCAGAAGGCTTATTATTCTGTTCCGGACCTCCGTGCTTCCCAGATGTCCCTGGGCCTCTCTGTAGACCTTCAGTGGACGCCGGGTCTGAGCTATGCTGTAGATCTGTAGCAGTTTCCCATTCCCTATGTCGCCAAGATTTACTTTCTGCCGCGTAGCCTGCCTGTCCATGCTTGTTGTGTGGGCATTGGCTTCGTGTGCTCGTCTTGGCACAGAGGAGACAAGCGGTGTGCGTCCCTTGTCCCTGGCCATGTCCATCAAAAATGTCATGCCGGGACAAGGAGAGGCTACCAAGATGTCAACAGACATCACGCTACCCAACGAGGGAGATTTTCGTGGGATACAGGAATTGTATGTCATACCCTTTGCCACGGGATCCGATACGGAGGTTGGACCTGGCGCGGTGCGCCTTGGAAGTCAGAACGTTGTCCTGGGTTCCGTGGGTATCAATGAATCCGGGCTGGTTCCCAACAACAATTCTCATCTAATCAGTAGCGCGTTTATTCCCACTAAGATGAACCGCGTCCTTACTTATGGCAGAACACCGGAAAAGGTGGATATCGCCACCAAGGACAGCAAACATAACTACGGAGTGTTAATTCCGGAAGGTTTGACAAACCCTTCCGGATCGGATGATATCTCCTTCCGTCTGGAACCCATCCTTGCCACGGGTGAATATGCTGAGGTAGAGGCTACAGTCGATTCGCTTTTAGATAAGTTGAATGTCGCCATGACTCTCATGAAAGAGTCAAAGTATTCATCCATTGTGAGCATTTTTGATGCAGTCAAGCGGGAGAATCAGGTCCTGGCCTGTTCTTACCCTAGTTTGGACTATCTCAGAAATGAAATCATGGGCGCCTTGATCCGTATTCCTTTTGAGAGTGTCGAGCTTGTCAAAGAGATAGGCCAGGTAAGTACAGCACTCAGTTCTTTTTCCACGTCTCTTACGGCGGCGGGGGCCAATTTCCCGTACTCCTATGGCATTCCCGAGGGCGCCGTGGGATTCTGGTGGAATGGGAAAAAGTATGTCCGGCTTATCAATAGCGTTAACATTGCTTTGGTGAACCCCACAAGTTACTGTTATCCGCCGAGCCTCTGGTATTACGCCAATAGTTCCATCAAGACCTCGAATGAGGATACTGCCCATAAGCAATACATAGAGAGTATTGAGAACTGGGAAAAGATCCTCGGATACTATAACGATGGACCGGAGGTCACTTCCTTTACTCAGGCCGTTGCCATTGAAGACCCTTTGCAATATGGTGTGGGAATGGTGGAGTGGAAACTGACAACACCTGGCGGTGATGCTATGAATGTTGTGGACGGATGTCCTCTTACGGGTATCATAATAGGGGATCAGAGGGATGTGGATTTCAGGTTCCTTCCTTCCGGGCAAAGCCAGGGACGGTTTATCTATGACAATGTGGTCAGCGGCATGAAAATCGGAAGCACCGCTAATTCTGTACAGACGCTTGTCCTGCAGACGGTCGATGAGGCTCCTGTCCATTTTGCTCTGGAATTCAAGAATACCACCGGTCTTATCCGTCGCGGACAGCAGGGAGACATCCTCCCGTGGAGTAAGTTTTACCTGGCCGGCGTGCTGGACCCTTCCGATGGAGTCCGGCCTCAATCCTCGACAGAGACTTTCAGGAGTGTCTTCAGCAGGGACCATAAAACCGTCATAAGTGTTAAGGTTACGGGTTTGGCAAATGCCTACAATACGGTTCCCGACCTTCGTTCTCCGCAGCTGGAGATTGGCGTGGTGGCCGAGATGAAATGGGATCAGCTTACCCCCCAGTCGCTGGTTTTGGATTTTTAACTGCCGAAACGGATGAATAGGATTAAGCATATCATTCTATTGACGGTACTTCTTGTACTGTTCCCCGTTTCATGTAAAAGGGCCGAGATCTATATGGAACCCGTCGATCCCCAGTTGATGGTTTCCCTTTATATCCCCAGCGCCACCCTGACCCGCGCAGAAACAGGTAACGTGAGTCCGCTTATCGAAGAATTAAAAATCACGTCTCTCCAAATATGGGTCTTTATGGCCGACAATGGTTTGGAAAATGACGGAAAGTTAATCACTTACAAGCTGTTCACCCCTGGAGATGAGGATGACCCGGGTCTTGGAGAATCTGGTATTCCCTATTCGACCATCACCCGTTTTGGTCTGCCTCTGGATGAGGATATGTTTGCGCTGCTTTCATCTTCTTCCTCTCCGAAGGTGGATGTATATGCGGTGGCAAATGTGGCGTCTGCCGTGAAAAATATTCCCTGGGAGAAGACTTCGCGGGCAGATTTGGACAAGCTTGTCGTGGATAATATTGGCGGTAACTGGCCCCTTACCAAGTCGGTTCCGGAGGCGGGACTTCCTATGTCCGGCGTACTTAAAGGAGCCGTTGTTACGGGCGGATATCCCGTCCTCAACATTACTACGCTCAAGTTGACCAGGGCGGTTTCAAAGATACGCTTTGTTTTCTGCCAGCAGGGTGTCCCGGCCACGGCATCCTCCCCGGCCATTAAGGCCAATGACGCTTGTGAGATTGTAGGAATCTCGTTTGACGGCACCAACGAGGGAAAGGATTGCCAGATATCTACTACCGAACGCCTGTTTACTACGGCCTCTTTTGATCTGGGAGACAATCCGGATTATGTGGCCCTTTCTGCTTCCCTTGAAGGAACGGATGGAGACCCCCTCATCCCCAATGAGAAACTCTCCATCGTGGTCGATCCGGAAGAACTGTTCTTCCGGGGTGCGGGCAACGAGATGGAGACGGCAGAGCATTACGAGACAAGGCTGGATGAGGCTGTTTCGGCAGACTCTCAGGTGGGCCCCATTTATCTGCGTGAGACGGACAAAAGGATTTCCGGTAAAATCAAATATAGAACTACCCCTGGTGGCGATGTCCAGACTACAAGATTCTCCATGGATGCCGGGGATGTTTTCTCCCGCAACCATACCTGGATTGTCTATGCCTGCTTTGTGGAGGAGACTATGAAGTTGCGGTTGACGGTGGTTGTAGTGCCTTGGGAGTGGGAGAGCTATATTCTGGACTATACTACTTCGTCTATCAACGTAGTCCGTCGTTTCACCGTATTTGAGACGCCAACCCCTACCTTCTACAAGAGGCAGACGGATGAAGGATTCTATGACGTAAGGTTCTGGCATGAGATAGACGGCGTGGACAATGTCGTTGAAGGTGATATTATCATTGCGACTCCGGTAGGGGGAACACTTCATGTCATCCCGGTTCCGATGCCTGGGACTCTGTTTCCTGATGCAATCCTCGTGGGCCCGGCTACGGCAACTATATATCCCAATTACCTGAACATGGAGAGCGGACGAATTGAGGATTGCCAGATTCGCATAACTATCAGTTGCAACAAAGGCAGTTACACGGCAGATCAACTGAAGGGACAATATATAGATCTTCATTTCTGCGTTGAGACGCCAGACCACAGATTTGTAGACCTTGGCTCGGAATCCATTGACTATTACAGGTTTATTTTGGATCCGGATTGGAAGACTTACGTGCAATGATAAGGCGTTACCTTCATATCGTTTTGTTTTTGACCGCGGTCCTGGTTACGGGCTGTGTGACGGAAGCCGTGCCTTCTACGGAAGTTCCGGAGATCCAACTTACGATAAGGTGCATGGATTCCATGCTGACAAAGGCAGGTGATACCAAAGACGGGGATCAGTCCTTCAATGAGAATCTTATCCAATCCGTAGACTTTCTCTTTTATTCGGGAGAGAATCCGGATGCCGATGCCCCCGCGGTTTTCCATATCCGGAAAGAGTTGACGAAGGACTCCATGCATCCGGGTCGGTGGGAGGAGACCTTTAATCTTGTGGTCAAGAAGGAAATCATCGGCCAAATTTTCAAGGCAGAGAATAGTTTCAAGGCAAGAGTATATACCCTGGTTAATTTTGATGCCTCGTTCATTAGTGACCTGTCGGTAACTTCACGCAACGACTTGTCTGCGAGGAGACTTATCACGGACTTTGCGAAAAATGAAATCAGTTATATCCAACCCAGTTTTCTGATGGACGGAGTTGCCGTTGTGCAATACGATGAGGCCGCCACTCCAAGCGTTGATGCTACCATTGAAGTCACGCGTTTTGCTTCAAAGTTGACAATCGGCCTAAATGTGGCTCCTCGTGTTGAGCTTGTTCACCAGAACAATACGCAGGATCTCAACGAGATTTGGGAACCGGTCCTGCACACCATGCGCGTGTACTTGATGGACGGGATTAAATCTGTATTGCTTAGCAGTCACGAGGGTAAGCTCCCGGATTCTCTTACAGTGGATTCGAATCCGGCGTATTTCTCCTATAACGACAATGACACAAGAAGGCCTTTCCTGAGGGATGACGACAGTTCTTATTTTGATGAGGAGACGGTGGCGGGTAAGAATTATTACGTAACCTGGCCCATGTATTCCTATCCTTCCACGTGGTCAAGTGCCCAACCGGATCATTCGAAAATAGATTACACCCACGGGCTTCCTCCAGAGCCGCCGTACATAAAGCTGGAGATGGACTGGCGCCGACTTCCGGAACACGGTTATGATTACGACCGCCGTAAGTACTACTATAAGATCTACATGCCGTTCAACGAGTTGAAGCGTAACAGTTGGTATGCTTTCTATGCGGATGTGTCCATCCTGGGGTCGGAGACCGATGAGGGCAAAGCAGTTCTGGACCCCACGTGCTATCTCCTGGACTGGCAGAACAAGGCCCTGGCTATCAATAAATACGCTGTTATCAGCAAGGCCCGTTATCTTTCCGTGGACAAGGCGACATGGGATATTAACAATGTGGAGACCCTTTCTATTCCATTCCTGTCAAGTCATAACGTGACGTTCGTCAAGGGAAGCGTAAAGGCCTCCAGGCCCTATTACGGTGATACGGATGCCTTGGGTGAATATAGCGATAAGCTTCATGGATGGATCAGGAAGAAGGACGATATTTCCTATTACGTGGATTATAACAATCAGCCGGAGGGCAACGAGGCCTGGGAACCATCCACCTGGCTTTCCAACACCTCCACATCCATAGTTCTGAATCACCCTCTGGTGAATGATAATACCAAGGATGATTTCGATTATTCTGTTTATACGATTGAATTTGACATAATCCATACCGATCTTGTGGATGATCCGGATTCTCATACGTATTCCCAGTACCTTCGGCATATAACAATCACCCAGCGTCCAGGAATCTATATTGAAAGACTTCGCAATTCGGACACGGAAATTCGCCAGCGTAACCCAAATGACACGCCTCCATGCCTTTGGGGATATGAAGACGGAACAGAGCCTTGGACAGACAAGCCTTGGGGGTACGCCTACGTGAACGGCGGGCGTTTTATCAGATCGGAAAAGGCGTCCCATACCGGCAACCAGGACAGGTATTTTAAGTTGGCTACGGAGAATAATAAAAAAGAGTATCAGTGGCAGACCATTTGGTATACCGGAGGATCCCGGGACATATATGATATCCATGCGACCGTGCTGCCTTCCAGCTCCAAGTTTGTGATTGGAGACCCGCGTGAAGACAAGGTTAATAATCTGACCGATTCGGTACGCTATGCCAACCTGTGTGTTTTCACGGCTGACGGATCTTCCGAAGCCCGCCTGAAAGACCTGGTGGTTTTGGAGTCTATTCGTGCGAATTCTGAGGAGTATCCGGATGGGAAGAGAGTAGGGTTCAATTCGGCAGATGCCCTGTATGGGGATTCTCCTCGGAAACTTCAGTGGTATTACCCCACAGAACGCTCTACCCGAACGGAAAACATGATAGCCCCCAGCTACCGTATTTCTTCAAAATTCAGTGGTACGGAGTTCGGAAGTATTGCCATGCCGTATGCCGAATATCGCTGCGCAGGCTATCAGGAAGACGGTTTCCCGGCCGGACGCTGGCGTCTTCCTACCAAGGCCGAGGTCAATTTCATAGCCCAGCTTTCTGCAAAGGGATTCTTTGAGTTCCTGTTCAATAACGGGAGTGTCTATTGGTCGGCTAACGGCGCCATCAAAATATCGGGAAGTTCAGTCCTGAATGATAGCAGTACAAAAGCTCTGCTGCGTTGTGTCTATGACTCCTGGTATTGGGATAAGGTCGATGGGCTGGAGGGTGATCCGCGTCATTCGCCACGCGATTTGTTTGTTTGGGGAGATAAAGAGAGATGAGAAGGCTCATAGCATATATTACGACGCTTCTTGCCCTGTGCGCCTGTTCGTCCAGGCTTGAGACGGAACGTGCCGGTATGGACCCATCCCTTGAGGGGAAACCGGTTACGTTTACTTTCTCTGTCCCGGATGTCCGTCTTGCGCCCGCTACCAAGGGCGTAGATGGCAACGATGGTCATATCTTCGATGAGGCTTACCTGGATCCCGATAAACTCTACCTGGTTGTCTGCGGTGGTACCCAGAGTATTAAGTATATCAGGAAGGCGGAGGTTGTGAAGGACGCGCAAGGACAACCCGTCAAGAGGGATACCCTCATAGGCAAGGTGGAGGATTATCCGCTTCCGATTACCGATAGCACGCAAATCATATCTATGTACGAGTTCAAGGTTCAGCTTGAACTCACAGACTCATGGCGTACGGTTCACGTCCTTGGTAATATTGATGAGAACCAACTGATTACGGGCTCCTATGCCTATCAGATTCTGCCCACTCTTCTGTCTTTTGAAGAAAAGCAGGCCTATTGGCAGAAGATAAACATGCCGCCTATCCATGCCCTCGTTGACGGTAACGGGAATCAGGTTATCCAGAATGGCTCTTACCTCCCTTCGGCGGAAGCGGCCGCTGCCTTGAAGCATGTGCCCCTGATCCGTAATTATGCCAAGATCCAGGTGACGGATGCCACTGCGCCGGAAGACGGTTTCGAACTGTTCAGTTATGCCGTTATCCATTACCCTAAGCGCGGTACGGTTGTCCCCTACAGGAGTAATGTGAACAGTCTTGATGATGCGTTCAATTTCAATGCCCTTGGAGACACTTACCGATTCAGCGGTTATGAAAGGTGCAACTTTCAAAACCTTGACGAGGATCTGGAGTATCTTGGATTCATGTCTCCCAAGGTGGAATTCAACCATGAGATTCCCGACATTTCCCTGTTTGAGCACCCCGATGGCCGAAGAGTTATCAGGTACGATAAAAACAATCCGGACCAGGGTTTCTATGTTTATGAGCGCAATATTCCGGATGATAAGATGGAACCCACGTTCGTGATCATCAGAGGAAGGTTCGGGGATACGGATGACTACTATTATTATAGGCTGGATCTGATGGAGACCAAGACGGTGAATTATGAATCCGTCTATCAATATTATCCCATTTACAGAAACTTCAGATACAATATCCAGCTCAACCGTATCTCGTCCGTAGGTGTTTCCACTCCGGAGGCTGCCGCCAATTCATCAGGCGCAGAGGATATATCGGCCGATATTTCCATGAAGCATCTGTCCGATATCTCCAACGGCCGTTCACGCCTTGTTGTGGAGCCCTTCATTTCTAAGACCTACACGGGGCCTAACGAAGAGGGGTATTATTACCTCTACGCACGTTTCTTCAACGACCTTAATTCCCCGGAACCCAACGAGGACTGGGGTGCCGTGTCTGTGGAGCTTGAAACGATGGAAGACCAGTCGGAAGACATTCTTCTCCTGTATGATGACGTGGGGAATGAGGTTCACGGTTTCTATCCTTCCTCCCAGGTTATGGGAGGAGAACCCGGATTCAGAATAATCCGTTTTAACACCAAGTCTCCCGGTACGGAAACCAAGACCCAGAAGATCAAGATTACGGGACGTAACCTGTACACGCATGAGGAGTTCCCTCTTTACAGGGAAGTTGAGATTACCCTGCAGAAAAAGCAGCCACTGACCGTCTCTCTCAGTGAGGAGGAGCTTCCTCTCCAGAAGGGTGCCAAGCAGGAGGTTCAAGTGACCATTCCTGCCGATTTGCCAGTATCCATGTTCCCTTTGGAGTTCATCATCGAAGCGGAACTGCCCACCCTCACTCCTGACAATGGAGTTTCGAATAACAACCTTCCGGTTCATTCAGGTATCTCTATATCGGAGAATGAAGGATTTATCGGTAAGAATACGATTCAGTTTATCCGGACGCTTACATTGGACGAGTATAAGAACCTGACGGTTAAGGACGGAATGTGTACGTTCTCCAGCTTCTTTAAGACCAACCGGGCAAAAAGTGAGACGACCATCTGGGTAAGCAACGAGTATTTTGTCAAAGGACACAAGAGTTTCACTAACCTTTCCGAAATTACCGGTCAGTTTTATATTAAGATAAATGAAGATGCCGATTCTGACTGCCTGGTAGTCTTGAATAACGGCAACAGCCTCGAGTATAACATTGACGAAACCGGCTGGCTCTCTTATACGGCCAATCAGGTGCTTGAACTTGAGCGTGGCCACAAAGTCG
>Ga0310696_10008958_pt1 | contig 11621 bp, 11 predicted proteins | sample AusTroGonzalo_MG_4_FD_203885 | JGI IMG/M metagenome (GOLD analysis project Ga0310696, IMG submission 203885) | Bovine rumen microbial communities from tropical cattle in Woodstock, Queensland, Australia - Gonzalo_02 (v2) (version 2) | ecosystem: Host-associated > Mammals > Digestive system >...
TTCAGCTTTCTTCTGTCGAGGCTATTACACCCGTTCAGTCATTGCTGCCTGGGATTGGGACGGACGAGAGCTAAACAACCGTTGGACATTCGACACCAACACACCGGAATGGAAATCGTATGCCGGTCAAGGCAACCACAACCTACGCATTGCCGATGTCGACGGTGACGGACTGGACGAGATCACTTATGGTTCCATGGCAGTTGACCACAACGGGCGAGGGCTCTACAACACAGGAATGGGCCACGGGGATGCCCTCCACTTGATAGTCTCCCCCAAGGACAATAGTCTCTACATCTGGGACTGCCATGAGAACAAGCAAGATGGAAGCGACCTACGCGATGCAGGAACGGGCAAGATCGTTTTCCAGATTAAGAGTCGTACCGACGTTGGCCGCGCAATGGCCGCCGACATAGACCCTAACAATCCTGGCATGGAAATGTGGTCGACCGACAGTCATGGCATACGCAACATGAAGGGCGAAATAGTTAGCACAGCTAAAGATGCCAATGACCCGCAACACGATAACAACCTAATCATTAATGGACGATACCTACCTGTCAACTTCGGCATCTGGTGGGATGGCGACCTTCTACGTGAACTGCTCGACCATGAAACAGTTACAAAGTATAACTGGAATGCAAAGAGCATTGATGTAGTTCAGAAACTAGACGGTGTATTCAATAATGGTACAAAGTCGAATCCCTGCCTATCGGCTGATATCCTCGGTGACTGGCGCGAGGAAATTATCATGCGTAACCGCGAAAGCACCGAACTGCGCATCTACGTCTCCACTATTCCCACTGACTACCGCATTAATTGTCTAATGCAAGACATTCCCTACCGTTTATCAGTAGCCACGCAAAATGTTGGATACAATCAACCCTCGGAACCAGGTTTCTACTTAGGTCCTGACCGTACTGACTATTTGAAATAACAAACATAACCAAAAATGATGAAACAATTCTTATTACCACTTCTTTTTGTGATGCCTATCTCCATGATGGCTAAAGAAGTTAAAACAACATCGCCCAATGGCAAATTAGTAGTAACCATTAATGATGAAGGTGGCAAAGCCACCTATAACATCACCCTCAACGGAAAACAAATGGTCAAGTCATCGCAATTGGGTTTCAAAACAAACATTGGCGATTTCACTCAAGGCTTACGCATTCTACAGGAGCGCAAGGAAACTATCAGCAAGGACTACACCATGTGGCAGACGAAGCAAAAGCACATGCTCTACGCCGCTAATCAGCTGACTTTGGACATGGAAAATGCCCGCCAACAGAAAATGTCAATAGTTTTTTCAGTAAGCGACAATGATGTAGCTTTCCGCTACGAGATTCCCCGTCAGAAAAACGACAATCCCAAATGTGCCATCATCACTGAAGAAGCTTCATCCTTCAACCTGCCCGACGGCACCACCACTTTCATCTGTCCGCAAATCGACCCAATGAAAGGATGGGAACGCACCAAACCCAGCTATGAAGAGGAATACAAGGCCGATGCACTTATGACGGAAAAATCACGCTACGGGCAGGGTTACACATTCCCATGTCTGTTCCACCTGCCGAATGGATGGGTCCTGATTTCCGAAACAGGTGTTGACAGTCATTTCTGCGGCTCTCACCTAAGCGATTACCAAACAGAGCGCGGCTATACTATCGCCTATCCCCAACAAGGAGAAAACAATGGTTTTGGTTCTACCTCGGCACAGATAGCTTTGCCTGGCAAAACGCCTTGGCGAACCATCACTTTAGGTGAGACACTGAAACCTATTGTAGAGACTACTATTGCCTATGATGTAGTGGAACCGCTCTATGAACCATCCCAAGAATACAAAGGTGGACGCTACACTTGGTCATGGCTCATCTGGCAAGACAACAGCATAAATTACGATGACCAGGTTAAGTTCATCGATTTGGCAGCAGCCATGGGCTACGAATTTTGCCTTGTAGACAACTGGTGGGACCAAAACATCGGTCGCGATCGTATCGTTGAATTATCTAAATATGCCCAGTCAAAAGGAGTTTCGCTAATGCTTTGGTACAACTCAAACGGTGCATGGAATGATGCTCCGCAGACACCTCGTAACTGTCTGAGCACAAGTATTGCTCGTGACCGTGAGATGGCATGGCTAAAGAGCATCGGTGTAAAAGGTATTAAGGTCGATTTCTTTGCCGGCGACAAGCAGGAAACGATGAAACTCTATGAGGATATATTATACGATGCCAACCGTTACGGCATACAGTGTATCTTCCACGGTTGCACCATTCCCCGCGGATGGGAACGCATGTATCCCAACTATGTTGCCTCCGAAGCTGTGCTCGCTTCCGAAAACGTATTCTTCTCTGAGCATGCGGCTATTCAGGAGCCGTTCGAGCTCACCCTTCATCCTTTCTGCCGCAATGCCGTTGGCACGATGGATTGGGGCGGTGTCATCATGAACAAATACCTGTCACCTGACAACAAAAGTCGTCATACTCGTAAAACAACAGACGTGTTTGAAATTGCCTCAGCCTTTACCAACCAAACCGCCGTTCAATGCATTGCTATGCAGCCCAATAATCTACAGGAACTGAATACCAATGAACTTGATTTCCTGAAACAGATTCCCACTACTTGGGATGACACGCGCTTCATTGATGGTTATCCCGGCCGCTATGTAGTTCTTGCTCGTCGTCATGCTGATCAATGGTACATTGCAGCACTCAACGCACAGAAAGAGCCACTTCAACTTACACTGAACATCAATGATTTCAACGTAAAAGACCTGCTTATTGACCAAACGGACAAGAAAGGTCGTACGACAACTGGTGTTGCCACCCTACCCCTAAAGGCTGACAAAAAAGGTAACGTAAAAATAACAATTCAACCCAATGGAGGCTTTGTTATGTTCTAAACGACAAGAAAGCCACATGAAATATTGGTTATCCCCGAACTTCAAGAGATTCTACGAAAAAAACAGGAAGCGAATCATTCTAAGATTCGCTTCCTGTTGATTACATATCGTTGATAGTAGCTCAGCAGCAGGGTGGTAAGCGGCAAGGCGATAATCATGCCAAGCATTCCCAATAGCGAGCCCCAAATAGATAACGACAACAAAATGATAGCCGCATTCAAGCCCGTTACCTTTCCCATAATTTTCGGAGTAAGGAAAGCATCCTGAATGGTCTGTACAACAGCAAAAACCACTAACACCATTGCCATGATCATCCAAAAGTTCTGGCCTGTCTGTGCACTTTTTGCCAATGCCAAAATAACACAAGGTATAAAGCCCAATGTTTGCAAATAAGGTACCATATTAAGCAACCCGATAAAAAGGCCAAGGCCAATAGCCATGGGGAAGCCAATAATTAAGAAGCCAATAGAGAACAGCACACCAACTATGAAGGCAATAGTACCTTGCCCACGAAAATACTTGTTCATACTCTGCTCCACATCGCTCATCAACTGCACTGCAAACTTGCGGTAACGCTCGGGCAACAGCTGAGGCCATCCACTAGTTATCTCTTCATAGTCAATAAGGATAAAAACAGTATAAAGCAGAATCATGGTTAACGAGAGCAGACTCGACAAAATGCTAAACGACTGTGACACAACGCCCCACACTTTTGGCATTGTTTCCTTCAAGCTATCGATAAAACCTTCCTGTGTAATCAACAACTTGAGTTGTTCGGCATCAAAATGCTGTTGAATCCATTGCTGAACCTGTGCGGTAAGCTTATCTGTTTGTCCGTAGCCATCAATATAAGCCACTACGGCATTTTTCACCAACACGCCCTCTTCTATCATAGGCGGTACTATGAGCCAGAAAATACCCGTTAGCACAAGTGCTACCGAAATCATAGCAAACAATATGCCTACTATGCGAAAACGTAGTCGGCAGGTGTATTGAAAAAACTTAACCAACGGGAATAGCATATAGGCAATGAGCCATGCCACAAAGAAAGGCAACAGAACGCCACTCAGTCTGTTGAGAAGCATAACGATGCCTACCACAACCGCAGCGACAGTGAGTCCACGGATAACAGTATCGAAGGTTATTTTTTTCGGTTCCATGAGCGGCCAATAATAGAAAGAATGCTAAGCACACTAGCCTAGACTATTGTTCAGGCTGATCGATTTCATCATCGCAGAACACCAAATCGGCTACAGGCAAATGACGGTCGATAGCCGAATGGAAGGAAATAATGCTTTCGCTACGTGCCAGTCCGAGTGGTTGTAGTTTGTCGTGAATAATATTGAGCAAATGATGATTATTAATGGCATATATTTTTATGAACAAATCATAGTCGCCCGTTGTATAATGACATTCCACCACTTCGGGAATACTTTTTAGTTTGGCTACCACCTCATCGAACGATTCTGGGTTTTTCAAGTTTAACCCAATAAAAGCACAGGTTTCATAGCCCACTTTCTCGGGGTCAATAATAAACTGCGAACCTTTCAAAATGCCGAGGTTTGTTAATTTTTGGATGCGCTGATGAATAGCAGCACCACTCACATTGCAGGCTCTTGCTACTTCCAAGAAAGGAATACGGGCATCAGCTGCAATAAGTTTAAGGATTTGTTTATCCAAATGATCAATCTTCTGACTTGCCATTTTGTTTAATATTGTTATTCATTTAATGATTTGGGGTGCAAAGTTAATAATAATTTTGCAAATAATCTAATAAATTGTCAGCAAATCATTCTTTACTTTCTATTGCAGCATAATTTATACGCAATGCCATCGACTGCTGCAAAGAATGTTTAACATCACTGATGATACCCATTGGCACCTCACGATCAGCTTTGATTGACACAGTAAGTAAACTTTGGTCTTCTGCCGACATCATACGACGCTCCGATTCAATAAAGGCCTTAATCTCATCGACTGTAGCAATGCGGTTGTTTAACTGAATGGCGAAATCACCACCTGCAGATTTACCTATATAGATATGCACAACAGACGATTTATGTCCTAACTTCCTTACTTCAGTACCTTGAGGTACTTCATAGCTTACTTTGGGGTCTACCTGTCTCATATGCGTCACTAGCATAAAGAAGAACAGCACCGTGAAAATAAGATCTGGCAGTGATGAAGTATTCAGTTCAGGGATATCTGCTTCTGAACGTCGAAATATGCGTTTTCTCATAGCTTGCCTCCTTTCTCCCCATCAGTAGGCTGCTGTTCACTAATACGTTGTGGATACACAATAACAAGAGCTTCCAGTTCTTCCTTACTACACAGATCCAAGCTATGACCAAACCGTCTTACAGCCAAATGATTACGCATCTGATTATAGGCTGCCACAACAGCGTTTTGCATTTGGAAATAGGCATCAAAACTTGTATTTCTATCCACTTGTATGGCAAGCACATGACGGTCGCTTACCTCCATCAGGCCTAAAAGATTTACTTCGCGTCGGCTTTTCTCTGGCATTGAGGGATTATTCTCCACATTCTCCACGAATTCAACAATGCGCTGCGTGAGTTGTTTCGCACTCATCGTATCACCATTACAAGTTAAACGGTCGGCAGCATCAATATCAATTTGAAGCACATTCCGCTGCTTTACCGTTTGTTCCTGTTCTAACTGTTCGTTTGGCAACGGGGGCAATTGACGGGAAAGCCCTTTATCAGCATCCATCGATGAGGTAACGAGGAAGAAAATGAGCAACATGAATGAGATATCTGCCATTGCTGTTGCATTGAGACCTGGGACTGTTCGTTTACGACGCTGAAACACGATAGGATTGTTTTGATTAAACCTTTCTAAAACGACCAAACACAACAGCAGCCACAGCTACACAAATGAGCAACAACGAAGTATTAATAAACATTTCGCTGAGACGCAACCAAAAAGCATCCGCATAGCTATGACCATTGATGAGAAGCGGACTTGTGTCAGCCATCAACGCCATTATCCCCAAAGAGCAGAACGTAAATAGTGCTACGCCCCATGCAATACGCATTCCAAGAGTCAGCACTTTTCCACGAGACCTACCGTGTAACTGTACAGAGCGCACGGCAGACCAAATTACCAACCCAATTCCCACGACAACCAACAGATAAAGGGTATAGAGTAATATATCTATAAATATCTGACTTTCGAAAAAATTCATGAGCGTAGATGCGATTGATGTTTTTGAATCAAATCAAGCAAAGTAATAGCAGAATCTTCCATCTGAGTAGTCAGATGATCAATTTTTGAAAGTATAAAATTATAGAACAACTGTAGAATGATCGCTACGACAATACCAAAAATTGTGGTAATAAGAGCAACTTTCATACCGGAAGCGACAATTCGCGGACTTATATCTCCTGCCTCTTCTATTTGATCAAAAGACATTACCATGCCAATCACTGTGCCCAAGAAGCCAAGAGAAGGTGCAATAGCAATAAACAATTTGATCCACGAGCATCCTTTCTCAAGTACGGCCGTTTGCACGGCCCCATAGTTCATCACCGTGCGTTCTACAGCATCCATCGGTTCATCGCAATGCATCAATCCTTGATAACAGATAGAAGCCACGGGGCCACGTGTATCACGACAAATCGTCTTAGCTCCTTCCACATCGCCCACCTCAACCTTCTTTTCAATGTCGCCAAGCAACTTGGTTGTATTAACCTCAGCAAGGGTAAGATATATGATGCGTTCTATGCAAAATGCAAGTCCCAACACCAATGTCAAGGCCACTAACGACATAAAGCTTGCAGAGCCTTCAATAAATTTCACTTTCAACTGTTCGTGAAAGCCAGAACCTCCTGCGGCCATTTCGCTAAGCGCATCCATATCAGCCTGACTCGGCAATTCATCTTGAGCCATTACTGAAAGACCTGCAAAAAGCAAGCACGCCAGCACCAAGACCAACACATTTTTATTCATAACAACCTAAATCAATACAATAGATTTTACATTTTATTCAAAATATATGGGAATATCCCGCTTTTGGGCACAAAAGTACGAATTATTTTCAATAAAAAAGAATTGTTTCTAATTTTTATTTGTATATTTGCAAACGCTAAAGAACCTATATTACTGGCAAACATAAAATAAACCGCATATTTATGGCAAAGAAAAGACTTTTTTTAGGCGACGAGGCCATAGCACAAGGAGCAATAGATGCCGGACTTTCAGGTGTCTACGCATATCCGGGAACACCGTCGACAGAAATCACTGAGTTTATTCAAGGAAATGAAACTGCACGTCAGCGAGGCATCCACTGCCGTTGGAGCACCAATGAGAAAACAGCAATGGAGGCCGCATTGGGCATGTCATTCATGGGAAAGCGTGCATTGGTATGCATGAAGCATGTAGGACTAAACGTTTGCGCTGATCCGTTTGTAAATAGTGGCATGACAGGTGTCAACGGCGGTGTTGTGGTATTGGTGGCCGATGACCCATCAATGCATTCTTCACAAGATGAACAAGATTCACGTTTCTACGGAAAGTTCGCACTTATTCCAACCTTTGAGCCGTCCAATCAGCAGGAAGCATACGATATGATGGCATATGCCTTCGACTACTCCGAGCAGCAACAACTGCCAGTACTCATGCGCGTTACTACCCGTATGGCCCATAGCCGTGCTGTCGTACAATGCGCCGAAGCTCCACGCGAACAAAACGCCTTAAACTATAATGCAGTGGCTGCCAACTGGGTATTACTACCCGCTAATGCCCGTAAGCGTAACGACATTGTTACAGCCCAACAGGCACAATTAGAAAGCGATGCCACTGTTTCACCTTATAATATATATACGGACAAGCCCGACCACAGTCTGGGCATTTTGGCTAGTGGAATAGGCTATAACTATGTAATGGAATGTTTTGGAGGCGATTGCCCCTACCCCATCTTGAAGATATCACAGTATCCCCTTCCTAAGAAATTAGTACGTCAATTGCTCGAAGAAAGCGAGCAAGTGCTCATTGTAGAAGAAGGCCAGCCTTTCATCGAGGATTTGGTTCGTGGTGTAGCCGATTTGAAGACAGTTCATGGCAAACTCGATGGCACGCTGCCCCGTACAGGCGAGCTGAACCCAGACATTGTGAAGAAAGCCCTAGGTATGGAGGTTGACCAATGCTTTGATCCATGTGCAGATGTAGTCCCACGCCCGCCTGCACTCTGCCAAGGATGTGGTCACCGTGATGTATATGCCGCTCTCAATGAAGTATTGAAAGAATACGATAATCCACGTGTGTTTGGCGATATTGGTTGCTACACTTTAGGATTCTTACCTCCATTCCGCGCTATTCATTCATGCGTTGATATGGGTGCGTCTATCACAATGGCTAAAGGAGCCGCTGATGCCGGTCAATGGCCTGCAGTAGCAATTATTGGTGACAGCACTTTTACGCACAGCGGAATGACAGGTCTGCTTGATGCCATCAACGAGAATGCAAACATCACCGTCATTATCAGCGACAATTTAACAACTGGCATGACTGGTGGACAAGATTCGGCAGGTACCAATAAGTTTGAGGCTATCTGTCGCGGATTGGGGTTAAGCGACGAACACCTGAAAGTGGTGGTACCTCTACCAAAGAACATGCCTGAAATCACGCAGATTATCCGCGATGAGATCAATTACAAAGGCACAAGTGTTATCATTCCACGACGTGAATGCATGCAGACACTGCAACGCCATCTGAAGCAGAAGAAAGCGGCAAATGCAAGTATTCAGACTGAAAATTCGTAATAACGTAATATTAAAAACGTACTATCGAAATGAAAACAGACATCATACTTTGTGGCGTAGGAGGACAAGGAATCCTCTCCATAGCAACTATCATTGGCGAAGCGGCCATGAACGAAGACCTCTATATCAAACAGGCCGAGGTGCACGGAATGAGCCAACGAGGTGGCGATGTACAATCGAACCTGCGCATCAGCAGTAATCCTATCGCTAGCGATCTTATTCCTCGTGGTGGCGCAGACGTGATTATATCCATGGAACCTATGGAGGCACTGCGTTACCTTCCCTATTTGTCGAAAGAGGGCTGGGTTATCACCTCAAGTGCTCCTTTCAAAAACATTCCAAATTATCCCGACATGGGTCAGATTAACGCCGACCTAAAACAGTTACCTCATGTCATCGTGCTCGACATTGAACAAATGGCTAAGGACAACGGAATTCCACGCTCAGCCAATGTAATCCTGTTGGGAGCAGCCCAAAAAGCACTTGGCATAGAATATCAAAAGTTGGAAGAAGCCATACGTCGAGTATTTAGTCGCAAAGGCGAAGCTGTGGTTGATGCCAACATCAAGGCTCTGGCTTTAGGAAAGGCTGCACAGAAATAATAGCACAGTATTAATAACTAATAATTCCGCCATGAATAAGAACAGATTCTATCTACTCATCAGCCTTCTCTTCTGTTGCATGATTATGAGTGCACAAGAAGTCAAGAAGAGTGATCTGCACCAGCGTGCAGAAAACGAGGATGCCAATCACAACGTAGCATCTGCTCGTTCGCTGTATATCAACTCCTTCCATGATTACGCCAACAAAGGGCAGGTGAAAGCAGCAATTGAGTGTGCCGTCAAAGCAACTGCATTGTATTATAAAGAGAATTTCTACAAAGAGGCCTTCGATCTGCTTCGTAACGCAGATCAAACAATCGTGGCATGGAACGAGTCCAACAGCAAGAAGGCCGGTCTCTTCTATCTTACTACGAAAGAACGCATGCAGATGTATGTCAGGATGCGCCGTAGTCCTAATGCGCTTGAACAGCTGAATACAATGGAACGAAAAGCCAACGAGTCTGGCGATGAGAATCTGAAGAATGATCTGCTCTATAACAAGACCATCTACTATTATACTTTCGGCCTAAACTCACAGGGTGACGCTGTTTTCAAGCAGATGGCCGACAAGCTTACAGCCCAAAAAGAATACGACAAGGTAGATGATGCATACAAGACCCTTATTGCTAACGGACGCCGGAGTAATAGTGCAAACCTTGTGGCACAATCGTACAAGAGCTACATGGCATGGAAAGATTCTGTGAGCGCATTAAAAGTAGCCGATGAAATTGGCGCTCTCAAACAGCAGATAGCCGAAAACGAAGCATCAATAGCTGAGAAAGACAGCTCGCTATCTTCGCGTCAACTCATCATTATCGGCCTACTTGTTGTGGTAGCAGCACTCATAGCAATAATCGTTGTAGGCGGTATCATCTTGTTACGCTTTATTGTCATGAACCGCAAGCAAAAGAAAACCATTAAAGAGGCCAACGAAAACAATGCGCTCAAGGCTCAGTTCATCAGCAATATCTCCGCTCAGTTAGAGCCTACCCTGCAAAAGTTGGATAGCCATCTGCCTGAGGTCAAAGCGTTACAAGATTTCTCCAAGCATATCCAGGAATTGTCGGATATTGAGAATTCAATAAGCGAGGACGTTGAGTTGGAAGAAACGCAGTTACCACAATTCTGCGAAGAAATCATGAGTCAAATTAACGATAAGGTTAATACCAATGTTACGCTGGTGGTTAATGCGCCCAAGATGAGTGCCAACATCAATCGAGCCTACGTCAGCCATATTCTGCTGCATCTTCTCAATAACGCCGCAGAGTATACGCCTGAAAACGGCCATATTTGGCTCGATTACAAAAAACGTGGCGTTCACAAGCACCAGTTTATTGTATCGAATACGGGTGAAATGATTCCTGAAGAGAAGCGCGACAATGTATTTAAGCCTTTCCTCGAAATCAAAGATCTTACCAAAGGTGATGGTCTCGGGCTTCCTATCTGCAAACAAATGGCACTGAAGATGAAAGGTGACCTTGAGATAGACTCACAGTTCACCAAGGGAACCCGCTTTGTGCTTGACCTCTATGCATAGAGGCGTATTTATGAAAGCAAGTTTTATTCAAACAGCAAGATGAGACCCACACCTATACAAAAAGAAATTGTTGACAGTCTGATTGCCAAGATGGGCATTCAGGACTTTGCCAAGGCCACTATTCGCGAAGTTAAACAAGTGGCAGCTACCGCCGAGAAAGAAAGCGGCGTGGAATATATCAAGATGGAAATGGGTATTCCCGGACTGCCTGCCGCCAAGGTTGGTGTTGATGCACAGATAAAGGCATTACAAGACGGTATCGCTCACAGCTATCCCGACATCCAAGGACTACCAGAATTAAAGAAACAGGCCTCACGTTTTGTCAAAGCCTTTATTAATGCAGACATTGCTCCGGAAGGTTGCGTACCCGTTTGCGGCTCAATGCAAGGCACATTTGCATCGTTCCTCACCTGTTCGCAAGCCGCAAAAGGTAAGGACACGGTTCTGTTTATCGATCCTGGTTTCCCAGTGCAGAAGATGCAGTTGCAGGTACAGGGAGTGAAATACGAGACATTTGACGTATATGATTTCCGCGGCGAAAAACTCGGACCAAAGTTGGAGAGTTATCTTTCGCATGGTAATATCTGCGCCATTGTCTATTCGAACCCCAACAACCCATCATGGGTATGCCTTACGGAGCAAGAATTGCAAACCATTGGTACACTAGCTACAAAATACGACTGCGTAGTGATGGAAGATTTGGCATACTTCGCTATGGACTTCCGTCAGGACTTGAGTGTGCCTTTCGAAGCGCCGTATCAGCCTAGCGTAGCCCACTATACAGACAACTATAT
>Ga0310696_10008959_pt1 | contig 11621 bp, 19 predicted proteins | sample AusTroGonzalo_MG_4_FD_203885 | JGI IMG/M metagenome (GOLD analysis project Ga0310696, IMG submission 203885) | Bovine rumen microbial communities from tropical cattle in Woodstock, Queensland, Australia - Gonzalo_02 (v2) (version 2) | ecosystem: Host-associated > Mammals > Digestive system >...
TACGTTTCATCTACATAAAATAAAGTTTGACTAGGATATGCTGGTTCAATTCTTAAATCTCTTGCATATTGTGAATATCCAACTAATGTTCCATTTGCAATAGTATGCTCTAAAAGCATAGGAGTATGGAAATGTCCTAATAATAGCCAATCAATAGGTTTACCAATTTGTGCATAGGCTTGTCTAGTTTTGTGTTGACCTCTTGCAATAGTGGCAGAAGGACCTATAAAGCCTTGACCACCGCGACTACCGATTCTATCTCCATGAGTAGCTAAGAAATTACAACCATATAATTCAAAATAAGCTTCTCCAGATTTTGGTATATAAAAAGATACGGCTTTGTCTTTTTCAAATTGCTTTTTTACCATTGCGGCTATAAGTGTATCAAAATTATGTTCTGCTATTTCTTTGGATTGTGGTTTTTTTGTAGTACGCCCATGATTTCCCATTACAGATATAACCCAAACTTTTCCATATTCTCGTTTAAATGCATTAATCATTCTAGCTTTTTGACTTGCTACATCCATACATGCATCAATAGGTGTTTTCTTATTTGTTTCACGTAATTCATCATGTATATCACCTGAAATATCATCTCCTAAGAAACAAATAACTATTCCATTTGGTTTTTTTTCTCTAGCCCTTGTTTTTAATATAGTATTAGTTATTAATCTATCCCATCTGATTTCAGCTATTTTTGGTGAATAGCAATTTCCATTTGGTACTTCTGAAGGATTTACATCTTCTCCATAATGAATATCTGATACTAATAAAACAGGAATATTTTTAGAAATTTGTTTTGTTTTATCTGTTTGTAAAACCCAAGGAGGAGTTTCAACAGGTGTATTTACTAATTGTAAAGTTTGATCTAATTGTAAATTTAATTCTGCAATTTCTTTTTGAGCAGAATTATAAGCAGACATTAAAGTTTCTAATTTTTTCTTATAAATTTCAACATATGGATTATTTTTATCATAAATTTTATCTAAGGTTTCATTAACTTTTTTATCAAGATCAGTTTTCCCCATTTAAATCCCCATTAAATAATTTAAGCAATTAGTTTAATAAAGTTTAAATTTGCATATGTTATTTATATCTATTAGAACAAAATAAGCTTTACATTTAGATTATTTCCCGGTATAGTATTAATAAGAATAAGAGGTACATTCATGAAAATATTGGATTATATTTTTATTATTCTATTTTTTGCTTCATATATTTTAATTGCCGTACTCTTTTGGAGTAATTATTAGATTTGTAAATTTACAAATATAAATTTTATACTATATATTATATTAAAGCAGAAATGGCTTTACTTTGAATTTGCTTTATGATATAATGTATTCATTAAAATAATAAAGAAAGGAAAATAAAAATGACACAACAAACACCTGTACATGAATTAGAAAGTATGATACATCAATACATAGAAGATAATTATGAATTAGATGATACAACAACCGGATATACTATTAATATTAGTTATATTCCTCATGGTTTATTGTATGACTATAATTATAATAAAGATGAAATTGCAATTCAACAAGTACCTGGTTTAACAAACGAAATTAAGCGTGATCTTATTACCAATTTTGGTTTAGAATATAAATGTACTTTTCGCTGCAATCATAATTATGATTATCCGACAGCATATCCATATTATATGATTTTTAAAATTAAGAAAATCAAAAAATTAATTGATAAATTGCGCTATTATGGATTTACTATTATAAGCGAAGAAAAGAAAAGTAAACGTAAATATAATTTACCGAAATATGTAAGTTGGGATATTAGAAATACTGTTGCAGCAAATAAAGTTTGGTTTGGGGCTACATTAACTAAATCAGGTAAGCATACAAATACTGCAGCTAAAACAGTAAAAGAGGCTATGGAATATGTAGCTCAAAATAGATTATCTGAAAATATTTGGTCTAAAAACCAAGTAAATGAATATATGAATACATATGATCCAGAAATGGAAAAAGGTTATAGCGTAGAATGGGCTAGACAACTTAGTAAATCAAAAGCTAATAAAAATTTTATTGAAAAACAAGATAAATTAAAAATACCATCTAAAGGTAAAGTTAAAGCAAAAATTAAACGTAAATATAATTTACCAAAATATATTTGCTATGATATGGCAGAATCTAGAAATCGTGAACATAATGTATTTCAAACACAAATTAAGGCTAATGGTAAAGTATATAAAAATAATTTGTCAACTGTAAAAGATGCTACTTTGTGGGTAATGAACAAGATGGTAGAATTAAACCAATGGACTTTAAAACAAGCTAGCGAATATTTAGCTACTTATGATGAAGAAATGGAAAATGGTAATTTTATTCCTTCTAATACACCGAAATCTCCATGCTGGCGAAAACGTGAAAAGAATAAAAATATTAAATCCATTAAAGAACAAATTAGTACAAAACTAAAAGAGATTTTAGATTTTGCTAATAAAAATAATATTAATGTTGATATTAATGTTAAATAATAAATGGTAGAAGATAGAGTTCATTTTTGTTTTGATTTGAGTAAGTATGTGTATAATACTTTACATGTACTTACTTATTTTAATTTGGAAATGATTAGTATTAATGAAAGTAGATTAGAAGTACAATTAAAAACGGAAAGTTCAGTCACTATCGATGAGCTAATTGAATTTTTAAAAAATACCTTTAATTTAAATAATATTTTTTATAAATGTTATTGTACAGCTTTAGTAACAAATACAACAACTGAACAAAGGCATTTAGTTAAATATGAAGTTACAAATAAAGATTTACAAAATATTGAAGCTTTATTAAAAGTGAGTATTTAAATGAAATATACAAAAAATTTTATAGAAAAAATTTCAAATTTATTTACAGCAATTATTTTACAGGAAACAAAAAAGATTTGTGGAGTTAAAATTGCAGAAGATTATTCTGAATTAATAATTGGTTTTTTAGCTTATGCAAATGCATCAGATTTTAATGATCAAGTAGATAGTGTTAAAAATTACATAGAAATAAATTATAATTTAAAACCTAAAGATGATCAAACACAAATAAGTTCAGATAAAGAATTTCAAAGAAGAAATATCACCTTTTATTTTTCTGAACAACAATTTGATAAAATAGTTGGTTATTTTAAAACAGTATATAATATGAGGGCACATTATGTTTAGTCGTTTAAATCAAATAAGAGCGCGCTTATTTAAATGTACTTGTGGTAGTAGAAATTTAATTATTGATAATGATAAAGGTTGGACACAAGCTACAATTCGGTGTAAAGATTGTAAAAGACGAATTAATGGAGAAGATTTAGATGAAGCTATTAAAAATTGGAATAAATCTTTTAAAGAATTTGCAGAAAAACAAGTGTAAAAGAATTAAACTTTATTGTCCAAAATGTGGATCAAATAGATGTTTACGAAAAAAGATTTATATGGGATCTTTTTTTAAATTATATTGTATGGATTGTAAAAAGACAAGTGAATTTAGGATAATTGAAAAATGGAAGAATATATAATTAATAGAATATTATATTTAATTGGTTATCAATTAGAAAAAAATACTCAATTAAAAAAAGTATCAAGTACTAATTATTATATACCCTTTCAATTTAATAATCAATTTGCTGTTGATTATCTTGTTGATCAGATAGAAGAATTTAAATTAAAACATCCAGAAATTTTTGAATATTTAAAAATAGATATTGCTGATAATAATACTACGGATTTCATAAGCTATATTAAACTAAAAATAATATTTGAATTTAAAAATTTAAAAGAAATCGATAAAATCGGTGCATATTTAAAAGTAATTTAAATAACTGTTTTACTTTTAATTAAAAACATATTATAATTTAAACAAAAGGAGATTAAGATGCTTGCTTTTGTTATATTTTTATTTTTTGCATTTTTCTTTTATTGGTTATACGTTTGTATAAAATATACGAATAAATGTATTGGCAAAAGTACAAAATCTAATAAAAAATTACAAAGATCTACATTTATAATAAAGACAAGGTATTAAAATGAGTGCATGGGGACATTTCGCTGGTATAATAAGAGTAGCAAAAGATCCATTAATTGCTCCTAGGCAAAAAGGTATATTAAAAAAAGTATTTACTTCAAATGGTAAGTTTCCTTTTCCTGCTGGATCTGAAGGCCCGATAAAAAGTCAAATAATTGCATCTGAATGGGAATATACAATTGTTCTACATGGTGATATAAGAGGAGTTGAAAAAAAAGAATTATTATATGCAAAATATTGGTGGAAAATAATTGAAGAAGAATTAAATAAATCGCATATTAATATTTTACAAAGTATTTTAAGTATTAATATGGACTATGATAGAAGTACTACTATTCTTGAACACAAAACCGCAATGTTTAAAGAGGAAAAATGATTAAATTTTATTATGGTTGTATGTATGCCGGTAAAACTACTTTTATGATTAGTATGTATAATACTTATAAAAAGAAAGGATTTGATCCTATTTTATTAAAACCAGTTATAGATGACAGAGAAAGTGATAAAGAAGGTTGGAATATAACTACATCTAGAAATAATATGACTGCCCCAGTTTTTTGTTTTAAAAAATTAGAAATAGATATAAATAAAAAATATATTTTTATAGATGAGGGTCAATTTTTAACAGAAGAAGATATAGATTATTTAATTTGGTTAGAAAAAACATTAAATAAAGAAATATTTATTTTTGGTTTAAGGACTAATAATAATGGAAAATTGTTTACTGGTTCAGCGAGATTGATGGCTATTGCAAACGAATTAATAGAAATTCCAACACTGTGTCAACACGGTGAATGTTCAGAAAAAGCAGTAATTCACAATAGATATATTGATGGAAAATTAGATCTGTCAGATAAGTCAATTGTAATAGAAAAAGGCAATATTAAATATGAAGCTGTATGTTTAAAACATTGGAGAATTGAAAATGAAGAATATATTACTAATAGATGATGATTTTATAATTAGAGAATTATTTAAAAGAATTATTACAGATTATAATCTAAAAACTTTATCTGCATTTCCAGATATAGCTTCTGTTAATATATTTGACTATGATTTAATAATAACAGATTTTAATATGGGTGCTTATACTGGTTTAGATGTATTAAAATATTTAATTGAACATAAATATAAAGGTGCTGTAATTGTTAATTCAGGAAACGACAATTGTAAAGAAATAATTGAAAATAGTTATTATTATCCTTTGGTAAAAGCGTTTTTAACAAAAACTGAAAATATTATTACAATAAAGAATACTATAAAAAAAGTATTAGGTGATTAATATGCAAGAAGTATTAAGTTTTAACACAAAAAAAGATATGTCGTATGGTATTAAACAATTATTAGAAAGTATTTATGGAAAATTAGATCTTTCTAAAATCGATACGTATAGATTATATTTTTTAGATTTGGGATTTGATGAATGTGTTAGATTTATTCCTTTGAGAGTATCTAATGAAATTTATATTGAATTAAATCATAATATGCCAAAAAAGAAAGCTGCTGAATTATCTGCTTTTTTAAAAATAAATAACTGTATAACCGCAAAAAAATTAAAATTTATTAAGATATGATATATTATTTAAAAGATTTTACGTATAAAGGTAAAAAATATAAATTTAGATCACCTTTACGTGTTAGTATAAATAATTTTTTAGCATTAGATGGTAAAACAATGCATGGTGAAATGGTAATACCAGAAGTTTTAGGTGGATATACTCGTACAGAACCCTTTAATGATCCAGAAAAAGAAATAAAAGAATATATAAAAACTGTCTTTGAAGATTATCTTACAAAAGAAGATAATAAATTAGATGAATATGAGCTACAATATAAACATGATTGGATCAATTTATTTTTAAAGCCGGGCGAAAAAGTAGAAAAGAAAATAGTAAAAATACCTACTAAAAAAGATATTAAAAAGCAATTAAAACAAAATAAAAAGTAAAATAATGGCTTTACATTTGTTTTAAAAAACGCTATAATTCACATTGTAACACAGAATATTAACCTTTAAAATGGAGTAAAAATATGAAAAAAATTAGAGTACGTGTTGGTGTAAAATGCTTTGAAAGTATGCGTGATGCAGCAAGAGCTTTTGGTTGTAGCTATTTAGCTATGGTTAAAAGATTTAAATCGGAAGGTCAAATTAAAAATAATATTATGACTTTAGATAGCTTTGAGTTGTATCGTAAACACAAGAAACAAACAAAAAATAAAAGAAATTGTCCAGTTCGTTGTTTAACTACCGGTAAAGAATATGCAACTATTACAGATGCAGCTAAATCTATTGGTGTAAATAGTTGGACAATGGGTTTAAAAATGGAAAAGGCTGGCAAATTTATTGATAGTAATGGAAATGAATATATCCGTTTGGTTCCTATGCAAACAACTTGTGATTATCCTGATACACCAGCTCGTATTGTAAAAGAACATACTGTAAAAAGTGTGCATAAAAAACAAAACTTTGTAACTGTTGAAAAGAATGTTTCTTTAGAAAATGCATTAGAAGCTATTAAAGAAGCGGCTATTGCAAAAATTAAAGCAGGTTCTTATCAAGAAGCAACTAAATATATCGACGCATTAGCATTGTTAAAATAAGAAAGGCAAATAAAATGAATATAACCACTTTAGATAACGGTTTGAGAGTAGTAACATATAATAAAGATTTTAATAAAGCTGTAATAGGTATATATGTAAATACTGGTTTAATTAATGAAACAGATGATATTAATGGTATTTCACATGTATTAGAGCATATGGCTTTTAAAGGTACTACTACAAAGACAGCTAAACAATTAGCTGAACAAATTGAAAATCTAGGTGGTTATATGAATGCTTATACAAGTAATGAAGTAACTGCATATTATGTAGGACTTTTACCGAAAGACTGGAAAACAGGTATTGATTTTTTATCTGATATTTTACAAAATTCTACTTTTCCAGAAGAAGAATTAGAAAAAGAACGTAATGTTATCTTAGAAGAATTATCAAGATCATATGATAATCCAACGCATATATTATTTTATCACATGATGTATAATACATATAGAAATTCAAATCTTAAAAATCCTATTTTGGGTCCTATTAAAAATATTGAAAAGTTTACTGCAAAGGATTTAAAAGATTATATGAAAAAGTGGTATACTTTAGATAATATGATTATTTCGGCAAGTGGTAATATTGATCATGATGAATTTGTAGAATATATTAAACAAAGTTTTACAAATTTACCAGAAAAACACGTCGTAGAAAAACAGATTATTGGATTTAATCCCGGAAGAAATGATTTTACAGATAAATTTGATCAAGCTCATATTTTATTAGCATTAAATGGTATAAATGCCGGTAGCTCAGAAGAACCTTTATATGGAGTATTTGTAAATATTTTAAATGGTGGAATGTCTTGTAGATTATTTCAAGAAATTAGAGAAAAGCGCGGATTAGCATATGCTGTTTCAAATGTAGAAGAAAATGGTAAAGATTGGGGATATTTTGGTATTTATCTAGGTGTGAACAAAGATAAAATTGAAGAAGCCATAGATGCATCAAAAGATATTTTGAAATCAATGATTACTAATATATCAGATGAAGATTTAGAAAAAGCTAAAAACATTACATTATTCAATTTAGCTAATAAATATGATAGTTGTTCACAGATGTCTATTAGTAATGCATATGATTTACTCTACAAAAACGAGGTAATATCATACAATGACCTAAGAGGTATAATTCAAGGAATGACTAAAGAAGATTTAATTAATTTTGCAAAAAGATATATTGATGATAATTTTTCAATTACAGTACTAAAACCGAATGAATAATACTATTTTTCCTGCTAAATTATATATACCAAATATTTTAAATTGTGTAACACCACAAAATGGTCCTGGAAATAAAAAAATTATTTCTTATGAGTTAACTCTTGTTTCTAAATGTTTATCAGAACAAGAAGTTAAAAAAATGGAAGCTTTATATAAAGTACAAGGTTTAAGTAATTACGCAAGATATAGTGTTGCGAATCAATATAATAATATATATGAAGAAACTTCAGATATTCTTATAAGTTCACCTTTAAATGGTGGGATGTTTACATTAATCTATCCAAAAGAAATACATCAAGAAGGTTATCATTCTTATAATTTTTATGCTCATTATATAGTAAGTGGTAAAAATATTTTAAATCCAAATTCTAAAAATATCTTAGCAAAAAGAAATAAATCATTAGCTTTAAATAAAAAAATATCTAAAGAAAGTGAATTAATTTCTACATATAGTAAAGATGTGATATGGTTAGATAGAAAATATATAAATAAATTATTAGAAAAAGAATTATCTAAATACGGTAAAAAATTAAATCCATATGTGAAAGTTATTATTTAGAGGATTTGTTATGAAAGAAGTTGTAAGAGATAAAAGAGGGGCTGCTCCTTGTAAGCATTGCCTTAGAAAAAGTAAAGGAAAACTTTTTAGTTATCCAGAAATTGCAGTAACAGAAGGTATGTATTATGCTAGATGCCCAAATTGTAATAACTGTGATAAATATGATTTTTTAGCACTAAGTGAAAGTAAATCTATCCGAGTTTGGAATGAATACATGGAAGGTAAGGGTTTTAGTGCTAACGAATAAGGAGGAAATATGTGTAAAAAATGGGATACTCGTTTTATAAATTTAGCAAAAGAAATAAGCTTGTGGTCAAAAGATCCAACACGAAAAATTGGAGCAATCATTGTAAATACTGATAAGCACATAGTCGGTACAGGTTACAATGGCTTTCCGGTGGGTATAAAAGATACGCAGAAACGTTTAAATGATAAAGAATTTAAAAGGGCAATTTCATTACATGCCGAAGAAAGTGCTATTTTAAATGCGAAATGCAATGTTGAAAATTGTAAAATTTATATTTATGGTTTATGCTGTTGTACTCATTGTGCTGCCTTAATTATTCAATCTGGTATAAAAGAGGTATATTATAAGTTATCAGAGCGTGGTGAATCGGAACATTGGCTTGCAAATACTAAATTAGCTCGTAAAATGTTAAAAGAAGCTAAAATAAAGGTATATGAATTATAAAACGACTTTACTAATTTATTTATTTATGATATAATGCAATTTAAGAGGTAATTATAAATGAATAAAGATATATTGAACGTTTTAAGAAATTGTAAAACAGCATATTCTTTAGGTGAAACATATGTTTTGTCTGAACAAGAAAAACATATTTTGAATGAAGAATTAAATATCGGTTTATTAGATAATACCATAGATGATTATACTTTTGATTTAATTTATTCAGAAGCAAAAAAATTATGGCCCACAGATCAATTTTTTAATGAATTAACTAGTGAAAATGTTGGTTATGGTATTGATATTACACATGCCGAACCAATGGGAAGTATGGATGAATTAAAAGCTGGTGACTGGGATAAATGGAAGATTGGTCATAATAAATTTATTTTGACAGATAAATTAGATGGTTGTTCCATCGTTTTAACTTACGATAAAGGTGAAATTATTCAGGCAGCCACACGAGGAAGAGGATTAGTTGGTAAATGCATATTAAGACATCTTTATATGATTAAAAATATTCCTTTAAAAATTCCTTTTCAAGAGAATATAGTTATTCGTGGTGAGTTATTATGTCCTAAAAATGAAATCAAGCAAATGCTAGATGATACAGAAAGAGTAACTGGCAAACGTCAAAAAAATGGTAGAAATACAATTGCTGGAGCATTAAATAGAAAAGAAACACAATTTTCTATATTCAGTCATTCAAAATTTGTTGCATATTGGGACTCAATAGATAAAGGTCAAAATATAGAAAAATTAAAAACTTATGGATTTACAATTCCATATTTACAACATATTTCTGGCAATACAACAGAAGAAGAATTAGTAGCTATTATTAAAAAGCGTTTAATAGAATCTGAATTTGAAATCGATGGAATTATTTTAACACAAGAAGATAATCCAGAACAAGGTTATATAGGTAGTTCATTAAATCCCAAAGCTTCCAGAAAATTAAAATTGGGTATTTATGATAATGTAGCTACATCTATTGTTACAAATATTATATGGCAAATATCAAAACATGGAGCATTAAAACCGGTATTAGAAATAAAACCAACAGAAGTATGTGGCTGTACAGTTACTCATATTACAGGACATAATTATGAAAATGTAATGAAAACATGTTGTGGTATTGGTGCCAAAATTAAATTTTGTAGAGCAGGATTAGTTATACCTTATTTACAAGAAGTTTTAGAAACATCTACTAATTTTAATTTACCAAAATTTTATATAAAAAGAGGCGTAGATATTTATTTAGATAAAGATAAAGATATAACCGGTAATTTAGATGAACAAAAAATTAAACAATTAGAATATTTTGGTAAAAAATTAGAAATAGAACAACTTGGGTATGCAAATTGTAAAAAACTATATGAAGCTTTACAAGTAGAGGAAATGGAAACAACTCCTGAATATGTATTATTATTACCAAATGGTTTTATTACTGCTATTATTGGAGAAAATGGTAAAAAAATAGAAAAAAGTTTAACTAATATTAAACAAAATTTATCTCAATCAAAATTGGCAGCAGCTTGTGGTGCATTTGGTCCATCTATAGGTGAAAAAATCTTAGAAACTGTATTCAATAAATATAATACTTTAGATGTATCAAGAGATCAATTATTAGTTTTAGATGGTTTTGCAGAAAATAGAGTAAAACAGTATGAAGAATATTTACCAAATTGGTTAAATATATATGCAAAAGTTTTAAATGGTGGTATACAATTTAGTAATATTACACATACTATTACTTCTGATAAATTTAAAGATAAAATTGTATGTTTTTCTGGTATTAGAGATAAAGATTTAATTAATTACATTAATGAAAATGGTGGGGAAGCTTCAGACAATTGGAAAAAAACTACAAATATTTTAGTAGTAAAAGACTTAAATAGTACTTCTAGTAAAATGAGTAAGGCAAAAGCTTCAAATTGTCTTATTTTAAGCATTGAACAAGCAAAGGAGTATTTTTATGGATAATGATACATTAACATTTGCGAAGATTAATCAACCTAATATTCAAGGTGGTAATATAAGTCTTTCTAATATTACTGGTACAACAATATCTTCATCATATATTTCTAGTTGCCAAGCTAATAGTTTACAAATTGGTAGTACTAGTATTGAAGAAGCAAAAATTATTACTAATAAAAAGATCATTAATTTGAATGAAGTTTTAACTTTAGATATGATATCTAAAGAAAAAGGTCCAGATAATATATATAAAGCTTTATTTCTTTCATTATGCAGAAATTTTCCAGAAGAAGAAGGACAAATGCGAGCACTTCTAAGAATGTATAATAACAATTATAGATATACAGTAATTGCTATTGAAAATAAACACATAAAAGAAGAATTAAAGCGATTAAACGAAACATTTAAGGATTTATAATAATGTTTTTTAATCATGATAATATAGAAATTTATGGTCGAGCACATGTTTATAGAATAAAGTTTGTTAGTTTTGAAAATAAAGCTTTTTCTGTAAAACATGCCGAATATAATTATATTGCTGATTATGAATTTTTAAA
>Ga0310696_10008961_pt1 | contig 11619 bp, 4 predicted proteins | sample AusTroGonzalo_MG_4_FD_203885 | JGI IMG/M metagenome (GOLD analysis project Ga0310696, IMG submission 203885) | Bovine rumen microbial communities from tropical cattle in Woodstock, Queensland, Australia - Gonzalo_02 (v2) (version 2) | ecosystem: Host-associated > Mammals > Digestive system >...
GATTGATGGCCGCATAGGCACTTTCCCAAGCCTGGTCGTCGGGAACCAGCATACAGAAGGTGCTATCCTCATCTTCAAGGTCGGCACGCATGATCTCACGGATCACATTGTTACGCTTCTTCATCACAGAGTCCAGATAGGTCTGCTTACCGTCGCGAAGCGGCCCGATCACCGAGGCATTCACATCAAGATAGTACTCATCATACTTCTGGATGTACTGCCTGATCAGGTCACAGCCCTGGAGATTATCAAAATTCTCGTAGAGGTTAGGATAGAATTCCGACAGGCCATTGATCTTGTGCATCACACCATTGGTAGCAGGGATGTTGACAGTATTATAAGGAATACCATCGAACGACTGCTGCGTGAAAGGATGATGCTTGGCATTGAGCGAGACAATATTCATACTCTCCAGCGCACTGGATACGGGGTAGTTATACTCCGTCATGTGCTGTTGCATAAACTGCTTGACGATGGTGGCACTATCACTGCCCATCAGGCGATTGTACTCCTCATTACTGATGGCATCATCTACAGGTGCCCAAACGGTATAGAATCGCGGGCTGTTGAGTGCCTCCGAGAATTTGCATTGCTTGGCAAGCGCCGTAAACTTGGTCAGCTGCGGGTCGCTGGAGATATTCTCCCACAGCGTCTGGTTGGCACTGGGCAGATCACCCCCCGACGGCACTGAGTTGTAATCAGAATAGTCGCTGCAGCTTGCGAATAGCAGCGCAGCAGTCACCCACCGACCTATTTTATTTATCTTGTTAATCATAACTTCAATTCTTCAATTTTTCAATTCTTCAATTCTAAAGATTAGTACCAGTCTTCTGTCATGGTCTGGCTATTGACAATGTCAAGTGGCACCAGCTCAATGAAGTCGAACGACCAACCCAGGTTGGCATCGTTCACCAGGTTCTTAATGCGCAGCCAGTAGTCCTTACCCTGCTCAAAGCGCTGGGTGGTGATGATCCGTCGGAGCATCATCGTGCCATAGCCCGATTCAGAGCGACAGCTGGTAGAGCCGATGATCTGGCTGGCAGCCGAATAGATATCATTCTCAGAATAGGTGAGCGGATCGGTATTGGTGTTATAGGTACCGCGCGAGAAGGATGCCGGCGCACGCATATAACCGCGCACATGCATACGCTGATCACTCTCCACGCCACAGTCCGACGTCTCATCATCGTTACGGTTCACAATGTCCTCATAACCGATAGTAGCATCCTGATAAGGATTGGCACAGGCGTCGAACGGAATGCCGATGGCCACCATATCCGACTGCTTCGACGTATTACCCAGGTAGAACTGCATCAGTCCGCCACGCGCCATCGGAGGATAGATGATACGCAACTCATAATCGCCTGTAGGCACATGCGGCAGTTTCACGGCGAAGTCGTAGACATCCCATCCCTGGAACTGGTCGGAATTGTGGGCGCGCCAGGCTCCCATCACACAGAAGCGCAGCAGCGTGCCGGGATTGTAGCACACGATATTGTCGAAATAGTTGTTCTGGAAGGCGATGCGGTTGCCGTCGCCACCACCATTCAGCGTACTCACCTCTGCCGGTGTGGCAAAGCGCAAGCCATTATTAATCAGCTCATAGAGGAACGTCGAAGAATCCAGGCGCAAGCGCTCGTGCAGCGCATCCCTGGCATTCTGGTCATACTTCAGGATTCCCTTGATACGATGGATATAGCCGTTCAGCGTCTCAATGCTATGGTTACGGTCAACCGACACGCCTTTGAACACCAGCGTATGGTCGCCATCGCCAGGCATACCGAAAAGTCCGAGTTTCTTGGTCAGCGTGTTGTTGGTCAGATAGCGGTTCAACCACAGATCCTTGGTGGTCTTGGGGTTCGTCTCCCACACCTTCAGCAGCGTGTTGGGCAGCATGGTCTCAAAATACTCCTGCGGCTCATAGCCGAAGCACACGTTCCACGAGGCGTTGGTCTGGGCATTCTTCTCATACACGATACGGTCGATAGGCATACCGGCACGCAGGATATGATAGGCCACGAACATGTTCACCACATTAAACGGATTGGTATAGTCGTCGCCCGTGCTGATCTTGATGCCCTTCTCGTTGATGTAGTCATACCAGGCGCCGCAGTTGCCATACCATTCAGCACACTTCGCCTTCAGGTCGTCGAAGTTGTTGATGCCTGCCGCACGGAACACATCGTCGGTCTCGGCAAACACGGTCCACTTGATCATACACTCCTTGGGATAATAGATCGAGTTGCCGTCGCGGTCGTTGTGGTTGTTACCCAGGTCGTAGGTCATGGCCGTACCGTCGGGATTGTTCTTCCGCTCTATCATCAGCGTGTCGGTATAGCCCGTCACCTCAAGGGCCGAATAGAAGATGCTCAGGTTCTTCTCACCCTCCACACGCAACTGGTCGTCGGTGGTGCGGTCGGAACGGGGTATCACATTCGAGCAGATATGCAGAATACCGTTGATGGCCTCGATATCGCCGTCGATGATGGCAGAGAGGTCGTTCAGACTGGTCAGACCGATAAACTCCTCCTTGTAGGCATTCTCGCCGAAGGTGCCCACACGGATGCTGCGACCGGTCTTCATCGTGGTCCATGTGGTGGCTGTACCGTCCAGGTCCACCTGCATGTGTTCCTCACCGGAAAGATGGAAACGCGCGATATCGTCGCACAGCGAGTCGGACATCAGCTCCACCTTCGCCATCACGTCGAGGCTGCTCCAATTGGCGCTTTCCGTAATACCGTTGTGCTTCAGCTTCGCCTTCGAAATGAGATACGACTCATCGTTGTAAAGACTGTCCAGGTAGGTGTTCACACCGTCGTTGAGCGGCGCAAAACAGGTGTACTCACCATACGTTCCCATATATTTGTCAAACTTGCCTTTCTGCAGAATGCGGTAGAACGCGCTCAGGTCCGTCCGCTCACGCAGCATCTCGGCGATCGTCTTCTGGTCTGAGGAGAATAGGTTTGAACCGTCTGGTTCCTCGTTGCAACTGCAAAGGAGACTGACGGCAGGTGTCAGCAGTAAGTAGAACACGCCTGCCATCGTCATCTTTATATATCTCTTCTTCATCATAACTTCAATTTTTCAATTCTTCAATTCTTCAATTCTACAATTAGTATTTCGAAGCCGATTTATATACAGGATTCTGTACGAGACTGGTGTTGATTTCCACCTCGTCCTGATTGATTGGCATATAGAGATAACGCTCATCGCGCATCTTTGCCTTCATGGCAGTAGGAACGGCATACTTGCGCAATGCCAACTCAAAGAACACATCACTGTTCATCACATAACCCTCTGAAAGTTTCTTCCTCAAGTCGGCCTTTGTTTCAGTATGACGGTAATTATAACGCATCAGGTCGAACCAACGCTTACCCTCGAAACACAACTCCCGGGCACGCTCGGCCAGCACCAGATCCTCCATCTTGTCTCTGTAGACAGAATACTTCATCGCGTAAGATCCCTTGTTGGCGTCAGACAAAGCACGGTCGTTGATAAACTTACAGATAGCAAATGCCTCCTCATTGCGCGTATCACCTTCGGCCTTACCACCCATGTTGTAGAGTTGCACAAGTGCTTCAGCCTTCATCAGCATCACGTCGGTCAGCCGGTACAGTATCCAGTTCTGAGGGATAGAAGCACGTGTGTCACGCTTGCTGTCGGCGCTATTACTGGTGCCTGCTGTCGATGTTGCCACAAACTTACGCACACCGAACTGCTCGGTGTTCGAACTGGTGGCATCATAAAGATACTCATAGAGGCGCTGATCCACGCTGTTCACCCAGACGCCATTACCCGTCTGGTCCACTTTTCCGTATATCGACGCAGCCTTCAGATAGCCATAGCCGTTGCTACTGGCATTGTTATAACGGAAATACATCTGGTCAAGACCTCTGTTCGTGACATTCGCGTTACGGAACTGCAGTTCGAAGATGCTCTCATCGGCATTCTGTCCCGTCTGACCAAAGATATCATTATACATCGTGTTATATTCCGAGAGATAATAGTCTTTCTCCTGATCGTCAGCGCTCCACCGGCGACGGGGATTCTGCTCGTAAGCCTCCTTCTTGGCCTGGATCACCTTGTCGCAGTATTTCACACAAGCCTCATAGTCGCTTGCATCACGATTCACGGAACCGCGCCAGAGATAGATATCGGCCAGAATGGCATTGATACCGTCTTGGTTCAGATATCCCTTGTCGCGCCAGTCACCGTAGGTGTTGCCTGCAATGGCATATTTCGAAGCCTCCTCCAGGTCGTTGATACACATGGTGAGCACGGAGTCGGGATTAGCCTGTGGTGCATTCAGATCGTCGCTACTGTTCAGATAGGCTCCCGGCGTCACGGGAATATCATGGAACACCTTCGTCAGATAGAAATAGCAGAACGAGCGCAAAGCCAGCATCTGTGCCTTGTTGGCATCATAGTCGCCACGCGTATAGTCCGGGTCTACGGCTATCACGCCCTCAGCCTTCTCCAGAACCAGGTTACAGTAATTGATGGCGGAGTAGAAAGGATACCAGGAGGTAAATGCATTCTCCGTCTCAATATTACAGGAATAAATCTGCTGCAAGGCTGTACGATAGGCAGCACTGGTAGGCAGTGTAGAGGTTACCACGAGTTCGTCGGAACGGAAGTCACCCCAGATTATCATATTGCGAATGGCAGCCTCGTCACGCAACTGTGCATAGGCCGCTCCAACGACAGCATCTACTTCGCTTTTCTTCTGCCAGTAGTCTTCATCCACGGTCTTGTTGTCGGGAAGAATCACCGTATCGACACAAGAGGTTAGGAGTAAAGCCATCACCCACTTCATATTATTTATGCTCTTCATCATAACTTCAATTTTTAATTCTTCAATTCTTCAATTCTTCTATTAGAAGCCGAAGCTCAGGCTGGCTGTGATAGACTTTGACCTTGGAGTGGTCGCACCATCAGAGGCTGGTGTATAGGTACCAGAAGCGATTTCCGGATCTATACCCGTATACTTCGTCCAGCAGAAGAGGTTGTTCATTGTCACATAAGCCGACAGAGTACTCAAACCAAGTTTCTTGATCTGTTTCTTCGGAACGCTGTAAGAGATTTGCAGGTTGTTGAAACGCAGGAACGAACCGTCCTCAACGAAACGTGAGCTCACCTGATAGTTATAACCCGTTCCGTAGAGCGCACGTGGTATCTGCGTCACGTCACCATCCTTACGCCAACGATAGGTAACAGAAGAGCACTGGTTCTCTGTGCCGTACATGCTCTCCAGACCCATACGTGCCGTATTAATGATCTTATTTCCCCAACGGAAGTTGAAGCGTGATATCAGTTTCCAATTGCCATACTGCAGCGTGAAACTGAAACCTCCCTGCATCTTAGGCAATGAATTGCCAAGATATTTGATATCGAGCTCGTTGACGGTACCATCGTGATTCACATCCTCATAGATGGCATCACCACCCTTGAACTCATATTCGGTATCACCATAATAATAGGTAAGGTGCTTGGGCACACCGGTATTCGTCATGATAACCTTACCCTCTTCATCAGTAGCCACAGGGAAGGTCTTTCCCTCAGCAAGCTGTTGGTTGATCCATGCCTCGTAGTTCCAATCGTATGTCTCACCACGGGCAGCAGCCTGTGTCTGCAACTGGAGCTGCTTCGTGTTGTAGTTGGTGAGATAGTCGTATGTATACTGGAACACGCCTAAGTTCTGGAATCCATAGATAGAGCAAAGCGGGTCGCCCACCACCACGCGGCTGAGGATGGATTTGGAACCACGGTTACTCCAGCTGGGCTGAGAGTTCAGGTTGTCGAGTACGCGCTGATCCATCTCCAGCAGTTTGTTGACGTTCTGAGCCAGGTTGACGCTGGCAGAGACAGAGAATTTTTTGACCTTGATGAACTTATTAGCAGTCACCGACAACTCCCAACCTTTGTTTTCCATTTCACCTACGTTTCCGTAAGAGAGTGTGGTAGAGGTGTTCCACGTAGCGGATGTGGGAATAGGCAGTCTCTGCATGATCAGGTCCTTGGTATTCTCTTTATAAAGGTTCAGGTCGAACTCGAACATATCTTCGAACAAGCCTAAATTGAAACCGAGGTTCAGACCGGTCTTCTTCTGCGGACGCAGGTCGTCGAGCTTCATACCGCTCATCGTAGTATAGTAGCCTGTGCCATAACGTCCCGCACGTGACGTATACTGGTTAAAGTAATTGTCGACAGAGACGCTGGAGCTACCCGTGATACCCCACGAGCCACGAATACCGAGCATCGAAACCACCTTCCTCAAGGGCTCGAAGAACTTCTCTTCGCTGAGATTGTATCGCAAGGATACGGAAGGCGAAATGAACCAAGGATTCTTGGGTCCGAACTTAGAGTTACCATCGCCACGTAATGAGAAGCCAAGCGTATAACGCGACTTATAAGAGAAGTGGGCGTTGTAGACAAAGTCCTGCCAAGCTGACTTTGTAGTACTTGGCTGGTTGTCCATGCTTAACAGATGGGCATCGATGGTTGCCGACTCTATACCATTTGGTATGGCGTTCTGACCGATATACTGATAGGTATTCTTCTGTGTACCAGCCTCATACCTTGCCAACATGGTAAGATAGAAATCTTCATTCTTGAAAGCCGGCGTGAAAATCAGTTCCACGCGCGAGCCCATCTTAAACTGGTTGTTCTCCGTATTGGTGATGAAGTTATAGTCACTGTCAGTATAACTACCGTTAGAAAGACTTCCAGGCATATAGGTCGGCTTCGAGTAAGCATAGATATCGAAGTAGACACGACCATTGAAGGTCAGACGGGTCTTACCGTTTTCCGTGCCAAGCAGTTCGTACTTGATATTGAAGTCAGGCACGATGCTATAGGTCTTTTCCTTCTGCCAGGAGTTGTTGGCGTATGCCACAGGGTTACCAATAGCCACAATGTCTGACAACTGAGAGGAGGTATAGTTACCGTCATCAGGTGTCATGCCATTGACTGTAGGATTCATCAGGAAGTACTCTCCCGTATTGTTATTATACTGGTCCATGCGGTAGATGCTGGCATTAGGTGCCATTGCCAGAGCCATGGCTAACAGGTTATTATGCGAACCGCTGCTCTTGCTGCTACCGTATGTATAGTTCTTCAGGTTGTCGGTATACGTCAACGCGAAGTTGGTGGAGAAGCGGATGCGGTCTGACACGTTGTAGTCGAGCACCAGACGTGTGGTCAGACGATCCATCTTCTGCTTGATAATCGTTCCTAACTGGTGGCTATAGCTACCTGAAATACGGAAGGTTGCCTTCTGTCCACCACCGGAGATATTGAAGTTGGCCTCATGCTGCTCACCAAACTGCTTAATCTCCTTCACCCAGTCGGTGTTCTTGTTCCAGTTGTTGGCCTCGGCCCATGACTCAGCGGGGATGTAGTTAATCTCGTTGATGGTCGATGTGGCAGAACTGCTCTGTGTGGGGTTATAAAACTCCTCCTTGAGCATCATGGTGTAGTTGTCACCATTCAGCAGGTCGTAGCCTTTAGGCATCCAAGTACCTGTAAACTTATAGCCGAGCGTCACTTTGGGTTTTCCACGAGCACCACGCTTAGTGGTAATCATAATCACACCATTGGCACCCTGCGATCCCCAGATGGCCGTAGCGGCAGCATCCTTCAGAACCTTGATGTCAGCAATATCATCCACACTCACGGCGAGCAGACTTGAGAAAGCCTCTTCGTCGATATTCTCTGGATCGAAGTCGGCTTTATCATATTCAAAAATCTTATCGTCGACCACAATCAGCGGTTCTGCGTTACCGCTCAATGTCGACACACCACGCAGACGCATGGACGTACCGGCACCGAGGTTACCAGAGTTGCTGACGATATCCAGACCGGCAATCTCACCTTGCAGCGCTTCGTCGGCTGAGGTGAAGGCCATACCATCCACCTTATCCATGCTGAAAGTCTGCTGGGAAACGGATATCTCGCGCTTGTCGATGTTCAGACCGCCAGAACTGGTGCGACGACCCTTAACGACAACTTCGGAAACGGTCGTATTCTCACTCTCCATCTTGATTTTGAAGGTAGTCTGGGTACCAATGTTCACAATCTTGGTTTTATTACCCACATACGAGAATACGAGTTTATTCTTCGGGTTCTTAATCTCCATGGAGAAGTTACCCATCATATCAGTCTGTGTAGCACTGACGATACGGTTGTTCGCATCGCGCTCCACCACGTTGGCCATCATAATCGGTCCCATGGCATCTTCCACCGTACCTGATATGACTTTACCCTGTGCCCACATCGTCTGAGCGATGACAGCAAACAGGAGAGTCAATAGAAATTTATATTTTGCCATAACTACAATTCTTCAATTCTTCAATTCTTCAATTATCAATACTGTCTGTTGCTGTTAAAACACAATGGTGTATCAATACCGTGAACCGTCACGAAGGCCGACGTCTCGATGATGTTGTATCGACCATACGTTGCATCGTTCTTCTCAGTAGTCGTGATGTCACGGGCAATCAGATTGGCAGTGTCCGAAGAAGCATTGATGGTCACCGCCGTATTGGAGGCATCCTTCACCGTGAGTTTGTAGTCACCGCCAGAGACGGTCAGCGTCTGGGCAATACCGAGAGCGTTCGAACAGAAGGTGGAGTACACAGGTTCAGGAGTGGTCAGACCTGTCTCGGGATCATAGTTCTTGAAGTAACGGTCAGCAAAGAGCGAACTGTTCTGTGTATGATAACGCACGAACTTCGCCATCTTATCCAACTGCTCCTTCACATATTTCGAAGCATCGCTTTGGCTCTTGAATCCGTACTCAGAGGCTACGCTCTCCCAGTTGTTCACAATAGCCATCACCTTTTTCCAGGTAGGCAGACCCATTGTCTGCTGTGCCTTGACCATTGCCTCGTATGTAGGAGCATAGACCGTGTAGTTATAGGCACTGAGCATACCCCAGTTATCGTTATCGTCAATTACGCGATAAGCCTTCATCTTAGTCTTCTTCTGGGCCTCGGTTTCGTTCTTGTCGCCCGTCACGATACCCGCGAAGGAATAGATTTCCTCATTGTTAAACTGCAAGCAGAAGTTCAGGAAATGGTCATATTCGGGAGCGTTATTATCGTAGTCGGCATTCTCGTCATAGAATTCCGGCCGTGACAAGGTCTCCATCACACTTGTGATGGTGGGCTGTATGGGATAGTCCAGACGGTAAACGGTACCATTCTCGATCTTCGCATCAGCGCTGTTAATATCAAAGGTCTCGGTGATGGTCGACCACTGTGAGGGATCAGCAATCTGCAGCCCACCTGCCACCTTGTTATCGTTGACAACAACAACTCCGCCATGCTTGGTCTTATAGTATTTGTTGCCATAGAGGGCGTACTGCGGATTACCCTGTCCAGTTTCAGTAGAATCGGCCAGCACGATGGTGCAGTAGTCCAGAAGATCCTTGATCTGGCTGTTGAATATGCCTGATTCGATATTGATATCCTGCGCACCGGCTGTTTCCACGTATGAACTGAGCTGATTGTAGGGACCTGACTGATAGATGTATTTCTTCACCAGGATATGGAAACTGCCGTCAGCCTGAGGATCAAAGCGGAAGCGCAATCCCTTCAGGCCGTCATCATCCCTCACAGAGGTAGGATCGATAACGATAAACTGTGTCTCGTTGTCTGTAGGAACGAAGAGACCATAGCGGGCCTTCATCGAGAGCAGATAGTAATACATGTCGGCACCGAGCTTCGAGGGTGTACCAGCCGTCACCTGGTGGTCGTTCAGCATCTCACCCATGGTGCGCATGTCGTTATAGACTGAGGCAGGACCGAGTACAGAATTATACAACTTCGGTCCAAACAGTTTCTTCATCTTATAAACCACACCGTTGTTGGCAATGGTGACATCGTAATTACCGTTGTCCTTTTTGATAATGTCATCTCTTGTCACATCCAGAAACTCAAAAGCATCGTTCTGCACCGTCGAGAATGTGCTGGGCACCGTCTTTGTGAGATAGGGCTTCATCACATTGTTCAGGATGCTGGCAAAGATCGAGGGATCGTTATTATAGATGGCATCGAGATGGTCGTTGAGGTTGGCAGCCGTCAGGGCAAGACCGGGAACGCCAAGGTTCTTGAGGATGTAGGCACCCTCCTTAAGGAAATAGTCTTCTACGGCCTTGTCGTCAGGCGCCAGGAAAGCGCCGATCTCCGCATCATCATCCACGGGCTGACCCTTCAGCGTAGGATTGTAGTAGTTCCATCCCGGGTCGAAGTCCAGCAGACGGTTGTCGGCAACGGTCATACCTCGTATCGGCTGCGCCAACTTCGAACGCTGTGAGTTCTTGCTCAGATAGCGGATGGCAAACACCGTATCCTGACTACTGGAGCCCGCTGTCTCATTATACTGCTCCGTCAGCGTCATATCGGCATCGGGGAAACTGTAGTAGTCCAGCATACGTGAGATATAGCGGGTGTCGCTGCCTGAGCGCAGGATCTCTGCCATGTTACCAGGATTCACAAGCACCTCGTTCAACTGGTGGATATAACCGTTCTGGCAGACCACATCAGCCTTCACCACCTTACGGTCGAAGACGTAGGCATCGCCATCAACATAATCCTGACCTGTCAGCACCTTGAAATCGCTGTCGTCGCCAGTCACCGTCATGTTGTTGTTCAGCATATACTCACCCGTAAGATGCACCATCGGCGCTACGGTGTTGTCGAACACTGCCAGGATCGTCCCATTAGCCCCGCGGAACCTGTCAAAATACTTATTATTCGCAGGCATGTCCTGAGGTGAGAATGGTGCCACAGCGTATGAAAGACGCATGTTTGTGGCGTGCTTCACCAACTGCCCCTGCAGCATGTTACCTGCTGCATTCTGCTTGTTGGAGAGTGTTCCCACGAGGATGGCATTGTCGATCATGGTCGAGAACAACAACTCTGCCTTCTGTGAATGGGTTAGCTGTTCATAGCTGCTAACGCCAAACTTGTTGTTTCCCCCTGCAAAGAATCTTGCAAAGGCATCATCATTGGCCGGGAAGATCGTCTTACTACCAGTTTTGCTCAGCACTTCCGTGTAACCTAAGTCATCAATCAGCTTACAGTACGTGCTGAACGTGCCTTCAAGCTGTGAAGACTGCTGAAGCTCTTTGTAGATACTCTCGCCAAGCCAAGATGGCAATTCTCCCTCCGGCACCAAATAGTCCTTCTTACAGGACACAAGGCCTATGCACAAAAGGGATGCATACAAAAAGAGTTTTTTCATAAATGGTTTGTTATATTAATGATTTTATTGATTTGCTAGGGATTTGTGCTGCAAAATAACTAAAAATTATCGAATCTTGCAACTATTTAACAATGTATTTTTATAAATAGGTGGTGTTTCGCCAAATATCTAAGCCTTATTATCAAATAACCAAGGGTTATAACAAAATAACCCACCCTTATCCGGCGATAAGGGTGGGTTATTAAAGAATAATATAAGTCAGACTTACTTCACTACGATCTTCTTTCCGTTCTGGATGTAAATACCCTTTGTCGGAGCAGTCTTCAGCCTCTGACCACTGAGTGTATAGATACCCTCAGACTTAGCAGCAGACTTGACAGTTGTAATTCCTACAAACGGATCAGTAGCACC
>Ga0310696_10008962_pt1 | contig 11619 bp, 12 predicted proteins | sample AusTroGonzalo_MG_4_FD_203885 | JGI IMG/M metagenome (GOLD analysis project Ga0310696, IMG submission 203885) | Bovine rumen microbial communities from tropical cattle in Woodstock, Queensland, Australia - Gonzalo_02 (v2) (version 2) | ecosystem: Host-associated > Mammals > Digestive system >...
GAGTGGTTCAAACGATTCTTTGTATTCGCCGTTTTTGATAACTATTTTGCCTGTGCTAGTAAATGCAGTTCCGTTTCGTGCAATACGTGTTGGCAAAACGCAATCAAACATATCAATTCCACGAATAACGCCTTCAACCAAGCAATCTGGGCTTCCAACACCCATCAAATATCTAGCTTTATCCTCTGGATAATTTGGTGCCATTTCGTCCATGAGCTTATACATAAGTTCCTTTGGCTCACCAACAGAAAGCCCACCAATAGAAAAGCCAACATCTGCTTTTTTTGCAACGTTTTCAAGTGCGCGTGCGCGCAAATCGCTAAAAAAGTTGCCTTGAACAATTGGAAAAAGCATTTGTTTATCGTTTTTGTGATAAGCAATACACCTATCCAGCCATTTCTCTGTTCTATCTAGTGCTTGACGCGCGTATTCGTAGCTAACGCCGTAGTTTGAGCATTCATCAAATGCCATAATAATATCAGCACCAAGTTTGTTTTGAATATCTATTGATTTTTCTGGCGAAAAAAAGTGCTTGCTTCCATCTAAATGACTCTTAAATTCAACGCCATCGTCAGTAATTTTGTTCAAATCTGCAAGCGAAAAAACTTGAAATCCGCCACTATCAGTAAGTATTGGCTTGTTCCAATTCATAAATTTATGCAAATCGCCAGCTTTTGCAATCAAATCTTCACCAGGACGCAAATAGCAATGATAAGTGTTTGCCAAAATTATTTGGGCGTGAATATCATTTTCTAATTCCCTTGGTTCAACGGCTTTAACTGTCGCCCTTGTGCCAACAGGCATAAATACTGGTGTCTCAATAACTCCATGAGGAGTTTTGAGTTCGCCAATTCTTGCAAAAGTGTTAGAAGATTTTTCTTTAATTTTAAATTCAAAATTGTTATTGTGTTTCATAAACATTCCTTGTTTTTTCTGTTATTCAATGTGCTATGTCAGACAAAATACCCTATTTTATTAGCATGCTATCGCCAAAACTAAAAAATCTGTATTTCTCTTTCACGGCAGTATTATACATTTTGAGTGTTTCTTCTCTTGACCCAACAAAAGCAGAAACAAGCATAATCAGTGTGCTTTCTGGCAAGTGAAAATTTGTTATAAGTGCGTCCACAAACTTGAATTTGTATCCGGGATAAATAAATATGCTTGTGTCCTTGCCTCCGGCATGAATAATGCCATTATCGTCTGTCATGCTCTCGAGCGTGCGCACACTTGTTGTGCCAACTGCAACAATGCGTTTGCCATTTTGTTTTGCATTGTTGAGCAAATTGGCAGTTTCACTAGATACACTAATGTGCTCGCTGTGCATAACATGTTTTTCAACGTCCGTCACCATAACAGGCCTAAATGTGCCAAGACCAACGTCCAAAGTTACTTCAGCAATTTGAACACCCATTTGCTTTATTTTATCAAGCAATTTTTGAGTGAAGTGCAAACCAGCAGTTGGTGCAGCGCTTGAGCCCTCAACTTTGTTATATACAGTTTGATAGCGGTCTTTGTCTTTCAATTTTTCTTTGATGTAAGGAGGCAGCGGCATTTCACCAAGTTTGTCCAGTTGTTCTTCAAGCGTGCCACTTTTAACGTCAAATTGAACAACCCTGCCACCTATTTCTTCAACATCACCAATGATTTTGCAAGAAAGTTCTTCACTAAAATGCAAAATAGTTCCAACAGGTGCCTTTTTTGCTGGCTTCAAAAGTGCTTCATATGTGTTAAGTTTTACTCTTTTCAAGAGTAATAACTCAATTTTTGCACCTGTTATTTTATAGCCATAAATTCTAGCGGGAATAACTCTTGTATTGTTGACAACAAGAATATCATTTTCTGACAAATACTCTGTTATATCATGAAAAATTCTATGCTCAATTTGCCCAGTTTTTCTGTCGTACACCAAAAGTCTAGAACTATCTCGTGGTTCTAGTGGTGTTTGAGCAATCAATTCTTGTGGCAAATCATAATAAAAGTCGCTAGTTTTCATAATATTCCCAATTATTCGCTATATGGTCTGTGCAGGTGTTTATATGCTGGTTCAAGAGGTATTCTACCTCTTGGTGTTCTCGATATAAAGCCAAGTTGAAGCAAATATGGCTCATAAACATCTTCAATTGTGCCTGCCTCTTCTCCAGTTGCGGCAGAAAGCGTGTCAAGGCCAACAGGTTTTCCATTAAACTTATCAATCATGGTCAGCAACAAACGTCTATCAACAAGGTCAAGACCAAGCTCATCAATATCCATTTTTTTGAGAGCTAATTTTGTGATGTCCAAATTAATTTCTCCATGACCAAGCACCTCGGCAAAGTCACGAACACGTTTTAATAATCTGTTGATTATTCTTGGTGTTCCTCTGCTTCTGCTTGCAATTTCTGTTGCAGATTTATCGTCAATTTTGATTTCCAAAATATTCGCGCTACGTCTTGCAATTTGCGCAAGTTCGTCTGGTGTATAAAGTTCAAGTCTGCACATAACACCAAATCTATCGCGCAGTGGGCTTGCAAGTGTGCCCGCTTTTGTTGTTGCACCAATGAGCGTAAATTTTGGCAAGTTTATTCTCATGCTTCTTGCAGATGGTCCTTTGCCAATCATAAAGTCAAGCGCAAAGTCCTCCATTGCAGGATATAAAATCTCCTCAACGCTGTGATTGAGTCTGTGAATTTCATCAATAAACAAAACATCATTTTGATTAAGGTTTGTAAGAAGTGCAACCAAGTCAGATGGTTTTTCAATTGCTGGCCCACTTGTTATTTTAATTTGCACACCAAGTTCGTTTGCAATAACGCTTGCAAGTGTTGTTTTTCCAAGACCTGGTGGTCCATACAAAAGGCAATGGTCAAGTGCTTCACCACGTTTTTTTGCAGCTTGAATATAAACCATCAAATTGTCCTTAATTTGTTTTTGTCCAACAAACTCATTCATAGTTTTTGGTCTAAGAACATTTTCAACAGCTTCATCTTCTTCAATGTGGGAACTGCTTATAAAGCGTTCGTCAAATTCTTCTTCTTCAAACATAACCTATTTCCTTAAATTTTTGTTAGTGCATGTTTAACAATATCTTCTGCGCTCATGCCTTCTTTTGCAACCATTTTAACGGCTTCTGTTGCAGTTTGCTTGTTAACACCCAAAAGAATGAGTGTCTCAACAGCGTCAGTCATTTCTCTAGAAGCCACAATAACAGGGCTAACACCACTTGTTTTTGGATCAAATCCATCAATGCCAAGAATATCTCTAAGCTCCAAAATAATGCGTTCTGCGGTCTTTTTGCCAAGCCCTTTAATGCTGGCAAGCAATTTTACATTGCCTGTTGAAATGCAGTTTGCAAGACTTGCTACGTTCATGCCAGAAAGAATGCTCATTGCAAGTTTTGGACCAACACCAGAAACAGAAATCAAGTTCAAAAACAGAGATTTTTCTTGCGTGGTTTCAAAGCCAAAAAGGCGCATTTCATCTTCTCTCACATACAAGTATGTGAGAAGTGTAACATTCTCTTTCTTGCTCGAAAGATTGTAAATTGTGTTTGTGCTAGCGGTAACTTCAAATGCCATCATGCCACTAGAGATTGCTACTGTGTTTTCATCAATAATGCTAGGTTTGCCTGTAACTGAATATATCATAATTACCTCATGCTGGAATCAACCAGTCTTATGTTTGTTTGTGCGTGAGTGAGTGCTGCTGCAAGTGCGTCAGCTGCATCATCTGGTTTTGGAATGCTTTTTAGACCAAGCATCATCATTGTCATGTATTGAACTTGATGCTTAACTGCTCTGCCATTGCCCGTCAGTGCTTGCTTGATTTGCAGTGGCGTGTATTCATAAAGAGCTTTAACCTTTTTGACTGCATTTTGAATAATAACGCCTCTTGCTTCTGCAACCATGATGCCCGTTGTGATGTTTGTGTTAAAAAATAACTCTTCAACACTAATTGCGTCTGGATGAAATTTGTCAATAAGTGCATTAACTCCTTCGGCAATCACGTCTAATCTATAAGGGAATTTCATATTTTTGGGAGTTGTTATTGCACCATAATCAAGTGGCCTACATTTGCCACGAGAATCTTTTTCAATAACTCCCCAACCAACAATAGCATAGCCGGGGTCAAAACCCAAAATAATCATTTTTCACCTATATTTACATTTATTATAATAAATCAAACATATGTTTGTTGTCAAACAGATTGCAATTAAAAAAGTCATAAAAAAGCCACCAATTTTGGTGGCTAAGTATGAAAAATAATCAATCACATTTGATTTTGGACCATTTGACGTCTTTCACTAAAAATGATTTGAAATAAACAGGCACCCAACTAATCAAAAACATTGGAACAGTAAACACGGCGCCTGCAATTTGTTTTTTTGAAAGTCCAGAAACTTTTCTATCTGCCAAAAGTCCAAACAAAGCCCAAAAGCCAAGACCAATATAAATAAGAGCAAAAGTTAGCAGTGAGCCAAACATAGCATTAAGCCAAAATGGATTAGCAAGACATGCCAAAACAATGGTTGTAACAACCGAGAATAACAAGAACGCAAAAGCGCTAACAATCATCAAGATGATTGGCACGAGTGAAAATACGGTGTCAAATTTGTATATTCCAGTGTTATATTTGCACTTTGCACTTTTTATTTCTTTTGCATATTTAAAGTCAACTGCATTATGCCCTTTCACCCAGCGCAAACGCTGTTTTGAGCTTTGAATATAAGAAGTTGGGGTTTCATACAAACTTTTTGCGTATTCACAATAATAAGATTTAAAGTTGTGCGTAGCACAAAAGATGCTAAGTTCATAATCTTCAGCTAGAGTTGTTAGTGGCCAATCTCCGCCCCATGCATCTTCAATAATTGTTTTATTAATTAGAAGTGGCGTTCCCTGCAACACAACATTTTGACCATGTTCACTGCGACATTTGTTGTTCATAGAGTTAACAAAAGTCATTGTTAGTGCATTTCCACAAGAAACCCATTGAGCAGTAGGATGTTTAACGCGCTTTGCACCCAATACAACATCATTGCCTGCACAAAATGCATTGTGCATTTTTTCAACAAATTCTTCGTGCATGCAGTTGTCGGCATCAATAACAAAATAGCCATCAAAACGTTTGCCAGAAGCATAAATATCCTTGATTGCAAGACTGAGTGCTCCACCCTTGCAACCTGGTGCATATGGCAAAACAAAGCTATTAATGTTTTCATAGTTTTTGCAAATGTCTATTGTTGGATCATTTTTGTCCTCAACAATAACAAATGTTGTTATATTTTCTTTGTTATATGTTTGTTTTGCAATACTATCTAGGGTATCCTTGATGATTTTGCTTTCATCACGAGCTGGTATCAATATTGCATATTTTTTGTCTTGTGGAGCTTTTGCACATTCTTTTTGTTGTGAAAAAGCATATTTCCAAAAATGTATTTTGTAAGAAAACAGAAGGCAACCAAGCACGAGCAAACTAGCACATGTTATTGCCACAATATAATAAAAGTTCATAAATATTTAGTCCGAAACGAACTCTCCTCTTTTGAAAAATAGTATACTTGTTGCCATAAAAAACAACATTTTGATTATATCAAATTTTAATTTAACAGGCAAACAAATTGAAGTAATTGCAAAATAAAAAAGTCAACTTGCGTTGACTTAATATTATTCTGTCATTTCTGCATTAGTATATACTTCTTGAACATCGTCAAGGTCTTCAAGGGCATCAATCAGTTTTTGTATGCTTTCGCTTGCACCTTGATCAAGAGAAATGAGGTTTGTTGGTTCATATTCTACTTCGCTAGATGCTGGTGCAATACCTGCTTCTTCAAATGCCTTAACAAGTGCATGCAATTTTTCTGGTGCAGCCAAAACAACAAAAGAATCTTCTTCTGTTTGAACATCATCTGCACCTGCATCAAGAGCAATCATCATAATGTCATCTTCACTTAAATTGCCCTTTTCAATCACAATAACAGATTGACGATTGAACATAAAAGTAACACTGCCAGTTGTGCCAAGACTACCGCCAGATTTATCAAACAAATGACGAACATCTGCTGCTGTTCTGTTTCTGTTATCAGTCAAACATTCAACAATAAAAGCAACACCATGAGGGCCATAACCTTCATAAGTGATTGCATCATAGCTCTGAGCAGTTGTTTCGCCCATTGCCTTTTTGATGCTTCTAGTTATGTTGTCATTTGGCATATTGTTTTGTTTTGCCTTTTGAATAACGTCATAAAGTCTGCTGTTGGTGTTTGGGTCTCCACCACCAAGTTTAACAGCAACCGCAATTTCTCTGCCGATTTTGGTAAAGATTTTGCCACGTTTGGCGTCCATTTTGCTTTTTGTGGCCTGAATATTGTGCCACTTTGAGTGTCCACTCATAAATATCTCCTTATCCTATATGTTTTTGCCATTAAGCGCATACATAAGCACGCTGGCAGAAACACCTGCATTCAAACTTTCAACACCACGTTTCATTGGCAGTCGAATTAGTTTTCCTGCACTCTTTAATTCTTCACTTACGCCATGTCCTTCGTTTCCAACAACAATGGCATAATCTCCAAATGGCTCATAATCAAATATGTTCTGGCCATTCATGTCTGCAATCAAAAGTTCAATATTGTGTTTTTTGCAATAAGAAATGATTGCATTTTCTTCAACAGGATACACATTTGATGACAATATCACCCCACTACTGCTCCTAACAACTTTTGGCGAATAAGCATCAACACAATCAATTGCAAAAATATGTTCAAAACCAGTTGCTTTTGCTGTTCTAATAATTGTGCCCATGTTGCCGGGGTCAGAAATCCTGTCAAGTATCAATAGTTTGTCGCCAGCAGAATACTTATATGGCTTAACAACTGGCAAAACCAGCTCAGCCACAATACCCTGTGGGGTTTGTGTGTCGCAAAGTGAATCCATCACATTTTTTGAAACAACAATTACTTGTGCACTGCACAAAGCAATAATATCGGCAAATCTTGCTTCCTGATTTTGTTCAACAAATATTTTGTCAACCACAAAACCACCAGCAATTGCATCAGCAATTTGTTTTGGACCTTCAAGCAAAAAATGGCCTACTTCTCTACGATATTTCTTTTCAAGAAGTTTGCGCGCTTGTTTAACCAAGTTATTATCATTGCTTGTGATAATGTCCATCAATTTGTCCCCCATCACAAAAAATATCTCAGCAAATGCGAGATATTTTTTTAGTTATGCACCAAGTGCTTTATTTGCTTTTTCGCAAAGTTCGCCAAATGCTTTTTTGTCGCTTACAGCAAGTTCAGCAAGAACTTTTCTGTTAAGTTCAATGTTTGCAAGTTTAAGTCCGTGCATAAGTTTGCTATAAGAAAGGTTATAAGCTCTTGCTGCTGCATTAATTCTTGCAATCCAAAGACGACGGAAATCACGTTTCTTGTTTCTTCTGCCAACAAATGCATATTGTTCACTTCTCATAACGGCTTCGCGAGCAATTCTAAATTCTCTATGCTTTGCTCCCCAATAGCCCTTAGATAGTTTTCTAATTTTTACTCTTCTTTTATTTGCACTAACGCCTCTTTTAATTCTCATTAGTCTATCCTCCTATTAGCCTTGTTGTCCAACAAGTTTTTCAATTGTTTTTGCTTGTGTTTTAGAAACATAAGCAGGTCTTCTTGCATTTCTCTTTCTTGCTGTTTCTTTGCCAGCGAGCAAGTGTCTTTTGTTTTGACGAGCACGTTTTATGTTGCCACTTTTTGTAACTTTAAATCTCTTTTTAGCGGCACTATTTGTTTTTTGTTTTGGCATTTTTTTGCCCTCCCTTTTGTTTAAAATTGTTTTTTGTTATTTTTTTGTTATTGGCGCAACAATAGTAATAATGTTTCTGCCTTCAACTTTTGGCTCTTTTTCTTTAACGCCATATTCTTTTAGCATTTCAAAGAAAGAGTTTGAAATTTCAATACCACGTTCCCAGTAAGCCTGTTGACGACCACGCATCCAAAGTGCAACTTTAACTTTGTTGCCAGCTTGCAAAAATCTAATTGCGTTTTTTGCTTTGACTTGCATATCATGAAGTTCAATAGTCATGCTGAGTTGAACTTCTTTAAGTTCGGTTACTTTTTGGTTTTTGCGTTGTTCCTTTTCGCGTTTTGCTTTGTCAAACACATATTTGCCATAGTCCATAAGTTTGCAAACCGGAGGAACGGCATTTGGTGAAATCTTAACTAGGTCATAGCCTTGTTCTTCAGCAATTTGATTTGCTTTAAAGCTAGACATAATGCCAAGTTGTTCGCCCTCTGCTCCAACAAGTCTTACTTCAGAATCTCTGATATCTTCGTTGATTTGATGTTCGCGTTTTACTGCCACATTAACTCCTTTTCACTTTTCTAAATAAAAAGTGAGATGCTTTCAATCAAGAAAACATCTCACACAAATAACAAATACAATTATTCAATTGAAATTATTTTTTGCAAGACCAACAAAAATCTTTCATTCGGTTGGTGGAAATGTTTTCTCTTTGTTTAAGCGTGCTTATTATATATTATAAAAATATAGTTGTCAAGCACTTTTATTATTAATTTTATCCTGTTTATTTGTCTTCGCCCAGCGCTTTAAGCACCGCTTGACAACTTGGATTATCCATAAGTTTTTTGACTATGTTGTAATAATAATCAACTCTTTCTTGGTTTATTAATTCTTCTATGTTATTGTTCATGCTCATATTATAGCACCTTTTAAATTTAACAAAATTTTTTGCAATAATTATTTTTTATTATCAACTTCACTCTTAAGCTGACAAATAAATTCGCCAAGGTCAAGGTCTTTAAGTTCTTCGCCACTGCGTTTTCTCACGCTTATTTTGTTTGAAGCAACTTCATTTTCTCCAATAATGATCATATATGGCACCTTTTCTAGTTGCGCAGCACGAATTTTGTATCCCATTTTCTCAGCGCGGAAATCGTCTTCTACCCTAAAGCCGGCACGGCGAAGCTCTGCAGAAACTCCTTTTGAGTATTCCAAACTTTTGTCGCTAACAGGGATAATTTTAATTTGAACTGGTGCAAGCCACACAGGCAAAACACCTTTGGTTTCTTCAAGCAAAAATGCAGTAAATCTGTCAAGTGAGCCAAGAATTGCCCTATGAATAACAACAGGACGTTCTTTTTCATTATTTTCGTTTACATATTCAAGCTCAAAACGTTCTGGAAGTTGGTAATCTAGTTGGATTGTTGAAAGTGTAACGTCATGGCCAAGTGCGCTTTTAACTTGCACGTCAATTTTTGGGCCATAGAACGCTGCTTCACCAACTGCTTCATAAAACTCTGCACCATTTGAAATCAATATTTCGCGAAGTGCTTTTTCGCTTTTTTCCCATAGTTTATCATTACCAAAATATTTTTCTTTGTTCTTTACATCACGCAACGATAATCTAAATTGATAATCTTTAAAGCCAAAATCTTTATACACATCCAAAATAAGAGCAATAACACCCTCAACTTCTGCTTTAATTTGTTCTGGTGTGCAGAAAATATGCGAATCGTTTTGAGTAAATGCACGCGCGCGTTCAATGCCGCAAAGCGCACCACTACCCTCAAATCTAAAATCATTTGCAACTTCTGCAAGTCTAAGAGGCAAATCTTTGTAGCTATGAAGTGCATTTTTATATATCATCATGTGATGTGGGCAGTTCATTGGTCTAAGAACATAGGCCTCTTCATCACGTTCCATAACAGGAAACATATCGTCATGATAATGGTCCCAGTGTCCAGAAGTTTTATACAGGTCAACTGTTGCAAGACTTGGTGTCATAACATGTTTGTATCCAAGCGCAAGTTCTTTGTCAATGATATAATCATTGAGGGCGCGTCTAACAGTAAATCCATTAGGCAACCACATAGGCAGACCACGACCAACAAGGTCGTTAAACATAAATATGCCAAGATCTTTGCCTAGTTTTCTGTGGTCGCGTTGTTTTGCTTCTTCAAGTTTAACAAAATATTCTTCAAGTTCACTTTTTTTGTCAAAGCACACACCATAAATTCTGGTTAGCATCTTGTTTTTGCTATCCCCCCTCCAGTATGCACCAGCAAGTTTTGTTAGCTTAAATGCTTTTATCATGCCTGTGCTTTTAAGGTGTGGTCCACGGCACAAATCAAAAAATTCTCCTTGTGTGTATATGGTTACTTTTTCGCCACTTGGGATTGCCTCCAAAATTTCAAGTTTATAGTTATTGTGTTGCTTAGAGAACAATTTAACAGCTTCTTCTTTTGACACTTCACTTCTAACAATTTCAAAATTTGCTTTAATTATCTTTTGCATTTCTGCTTCAATTTTTGGCAAATCATCAACAGTTACTGGTGTTTTAAAGTCAATATCATAATAATAGCCCTCGTCTATTGCTGGGCCTATTGTAAGTTGCGCACTAGGATAAATTGTTTTAATTGCCTGAGCAAGAACATGCGCACAACTATGTCGCATAATTTCTTGATATTCTGCATCACGATTTGTAATGATGTCAAGTTTGCAATCGCTTTCAATAGGCAGTTTCAAATCTACCAATTTGTCGCCATCAATTTTGCCACACACTGCAACTCGTGCCAGCCCTTCAGAAATGCTCTCAGCAATTTGCAAAGTAGTAACTCCTGCATCAAACTCTCTAATTTCATCTCTAAGTTGAACTTTAATTTTTTTCATGAATATATCTCCTTTTTTTCAAATAAAAAGCCCTCATGCTTTTTATCAAATCGCATAAGGACGAAATTGTTAGTTCCGCGGTTCCACCTTATTTGCCAGTTGGCCACTTAAATATTCAATTTGTTTGTCCTAAACAAGTGGTTTCACTTTTATTTGCTATGCCCACAAAACTTCCAGCCAAGGTTTTGCTCTCTGGTGGCAAGTCAATCAAAAAAGTTACTTGTCTTGTTTATTATTAGAAAAACTACATGTATTATAAAAAATCATAATGCTTTTGTCAAGTTATTATTCAAAATTTGCCCTAATAGTTCTTGTTAGCAAATATTCAGGCAAAATTTTAGCTATCAAATCAAAGTGTTTTTGGCTAGAATAAATCACAATTTTTTCTGGGCTGATTGAAATAACTTCTGCAACAAAGTTTTGCAAATCTTCGTTTGAATAACCATAAACCAAGTCGCTATCGCATTGTTCGCTAGATATTTTCACGTTATTATCGTCCATATGAATGTTCACCACATTGGTGTTGCTTTGCTTAAAATACTGCAATAATTCATCAAAAGATTTTTCGCAAGCAAGCATCTCAAAATTGTTGCAAATAATTGTGGCAATATCTCTCCACCTTTCAATAAGTGCACCAAGTTTAAATGCAAAAAAAGAATCAATCACAATTTCTTTTGCATTTGGTGGCATGTTAGATATAACAATTTGCCGGTCTACGTTACTCTCAAACCTAGAAAGCGCATCAATTAGTTTGTCAATATTATTTGATATTCTGTGCTGGCAAATAATACGTTTTAAATAATATTTTTTGTAGTCAAAAATAATAAAATTAACAATGCTTTCTTCAACAATTGCCCTGCAAGTTTTTGCGTGCTTATTGTCAATGGCAACACAAATGCTATGTTTTTGTGTGTCGTTGTGCACAATAATAAAAGCATTATATGCTTTTAATTTTGTT
>Ga0310696_10008964_pt1 | contig 11618 bp, 7 predicted proteins | sample AusTroGonzalo_MG_4_FD_203885 | JGI IMG/M metagenome (GOLD analysis project Ga0310696, IMG submission 203885) | Bovine rumen microbial communities from tropical cattle in Woodstock, Queensland, Australia - Gonzalo_02 (v2) (version 2) | ecosystem: Host-associated > Mammals > Digestive system >...
CAACGGCTACGCCTACGCTAACAGCTACGCCTACGCCAGCAGCTACGCCTACACCAACAGCTACGCCTACACCAACAGCTACGCCTACACCAACAGCCACGCCTACACCAACAGCTACGCCTACACCAACAGCTACGCCTACACCAACACCAACAGCTACGTCTACACCAATACCGACGGCTACGCCAACGCCAACACCGACAGCTACGCCAACACCCACACCGACGCCAACACCAACGGCTACGCCAACACCCACGCCGACGGCTACACCGACTCCAACGGCTACGCCAACACCCACGCCGACGGCTACACCGACTCCAACGGCTACGCCTACGCCAACACCGACACCGACACCGACACCGACACCAACACCGACGGCTACGCCAACTCCAACGGCTACGCCAACACCGACGTCAACTCCAACGGCTACGCCAACACCAACACCTGTACTGATTTCCATGCCGGAACCAACGCCTTACCGCTACGCGGCAGCGGGGGACTGGCGATGGAATCAGGAAGTCGTGCTGATCGCACAGAGCGCCAGCAAAATCTATGACGGAACAGCGCTGACCTGCCCGGGGGAGATCCGGGTAACAGGGCTGCCGGAGCCTTTCTCTATCCAGACCTCCTGTACGGGGAGCCAGACGAAGGCGGGAACTTCCCCCAATGTGATTTCCGAATGCGTGATCACCAACGAACTGGGGGAGGATGTGACCGACCATTTCACCAACATCCGGCCGGTGGACGGCCGGCTGACGGTGCTGGCCGCGCCCTTCACCGTATGGACCGGCAGCGGAACGAAAATCTACGACGGGCAGCCGCTGCAGAAAGCGGACGCCGGGATTTTCGGCCTGACCGCCGGAGGCGGGGATGAATCCTGGGAGAATGTGGGGTTTGTGTCCGCGGACGAAGATGGGAGCGAAATCCTCTATGTGCTGACCGGCGAAATCACGGTACTGGGATGCAACCCGGTGACCGGGGAGACGGCGGAGACCGCCGCGTCGGCCGGGAACAGCGTCCGGATCCGGCTGAACAACGGGAAGACGAAGGGAAGCCTTTCCTTCGCGGTTCATTCCGTACGGATGAAAAACCTTCCGGAGGAGATTCTCGGTTTTTTGCAGGCGCATGAGGATCTGATGGATCTGACCTGCCGGGACTGCGGGTGGGATCGGGAAAAGCTGGAGAAGCGGATCCGGGGCCTGCGTTCCGAAATCCGCGCGGCGGATCCGGAAGAATGCCTGATCCGGCGTATTGCGGGAGTCCGGATCACGGTGGATACCCAGGGTACAGACTACAAGGGGAGAGACCTCACGGCCCGGGAAGCGTGTTTCCGGCCGATCCGGCTGAACGCGGCGCTGTCCGTGACGGCCACCGGCAGCCAGACCCGGGAGGGGAGTTCCCGGAATACCTATGAGATTCAATGGGGCGAGGAGGATCCGGAGGATTACACCGTCCATGAAAAGACGGGGAGCCTGACGGTTCTTCCGCCACCGACGCCTGCACCCACCGCTGAGCCGACGGCCACGCCGACAGGAACTCCGACACCCACACCAACGGAGGCTCCGACGCCCACCCCGACGCCGGAACCCGTCGTCACACCGACCCCGACATCGACGTCCACAGCGACTCCTACGGTCACCCCGACGCCGACACCCACACCAACACCGACGCCTACTCCGACGCCGACGCCTACCCCGACCCCGACACCCACGCCGACACCTACACCCACCCCAACGCCAACACCAACACCTACACCGACACCTACCCCAACGCCAACACCAACCCCGACTCCCACCCCGACACCCCATGTCCATACGCCGGACGAACCTGTTCAGGAAAACCGGACGGAAGCCGCCTGTACAACGGAGGGGGGATACGACGAGGTGGTTCGCTGTACGGAATGCCATGAAGTGATCAGGTCCGCCCATCTGATCCTGGCCGCCCTGGGGCATGACTGTTCCACGTGGACAACGGCGACGGAAGCCACCTGCACGGAAGGAGGCACGGAAACGAGCGTCTGCGCCCGGTGCGGAGAAACGGTGACGCGGGCCACCGCGCCGCTGGGGCATGACTGTCCCAAATGGGCCAGTACCGCCACCTGCACGGAGGCGGGGATTCGGATCAGTACCTGTGTGAGATGCAAGACCGAAGTGCAGGAGGCGGCGGAACCCCTGGGCCACAAATGGAGCGAATGGGAAGATGATCCGGATCATCCCGGCAAGCAGATTCGGGAATGTCTGCGGGGCGGATGCGATGCAACGGAGAGCCGGGATAAACCCTGATCGCGGAAAAAGGATATGAGGGACGGAAGAACATGAAGAAAACCACGCGGTTCAATCTGCTTCTGGCGCTGGCCGCCGCGCTGATGCTGACGGCACTGACGGCGGCGGGGGCTTTCCGGCGGGCGGACAAATGGGTGCAGGATTCCCTGCTGCAGCGGCCGGGCCTGCTGTCCCCGGACATTGTCATCATCGGGATTGACGAGGAATCCATCACCCGGCTCGGACCCTATCAGAGCTGGGACCGGAGCGTGATGGCCTCGGCCCTGGAGGCGCTGGCCGCCGATCCGGAGGCGCTTCCCGCGGTGGTGGCCGTGGACGCGCTCTACACCGGGGAAACCGGGGAAGCGGATCAGATGCTGACGGCGGCGGCCGAAAAGCTGCCCCATGTGATCACCGCCTCCAAGGCGGATTTCGGAACCGCCTATGAGTTGGGTTCGGAAGGCCGCGTGGTGAGCAATCCCTATACAGTGCTGGGATATGAAACGGCCTATGAGGCGCTGCGGGCGGCGACCGTACAGGGGCATATCAACGTAATGTATGACCAGGACGGGATCATGCGCCACGGGATCCTGTACGCGGATGTTCCGGAGACCGCGGGGGGGACCAGAGGCCGCGTGTATTCCCTGGCATTTGAGGCGGCGCGGATCTATCTGGAGGAAAAGGGAATCACGATCCGGGAGCCGGAAGTCAACGCCCGCGGACAATTCTACATTCCCTTCTCCGGAAAGCCCGGGGACTATCTGGAGGGATACTCCCTGGCCCGGCTGATCAGCGGGGAGATTTCCCCCAGCGTATGGGCCGGGAAAATCGTGCTGATCGGACCCTGCGCCGCGGCGCTGCAGGACGCCTATTTCACGCCCATCAGCCGATCCGCCGCCATGTACGGGGTGGAGCTGCACGCCAACGTGATTCAGAGCTTCCTGGAGGGGAACCATAAGACAGAGGTATCGGATCTGCTCCAGCTGGCGGTGCTGTTTGCCGTTTCCTTTCTGCTGGCAATGGTGCTGCTGCGGGGCAGGCTGAAGCGCACTGTCTGGGCGGCAGCGGCAGTGGCGATAGCCGGGCCGGCGGCCGCTCTCCTTCTGTATCAGGCGGGATACGTGATCCATCCCCTGTGGCTGCCGGCGGCTGCGCTGATCCTGCTGATCCTGGCGGTGATCCGGCACTATGCCCTGGCCGCGCTGGAGAAGCAGCGGGTGACCCGCACCTTCGAGCGGTATGTGGCGCCGGAGATCGTGCAGGAGATCCTGCGGGACGGGACGGAGAGCCTGGGCCTGGGCGGGAATCTGTGCCGGATCGCCGTGCTGTTTGTGGATATCCGGGGATTTACCGCGCTGTCGGAAAGGCTGCCGCCGCAAAAGGTGGTCTGGATTCTGAACCAGTACCTGGCCATGACCAGCGACTGCGTGACGATGTATCAGGGAACGCTGGACAAGTTTGTGGGGGACGCGACCATGGCCTTCTGGGGAGCGCCGCTGCCGGCAAAGGATCCGGCAGGCCAGGCGGTGCGGGCGGCGCTGGAGATCCGGAAGCGGGCGGAGGAGCTCTTCGGGCGTCTGAAGGGAGAGATCGGAGAAGAGCTGCGGGTCGGCATCGGCGTCCATCTCGGCCCGGCCATCGTGGGCAACATGGGATCGGAGCGGCGGATGGATTATACGGCCATCGGGGATACCGTGAACACCGCGGCCCGGCTTGAGGCCAACGCCCCGGGAGGAACGATCTATGTCAGCCGGGCAGTGGCGGATGAACTGGGCAGCCACGCCGCGGTGACATCCCTGGGAGACAGCGTGCGCCTGAAGGGCAAGGCGGAAGGGTTTGAGGTGCTGATCCTCCACGAACTTCGGGAGTGAGATGCATTCTTCCGGATGTCTGTTGACATCGTTTTCCGGTTCCCTTATAATTCTTTGTTGTAGCGTATCATAGCGTTTGGCGGAACACTGAAGGAGGAAATGAATATGAAAAGAAGTCTGATCTGCATTACCCTGGCGGTTGTCCTGGCGCTGGCGGCGGTCTGCACCGGGGCGGCGGAGCAAACCTTTACCACATCCTATTTCACCCTGCAGCTGCCGAATGACTGGCTCATTGAGACCGAGGATCTTGAGTCGGAAGAGGGCGAAGAATGCCTGGGTTACTTCGGCGGGCCCGCGGACATCGACGTGACGGCCGGTGTTTATCTGGTCTATTATGAAAATTACAAGGACGTTTCGCTCTGGAATCTCAGCGAGACGGAACTGAAGGCCTATACGGACGATCTGCTGGAGGAACTGGCGGATGCCAAACCGGAGCTGATCGAAATCGTGAAAGCCGGGACGATTCCGCTGATCCTGATCAAGTGCGCCGACAAGGAAGGGGAGTTCCTTTACGCGGAGACGATGACCAACGGATACGCCATCGAGTTTGAGTTCTATGTCACGGATCCGGAAGGCAAGATCTCCTATCCGATGACGGACGGGTATATCGAGCAGATCAAGAATATTCTGTCCACCCTTCAGCCCGCGACCTGACAGCGGACTGAACGCCATTCTTTGATGATCCGGGGAGGAAATCCGCCGTGAGAAAATCGCTATGCCTGCTGCTGATGCTTTGCGTGTTCAGTCTGCTGTTTTCGGGATCCCTGTCCGCCGCCCGGGCGGAGGAGGGGGAGGTTACCATCCTGGTGTATATCTGCGGATCCGACCTGGAGAGCAAGGAAGGGGAAGCCAGCGGCGACATCCGGGAGATGGTTTCCTCCGGGATCGGCGGCTCCGGAAAGGTGAATGTACTCCTGGCGACCGGGGGCGCGTCCCGGTGGAACGAGTACAGCATTTCTTCCCGCGGCGTGCAGTATTACCGGCTGGATCAGAGCGGCCCCGTGCTGCAGAAGGACGTGGGGCGGATGAGCATGGGGGACGCGAAAACCCTGAGCGACTTCCTCCGCTACGGCATCTCCGCGGCACCGGCCCGGCGGTATGTGATGGTGCTTTGGGATCACGGCGGAGGACCTGTGTTCGGCCTGTGCAACGACGAAAACTATCAGGACGACGAGCTGTCCCTGGCGGAGCTGAAGACCGGGCTGACCAACGGGCTGCAGGGGAGAAAGCTGGATATCATCGGCTTTGACTGCTGCCTGATGAACTGCGTGGATCTCTGCTCGGATCTGTACGGCATTGCGGATTATTCCGTCGTGAGCCAGGAGCTGGTCAGCGGCACGGGGCTGAACTATGACGAGTGGATGCGGCCGATCCTGGAGAACCCGGGGATTTCCTCCGAACAGATCGCCATGCTGATGGCGGAAACGTATGTGACGGAAAACTCCCGGGGACGCAATGCCACCACGGCTACCATGACCGTTGTGGCATCAGACCGGATGCCGGAGGTCATGCAGGCGGCCAACACCTTCAGCGCCTCGCTGGCGGATCTGACAAAAACAAATCTGGCCGGCGTGATCCGGCTGCGCTCCCAGCTGACCTCCTTCGGAGAGTTCATGGACTATGACGCCTCCGACCTGGTGGACGTTTCGGATATGTGCGATGCCTTTTCGGCGCTGCTGCCCCAGGAGAGCGCGGCGCTGAAGGCGGCGGCCCAACAGGCGGTCTGCTACAACTGCACCACCAGCGACATCGCGGACTATGCCCACGGGATGTCCTTTTTCCTGCCGTATAAAACGGTTTCCGCAGACCGGCAGGACATCCTGTCCCATTACAGCGCGCTGACGGATTCCTACAGCGCCCTGGCCTCGACGATGACCAGCCAGGTGGCTTCCTCCGGCTATGCGATGACCGCCTCCTCCTATACGCCGAACAATTTCTACAGCAATTACGGCGGTTCCTGTTCCGGATCCTTCTGCGATATCTGGGACGGGTATTACGGCGATATCTGCAGCTTTGATGACGCCTATTCCGCCTGCGGGGGCGATATCTGGTCCGGGTTGAACACATGGGGCGGTTCGATCTGGGACGGATATTCCTCCTCCTCCGGGATCTGGAGCGGCTACGGTCCGGGCGGATATAACCAGGGCGGCTACGGCCCGCAGCAGCAGCCGGAAACAACGCCCTCCGTCAGCGGGATCTGGTCCGGCCTGGATACCGGGGCAGAACAGCAGTCCTCCGAGGATCAGCAGGCTGCTTCTTCCGCCCTGAGCAATATCTGGGCGGGGCTCCTGAATCAGGGAAGCGATTTCTATCAGCTATGGGAGGACAATCAGAACGTACAGTCCGGCGTCAGCGAGGGCGTATCGGTGGAAAATGTGCTGGAGACGGCGGAAACATTCTTTTCCTCCTCCACGCTGTCCGCGCAGATGATCTATTCCCTGCAGCTGAACAAGAAGGATCTGAACAACCTGGCCTCCGCCAGCGGCGTGCTGACAAAGCAGGAGGGGGATGAGACCATCCGCTACGGAAATATGGGTCAGACCACGATCGACTGGTCCACGGGGCTGATTCTCTCCATGTTCGACGGATCCTGGCCGATGCTGGAAGGCCAGATGATCCGGGCTGAATACCTGTACGGCGACGAGGAGGGGAACACACGCTTCGTAATCCCCGCCAGGATCAACGGGCTGAAGATGTACCTGCTGGGGAACTCTGCGAAGGACGGGAAAACGGAGCTGCTGGGGGCGACCCAGGGCTACGACGAAAACGGCATGGCGATCCGCGGCGTGATCCCGCTGGAGACGGGGATGACCATCTATCCGCTGTTTACCGCCGTTTCCGCCGACGGAAGCGAGCGGGAATATGAAGGAGGCGGGATCACCGTGCCCTCGGAGGGGCTGAAGCTGTCCCTGGAAAAGATCCCGGCGGGCAACTATCAGTACTGCTTCGGCCTCACGGATCTTTCCGGCCGGGTGCACTATACGGAAAGCGTCACGCTGAGTTTCTGAGACCTAAGGAAACGCAACTTTTTCTTGCCTAAACCGGGTTTCTACCATATAATAGAAATACCTGTATACCAATCTGAAATGAAAGGCGGAAGGGAAAAATGACGATTCGTGAAAACTATGAAAAATGGCTGAAGGACTTTGCGGCGGATGAAGAAACCCGGAAGGAACTGGAATCCATCCGGGAGGATGAGAAGGAAATCGAGGATCGCTTCTATACGGAACTGAGCTTTGGCACGGCGGGAATGCGCGGCGTGCTGGGGGCCGGGATGAACCGGATGAACAAATACAACGTACGGCGGGCCACGAAGGGTCTGGCGGGATTCCTGCTGGAGAAACCGGAAGAAGCGAAGCGGGGCGTCGTGATTGCCTACGACAGCCGGCGGTGCAGCGCGGAGTTCGCGAAGGACACGGCGCTGGTGCTCTGCCAGGAGGGTGTGCCGGCGTACCTGTTTGACGCGCTGCGACCGGTGCCGATCCTGAGCTACGCGGTGCGGCATCTGCACGCCATCGCCGGCGTCGTGGTGACGGCGAGCCACAATCCGCCCCAGTACAACGGATACAAGGTCTACGGCGAGGATGGCGCCCAGGTGGGCCCGGAGATCGCCGAAGGCATTACGCGGGTGATCCGGGCGACGGAATACACCGACTGCAAGCTGATGGACGAGCAGGAGGCGCTGGAGAAGGGCCTTCTGAAGTACATCGGGAACAAGGAAGTGGACGACGACTACATCGCCCAGGTGAAGACGCTGAGCATCAATCCGGAGCTGCTGAAGAACGAGGGCGGGAAGCTGAACATCGTCTACACGCCCCTGCACGGGAGCGGGAACGTTCCGGTTCGCCGGCTGCTGAAGGAGATCGGGCTGACGAACGTGGCAGTGGTGAAGGAACAGGAGATGCCGGATCCCAACTTCAGCACGATCAAGGTGCCTAACCCGGAGGATCCGGGTGCCTACGAGCTGGCCTTCAAGCTGGCAGCGGAAGTCGGGGCCAGCGTGATCTTCGCCACGGATCCGGACTGCGACCGGCTGGGCGTGGCGGTCAAGGATGGGAAGGGCGAATGGCATCTGCTGAGCGGAAACCAGATCGGGTGCGTGCTGCTGCACTACATCCTTTCGAGCCTGAAGAAGGCCGGGAAGCTGCCGAAGGACGGTGCGGCAGTGAAGAGCATCGTTTCCACCAGCCTGGCCAACAGGATCTGCGAAAGCTACGGCATCGCGATCTACGAAGTGTTGACAGGATTCAAGTTCATCGGGGAGAAGATTCAGCAGTTCATGGACAAGGGGGATCACACCTTCCTGTTTGGATTTGAGGAGAGCTACGGATTCCTGTCCAGCACCTTTGTGCGGGACAAGGACGGGGTGAACGCCTCGCTGCTGATCAGCGAAGTGGCCTGCGCCTGCATGGCGGAAGGAATCACGCTGTATGACCGGGTTCAGCAGATCTTCGCGGAATACGGATACTACGTCGAGAAGGTCGTCTCCACGACGCTGCCGGGGAAGGACGGCCTGACGCGGATGAAGGAGATCATGGCCGGGCTGCGGGAGAATCCTCCGAAGGAGATCGGCGGCCTGAAGGTCACGGCCATCCGGGACTACAAGAAGGCGATCCGGACCGAGAACGGGAAGGAAGAGCCCACGGGATTGCCGGTGTCGGACGTGCTGTACTTCGAACTGGAAAAGGGATGCTGGGTCTGCGTGCGGCCCTCCGGGACGGAACCGAAGATCAAGCTGTACGTCAACACCAACGACAGGGATCAGGAAAAGGCGAACGCGCTGAACGAAAAGCTGTGCGAAGCCAGCAAGGCGCTGATGGCCTGAATATCGGGGGAGGGAACCCCGGCTGGAGGTAACTGAACAATGTTCGGCAAAATGATGAACAACTACTACTACGGAAAAAGCGGGAAGGGTGATTTTCGGAAGGACGATATGCCGGCAACCCGGATGCAGCTTTTCTGGGACACACTGCGGACGCGGCTGAGCGGGCTGTGCCGGCTGAACCTGGTGTATACGGTGATCTGGCTGCCGGCGATGCTGGTGATGCTGCTGATGACCAGCCAGATCTACGGAAACCTGAACGCCTATATGCTGGTTCAGGAGAACGACTATGCCGCCTATGTGGAGCGGGCGACGGAGGCCGGAACCGAAGTGACGGTAACGGAGGAGCAGTACAACGAGCTGAAGAGCCAGGAAGTGAACATCGGGGACTATCTGAACGGGAGCATTTTCCAGATGCTGCTGATCCTTTTCCCGTGCATCGCGATCACGGGCCCCTTCACGGCGGGATTCAGCTATGTGACACGAAACTGGGCCCGGGATGAGCACGCTTTTATCTGGAGCGACTTCAAGGACGCCATCAAGGCCAACTGGAAGATTCCGCTGGTGCTGAGCATCATCACGGGGGCGCTGCCTCTGCTGGTTTACCAGGGATGGATCACCTACGGACAGATGGCGAACCAGAACGCGATCCTGGTGATTCCGCGGGTGCTGGTGATTCTGGTGGGAGTCATCTGGGCGATCAGCATCACCTACATGCATCCGCTGACGGTGACGTATGACCTGAAGCTGATGAACGTGATCCGGAACGGACTGCTGCTGGGGGTGGCGCGGCTGCCATTCAGCGTCGGGATCCGGCTTTTGCACTGCGTTCCGACGCTGATTGCCGCGGCGGCGGTGTGGTTCTTCGGGTTGGACCTGATGATGGCGCTGGTGATCCTGTGCGGATACTATGTGATCATCGGATTCGGACTGAGCCGGTTTATCACGGCCAGCTATACCAACGCGGTGTTCGACCGGTTCATCAACAGCCGGATCGAAGGCGCGAAGGTGAACCAGGGCTTGCGGGAAGCAGAGGACGACGACGAAGAGACAGAGGAAGAGACGGAGCCATAATCATGTATCAGGCATTTGCCGAACTGTATGACGAACTGATGAACGACGTGGATTACGAAAGCTGGGCGGATTATTATACCCGCCTGCTTTCGATTTTCAGCGTCCGGGAAGGCAAGATCTGCGAGTGCGCCTGCGGCACGGGATCCCTGACCATCCCCCTGTATCGGCGGGGATTCCAGATGACGGGGGTGGACCTGAGCCAGGAGATGCTGTGGCAGGCGGCGCAGAAATCCAGAAAGCAGGGGATTGCCATCCCCTTTGTGCGGCAGGACATGCGGGCACTGAACCTGCACCGGCCCATGGACGCCGTGCTGGCCACCTGCGACGGGGTCAACTATCTGCTGACAGAAGAAGATCTGCTGAGCTTTTTCCGCGCCGCCCACCGGGCCATCCGGCCGGGCGGAGCCCTGATTTTTGACGTGTCCACGCCCCACAAGCTGAAGGATGTGCTGGGGGGCGGGCTGTTCGGAGAGGACCGGGAAGAGATTACGTACCTGTGGCAGAACCAGTGGAGCGAGAAGCGTCAGACGGTGACGATGGATCTGTGCTTCTTTGTAAAGGAGAAGGACGGGCGGTACCGCCGGATTGAGGAGCACCAGAAGCAGCGGGCGTGGGATCGGCAGACGCTGAAGGAAACGCTGTGGCGGGCGGGGTTCCGGGCGGTGAGCCTGTACGGGGACTATACACTGAACCCGGCGGGGGACGGACAGCAGCGCTGGCACGTGGCAGCGACCCGGGGAGACGAGGAAGAAGGATGACAAAAATGGCAGACAGGGATGAGATGCTGCAGATTGACCTGTGCGACGGGCAGGTGCGGGTGATGCTGTGCGAAACGACGCGGACGGTTCAGCGGTGCGCGGATATCCACGGGACCACGCCGGTGTGCACGGCAGCGCTGGGCCGGCTGATGACGGGCACGGTAATGCTGGGCATCATGATGAAGGGCGAGGACGAATCCGTCACGGTGAATATCAAGGGCGACGGACCCATGGGTACCCTGGTGGCGGTGGCGGATCACGGATTTGTCCGGGCCTGCGCGGAGGATCCGCGGGTGGACATGCCTCCGCGGGAGGACGGGAAGCTGGACGTGGGCGGGGCCGTCGGCCATCACGGACGGATGAGCGTGATCAAGGATCTGGGGCTGAAGAAGAACTATATCGGGCAAAGCGAACTGGTGAGCGGGGAGATCGCGATGGATTTCGCGAACTATTTTACGGTGTCGGAGCAATCGCCGAGCCTGGTGGCTTTGGGGGTTCTGACCAGCGGGGAAACGGTGCTGAAGGCCGGGGGGCTGCTGATTCAGCCCCTGCCGGGATGCCCGGAGGAGATCATTGACCAGCTGGAGCTGCGGAGCCCCATGTTCGCGGATATCAGCCGGGAGATGACCTTTGCGGACATCGATCAGCTGTGCGAGGACTGGTTTCGGGGGATGAATCCCCGGATTCTGGAGCGGACGCCGGTGGAATACCGGTGCACGTGCAGCCGGGAGAGGATGGAGAAGGCGCTGATCTCGCTGGGGCGGAAGGATCTGCAGGGGCTGATCGACGAGGATCAGGGGGCGGAGCTGGTTTGCCATTTCTGCCATGGGAA
>Ga0310696_10008965_pt1 | contig 11617 bp, 8 predicted proteins | sample AusTroGonzalo_MG_4_FD_203885 | JGI IMG/M metagenome (GOLD analysis project Ga0310696, IMG submission 203885) | Bovine rumen microbial communities from tropical cattle in Woodstock, Queensland, Australia - Gonzalo_02 (v2) (version 2) | ecosystem: Host-associated > Mammals > Digestive system >...
ATGTACAACGGGAGAGCACGATATCCGGAGCACCCTTTGTGAAGCTGATCCACTTACCCTCATCGATTCCGGAGTGATATGTGGTCATCATCTTACGGTCAGAGTCGAACGGGAGTTCCGTCTCTCTGGGATATGTGTGCATTGTCTCTTCACGGAGCATCTTGGCCTTCATGCCGAGTGTCGTGAGTGAACCTTCAGTAGGGTCGCCGATGCAGGAATAATCCTTCTCTCCTTCCTTAACGATTGAAGCATCGTTACAAAGAACGGAAGAAAGGATGAGTGTTCTTAATACGCCTTCGATCTTAACGGGCTTGTTGCCTTCGTCGACGATGTTGCCGACAGGAGCATATCCGCCGCCTTCGACTTTGTACTTCTTATCACCGTCGTAGATGACCTTAACCGTCATCTGGTTCTGTGTGAGAGTACCTGTCTTATCTGAGCAGATAACGTCAACGCATCCCAATGTCTCAACTGCGAGAAGTCTCTTAACGATTGCGTTGTTCTCTGCCATCTTGGTCATACCGATCGAGAGAACGATGGTTACGACTGCGGCAAGACCTTCAGGAATAGCTGCAACAGCGAGTGATACGGCTGTCATGAGTGCGTCTTCCCAAGGCTGCTTCTGAACGAAGATATCTACGAGAAGAACGATGATACATACTGCGATGCAGACGACTGCAAGGATCTTGCCGAGCTTGTTAAGGCTCTTCTGAAGAGGTGTATCTTCGTCATCAATGCTTGTAAGCTTTGTTGCGATCTTACCGAGCTCGGTATTCCTTGCCGTTGCGACAACTACACCCTTAGCTCTGCCGTATGTAACAGCTGTACCCATGTAGAGCATGTTCTTACGGTCACCTAAAGCGCAGTCTTCAGGAAGGATTGCTGTTGCGTCCTTATCAACTGCTACGGATTCACCTGTAAGGGATGCTTCCTCAGCCTTAAGTGAGCTTGAATCAACAATTCTCATATCTGCCGAGATGCTGTCGCCTGCGTCGATCGTGATGATGTCACCGACTACGACATGCTCGGAATCTACCATGACGGGCTTACCGTCACGGATGACCTTGGTCTTGGGTGAGCTCATCTTCTTGAGAGCTGCAAGAGCCTGGTCAGCTTTACCTTCCTGATATACGCCCAAAACAGCATTAAGGATTACGATCGCTAAGATTACGATAACGTCGATCCACTCCTCGAATCCGCCGCCACTCTTAGCAGCCATGTATGCGGAGAGGCCAGCAGCAGCGATAAGGATGATTACCATCGCGTCTGCGAACTGTGCAAGGAACCTCTTCCACAGAGGAACCTTCTTCTCTTCACCTAATGAGTTGGGACCGTTCTTGGCATATCTGAGTGATGCCTCATCTGATGACAGACCTCTCACGAGATCTGTATCAAGTTCTTGTGCTACCTGCTCAGCCGAAGCTGAAAATGGTTGTGTCATTTAATCTATCCTCCTGGATTAACCAAGAAGTAATTATACTATATTTTTGATTTTTAATACGAGAACACTACCCTTGACGAATGTACGAATCAGGAGCCGTCAATGCCTCTCCATTAGTACATTTTCAATATTTTAGTGAGAAGGTGTTAGTCTTCGGCCGGCTCATCGGCAGGCTGGGTACCCCAGATATATTGCTCTAATTCAGAGACGCCGTCTTCTTCGATAAGAGCCTTTGAGAACTGTGTCTCATAGAGTTCCCTGTACACGCCTTCCTTGCCGAGGAGCTCTTTGTGCGTGCCGCGCTCGGCGATAGTGCCGTCCTTAACAACGAGGATCTCATCGGCAGCCAGAATGGTCGAGAGCCTGTGCGCAATGAGGATGCTCGTCTTGCTCCTGATGATGGGATCGATGGCATCCTGGATCTTCTTCTCGGAGATGGAATCGAGAGCTGACGTAGCCTCGTCGAAGATGAATATCGTCGGGTCCTTAAGGATTATCCTCGCGATTGAGATCCTCTGCTTCTCACCGCCCGAGAGCTTTAGTCCCCTGTTGCCGACTTCGGTATCGATACCCTTTTCCTGCTTCTCGACAAAGTCCCAGATATTGGCCTTCTTAAGGGCTTCTACCATGTCTTCTTCAGTCGCATCGGGCTTGGCATAGAGGAGATTATCCCTGATGGTTCCGTTGAACAGATAAGTCTCCTGGGATACGACGCCTACCTGGTTTCTCAGGAACGAGAGGTCGAGTTTTCGAACATCGATACCGTCAAATGTGACACTTCCGGAATCAACGTCATATAGTCTCGGAATGAGATTTACGATCGTGCTCTTACCCGAACCGGAAGGTCCAACAATGGCAATGCTCTTGCCTGCATCGAGGTTGAAGTTGATGTCCTTCAAAATCTTCTTGGACTCTTCATATGAGAATTCCACGTGCTCGAAAACAATATCTCCGGTGACCTTCTCAGGCGTTACTGAATCTTCCGCATTCTTTATCTCAACAGGGATATCGAAGTAATCGAATATACGCTTGAACAGCGCCATCGACCTGATCCATTCGACCTGGATATTGAGCAGGCTGTTGACCGGCATGTACATCCTGCCGAGGAGCGCAACGAGGACTGTGATGTCACCAATCGTGATAGTCGGGTCGTACTTCATCATGAGGATACCGCCGACAAGATAGATCAGCATAGGACCTACGCTCGTAAATGTCGTGAGGACCACTCTGAACCAGCGGCCTGCCATGCTCTCCTTGATGTTGAGACCGATCATCTTACGGTTGGCATTCTCATAACGTTCGTACTCGTATTTCTCTTTGCCGAATAGCTTAACGAGGAGCTGTCCGCTGACAGACAGTGTCTCGTTGAGGATTCCGTTTACCTCATCATTTACCTGCTGTGATTCGTTGGTGAGCTTCCATCTCTTCTTGCCCGCACTTCTGGTCGGAATCGTAAAAATCGGAACGATCACGATACCCACGAGAGCCAGGATCCAGTTCTTCTGGAACATGGCGATCATGGCAATGATGAGAGTTATCGAATTGGACAGAATGGAACTGAATGTGTTCGTGATGACAGCCTTAACGCCGTCGATGTCACTTGTCATTCTCGTGATGATGTCGCCCTGGTTATTGGTCGTAAAAAAGCGCTGACTCATCTTCTGAAGATGCGAATACATCTGGTTGCGCATATCAAATGTTATGTGCTGGGCGATCCATGTGTTTATGTAAGTCTCCGCTACACCGATAAGGCTAGCGATGAACGTAACTATCAGAGATAAAACGATGTAATAAACGAGCGCCTTGAGGTCGCTTTTGAGAAGTCCTTCATCAAGGATCTTACCTGTAAGAACAGTAGGTAATATCGTCAGGAATGAGGATGCTCCTATGCAGAGGAACACGAGGATCAGCTGTTTGGCATAGGGCTTTAAGTATGAGAATACGCGCTTGAGCAGAGCGGGTGTGACCTTGGGCTGATTAGCCTTTTCTTCTTCGCTTAAGTACTGTCCGCCCATCGGGCCGCCAAAACCTCTTCCTCCGGGTGGCATGCTGACCTCTTTTCCGCTAAATACCTATCAGTTTGGTAGCAGTTATTTATACGCTACTTTTACCACTCGGAAAGAATAAATGCAAAAAGCAAACGCGGCTCCCGCTGTGGAAGCCGCGCCTATGAGAAACAAAAAACATTTAAATCGTTAATTAAATGTTGAGGGTTCCTATTAAGTTCCCTTGTCTGAATTATAGTAGATTTTCGCAAATTTCTATTGTGTCAAAATGTCCTTATCTTTTCGGCAAAACACAGGCGAAAATATGCAAAAACAACAATTCGATTTTCAAAGCATTTTTAACTCTGAAGCTTCATGTAACCGGGCTTGATCCAGCCGAGTTTACGCATGATCTCACTGAACAAGAGTGAGAGAACAGCCGGTGTAAACAGGCAGATACAGAACATTCCGAGCCATGCATACCAGTTGAGTGTTCCGGACTCTGTCATAGCTGAGAAGCATCCGATAGGACCTACGAGACCGCATGTTCCCATGCCTGCTGCAACGCCGTTGCACTCGAGCTTGAAGATCAATGTTGCCATAGGACCTGTGATAGCAGAAGCGAGTGTTGCAGGGATCCAGATCTGAGGGTGAGTTACGATGTTGGGCATCTGGAGCATTGATGTTCCAAGACCCTGTGATACGACTCCGCCCCACTTATTCTCTCTGTAAGAAGCAACTGCGAATCCGACCATCTGTGCGCAGCATCCTGCAAGTGCAGCACCGCCTGCGATACCAGCGATACCGATGGAAGCGCAGATAGCAGCAGATGAGATAGGAAGCGTAAGAATGATTCCTACGACAACCGAGATGATGATACCCATGATGAACGGATGGAGTGTTGTAGCTGTGTTGATGAACTCACCGAGCAAGTTCATTGCGATAGCGATCGGAGGGCATGTTACATAAGCGACAAAGTAGCCGACACCGAGAGTTACAAGAGGTGTAACGAGGATATCAACCTTTGTCTCCTTGGATACGAACTTACCGAATTCAACTGCGACGATAACAGCGATGAATACGCCGAGAGGGCCTGCTGCATAGGGCTTGTCGAGTTCGAAAATTCCGATCGTGCCGACCTGTCCGGGATAAGCGTTAGCAAAGTAACCTACAGCAGCAGAGCATGCCATAACAAGCATAGGTGCCTTAAGAGCAGCAGCGATTCCGACGCCGATTGCAGCACCGGTGATAGCTGATGCAAGCGAACCTGCCTTGCTGATGAAGTGAGCTATGGTAATAAAAAACGGAAGATCGATCATGCCCAGATACTTACCGAGCGTTGACAGGATCGTTCCGACAAGAAGTGATGCAAAAAGTCCCTGGGCCATTCCGCCCATAGCATCAACAAAATAAGTCTTAGCGGATATATTGATATCCTTATCCTTCAGAAATTGCTTAAATGTTCTCTTCTTTTTGGCCTTATTAGCCTTGGATTTACCCATATCCAGACCCCTCCAGATAAATATATTGACAAAATAATATCATTGGGCGAATTTATTGAGTAATAATACATTTGACATTTTAATCTTCCCTTCTACCTTCGAATGGGTGTAAGTTGCACAAAGCAGACGGGAAAAAGAATTATGGAAACTTTGACAAAAGCAAAATCATTAAAGATTACGGGCATTATATGCACCAGCGTCTCATGGTGCGTGCTCTTCGCTTCACTCATGATGGCGCTTGATTCTTCCGCAACGTTCAGAAACTATATCTACTATGCAATCTGTATAGCAGGTTTTGCGGCAACAATAACAGGCTGCATATTACTCTCATTAAGCAGTCACAAAACGATCATTATCAAAGACCAAAAGGAGTGCGGTGCTTCCATTTTCTATCTCGTCATCGAGAACTTAAGCATCATTATTGCCGCGCTTCTTACAGAAATAGACGTCCTTTATCTGATGACATCACAACACGAGGAACCGCTGAGGACTATGGCAGGTCTTATCATCGCTTCATTTTTGTTCATGGTAACAGGTATAGTGGGACTATGTTCGAGAAGAGTTATTTTGAATCTGCCAACTGTACTGTCCCTTTGTTTTATGGCGATAGCCGTCGTTGACGTCTGCGCAGTTTTACCATAAAGCTGATTTAGTTCTTTACATAAGAAGCTACGTCAAAATCATAGATCTTCAATAGCATCTCGGGCTTCAAACCTTCTGAAATGTCACCATCAAAAACGATCTCTCCCGCTTTGAGCATGACTGCCCTCGTGCAGCACCTTCTGGCCTGCTCGAGATCATGGAAAACACAGATGAGAGAATTGAGGATATCGCGGGTCGTATCCTTCGCCCAATCGTTAAGTTTGTCGCAGAGTTCTGCGCGGTATTTGATATCGAGATTATTGCCCGGTTCATCCAGGAACAGATAAGGAGACCTCTGCGCAAAGGTTCTTGCCAGGAGTACTCTCTGGAGCTGACCGCCTGAGAGTTCATCCAGATGCCTGTCCTTAAGGTCTAAAATGCCGCAGTCTTCCATACACTTAACGGCATACTCTATATCTGATGCACCCGCGCCTCCGAACGTGCTTCCCGAAGAAGCATAGGTTCCGAGAAGGACCGTCTCATAGACTGTGTACGGGAAATAGACTTCACTTGTCTGAGGCATCAGGGATATTAACTTGGCAGCATCCTTACGTTTCATCTTGGAGACTTCCCTGCCGTCAACCAGGACATCTCCCTTGTGCGGCATAATGCCTGACATTACACGCAGGAGCGTAGTCTTGCCCGAACCGTTGGATCCGCCGATGAATACCTTCTCGCCCTGATTGATCTCGAGATTGATGTTATGGAGCACTTCAGTCGTGCCATAGCATGCAGACATGTTCTTTACTTCGATCTTCATTTGCGTTTCCTCCTCGAAGCGAAGAAAACATATGCGAAGAACGGTGCTCCGATAAGGGCCGTAACGGCTCCTACGGGTATCTCACGGGGAGAAAGAAGCGTTCTTGATATGAGATCGCAGAGTGCCATGAATGCACCACCATAGATAAATGACATGGGCAGGACGATTTTGTGTGAAGGTCCGAATATCTTCCTTACGATGTGAGGCGCAGCGAGGTCAACAAAACCGATAACGCCTGAGAATGCTACTGATATTCCCGTTAAGAGCGAGCATATGATTATCGCCAGAGTCTTGGTCTTCTTCGCATCAACGCCCATCGCCTGCGCCTGAAGGTCGCCGAAGCTCATGATGTCCATTTTTCGAGACATCAGCATAAGAACAATAAAGCAGATGATGCATACCGGGAACAGTATCGCACAATGCTTCCAACCTCTCGCGGAGAATGAACCCATCATCCACAGATAGAGCTGCTTTGAGTGATCAGAATATAGCGAAGATAACAGATTCATTATTCCGTTTACAAAAAGCGACAAGACCATACCTATCAGGACAACTGTCGTGTTAGATATGCTCCTGTCGATTGCAGACGCCAGAAGAAGCGCTCCCGTGACCGTGAGAAGTCCGAATACGAATCCTGCAACGGGGAGCATGAATCCTGCAAGAGCCGGAATAGATATCTCAAGTATCAGGACGAATGCGGCACCAAGTGATGCGCCGGAAGATACGCCCAATGTATAAGATGAAGCCAACGGGTTCTGCAGCAAAGCCTGCATGCACGCGCCGCTTAATGACAACGCACCTCCTACGAGAAATGCTGTTATCGCGCGTGGCATTCTGATGGTCCAGAAGATGGATTCCATCATGGGCTCGACACCTGCTGGTGTTCCCCTGCCCGTTATGCGTGCGCCGATGATCGCGAAAATATCTTTTATCGGGATATTCACGCTTCCTGACCTTATGGCGATCAGAAGAACAAAAAGGCACAGGACTGCCGATATTGCGATCTTCAGTCCTGTGCCCTTATTAGTCATGTTCTTACTGCTATTCGTCATGCAACGATCTGCTCGAGGAACTCATCCTTTATCTCGTCAAAAGACTTATCAAAATTCTCGAACTTGTCGGGATATACCTTCTGGCCCCATTCAACTGTTGCATCAGCAACATGCTGGTTAGGACGTGAGCAGAGGTCTTCGTCGATCTGGTAAACGTCGCCGTTCTGAACAGCTGTTACATTCTCCCAGCCTGCGAGAGCCTTTACCTGGTCAGCTGCATCAGGCATCCAGTTGCAGTCCATGAGGATTACGTCGGGGTTAGCAGCGATAGCATCTTCAACTGTGACAGCGAGCCAGCCTTCCTGATCTGCGAAAACATTCTTGGCACCGATTGCTTCGATCATCTCGTTCATGTATGTGCCGCTGCCGAATGTGTAGATCGTAGGATACTCTTCGGAAGGAACGTTCATCATTACGAGAACTGTCTTCTGCTCGTCTGCAGGAATTTCCTTTCCTGCCTCTTCAATGGCTTCCATGAATACTGTGAAACCCTTTGCATAAGCTAAAGCCTCAGCACCCTTACCAACGCATGCACCGATGAACTTAAGATCTTCTTCGATTCCCTCAAGTGAATCAGGTGAAGGGATATCAGCTACGCAGATACCGCTGTCGATAAGTGACTGGAAAGGTGAAGTACCGCCGACAGAGCTCATTCCTGATGTGAATACGATATCAGGCTCAAGTGCTGCGATTGCTTCGTTGTCGGGTGCCATCATGTCAAACTGGGCAACATCAGAAGGAAGCTTGTCCAAATATGTAGCTGAGTTTGTGTCGATACCTACGATCTTGTCACCCAAACCGAGATCGATAAGGAACTGTGTTGTGGAAGGCGCCATTGAGACGATCTTCTCAACGTTCTCGGGAACTGTGATGGCATTGCCTGCACGGTCCTCCTTGGGAATCTCAATTGAGAGTTCCTCATAAACATCCTGTCCTACTGAGACCAATGCCTCGACGTCCGAATTCTCGGCCATCTCCTTGATCTCCATAATCTTGGCACAACCAGCAAATGAGATAGTGGTTGCTACTGCCAAAACAAGTGAAAGTAACTTCTTCATTTAATCCATACCTCCTAAAGAAATAAACGAACTGCGATGCAGTAAGCCTTTTCTTTTATCGAAAAAATTATAATCTATAACCCAGCTTTTGAGGTATACTTTAGGACAACTGTTCTATATCAAAAATCTATGCTCAAACAGGATGTTTTATTATGAAGATTAACAAAATACTCGCTGACAAGACACCCACGATCTCATTCGAGGTTTTCCCTCCCAAGATGGAAACAGGACTTGAAGAAGTTAAGGCCGCTGCAGGCGCTATCGCAGCTCTCAACCCCTCGTTCATGTCCGTAACTTACGGCGCAGCAGGATCAACTTCCAAGCTCACGGTAGAAGTTGCTTCAAGCATCAAGAATCTTCACGGCGTTCCCGTAATGCCCCACCTCACCTGCGTTGCATCTTCAAAAGAGCATGTTGCTAACATGATCCGCCAGATCCGCGAGAACAATATCGATAACGTTATGGCTCTCAGAGGCGACCTTCCCAAGGACGGCGTCGTATGTCACGATTTCGAGCACGCATCTGATCTTGTAAAAGAGATCAGATCCTTAGATCCCGACATCTGCATCGGCGGCGCTTGCTATCCCGAAGGACATATCGAGTCAGCAAATAAAGCAGAAGACATCAACTACCTCAAGGTCAAGGTCGACGCAGGATGTGACTTCCTTACTACACAGATGTTCTTCGACAACAACATCTTCTATAACTTCCTCTACAGAATTAAGGATGTAGGCATCAACGTACCGGTCATTCCGGGCATCATGCCGATCACAACGGCAAAGCAGCTCTCACGTTCAGTACAGCTCTCAGGCACCAGCGTTCCCGAGCGTTTCAAGGCTATCGTTGACCGCTTCGGAGACGACCCCGTATCCATGCGTCAGGCAGGAATCATCTATGCCACAGAGCAGATCATTGACCTTATCGCAAACGGTGTAACACACATTCACGTCTATTCGATGAATAAGCCTGATGTTGCTTCAGATATTCTCTACAATCTCAAAGGAATCATCGATTAATGCCTCTTTGTGTAGACATTCCGGTAAAAGAAGTCCAGCGCTATATGGGCTATCACGGTATCGCTACGATCGATCCCGATACTCAGGCGCGCATTGACACAGCGATTGACCGTGTGAGCTCGCAGTCACATCCGAGAATCATCATCAAGGAATACCCGATAGAGTTATCAGGCAACACGGTAATCATCCACGCCGATAATGAGGATGTAACTCTCGAATCTGAATCTTTGTGCAGGAATTTAGAAGGCTGCTGCGGAGCAATGCTCCTGGCTGCTACGATCGGTCCTGCATGCGATATGCTCGTCAGAAGAGCAAGTGTTACATCAGCTGCCGAAGCCTCCATCTATCAGGCTGCAGGCGCTGCCGCCATCGAAGCATTTTTAGACGATATGAACGACAAACTTAAGTCTGAATACGAAGCAAAGGGACTGTTCCTGCGCCCGAGATTCTCTCCGGGCTATGGCGATCTTAAGCTCGATCACCAGAAGGACTGGTTCAGACTTCTTGATATAACAAAGCAGATAGGTATCGAACTTACGGATTCACTCCTTATGGTCCCTACCAAATCCGTTACTGCCCTGATCGGCATAGGCTACGATCCGTCGAAGGTCAGATGCCAGGGCTGCGCCGGCTGCAACAAGCACGATACATGTGAATATTCAAAAGGAAGAACTTGATATGGGTTTACGCGAAAAACTTGGCAAAGAATGGTTATTCTGTGACGGCGGTACCGGCTCAATCCTTCAGAATTTAGGACTTAAAGGCGGCGAGCTCCCCGAGCTCTGGAATCTCAACAGACCCGAAGATATCAAGAACCTCAACAAAGGTTACTTCGAAGCGGGCTCAAACATCGTAAACACAAACACCTTCGGTGCCAACAGATTCAAGTTCGATAACGTTCCCGAGATAGTTACCGCTGCCGTTAAGCTTTGTCAGCAGGCTCGAAAAGAAGCAGGCCGCGAAGACGATGCTTATGTCGCAATCGACGTAGGACCTACAGGCAAGCTCTTAGAGCCCATGGGCGACCTTGCTTTCAACGATGCGGTTGATGTTTTCGCTGAGATAATAAAGGCAGGCTATGAAGCAGGCGGAGACGTAGTGGTCATCGAGACGATGAGTGATTCTTACGAAGCAAAGGCTGCAGTAGTTGCTGCACATGAAGTCTGCGACCTGCCCGTCATCGTCACCATGGTTTACGACGAATCAGGTAAGCTCCTTACAGGCGGCGGTGTCGAAGGCACCGTAGCAATGCTCGAAGGACTTAAGGTTGACGCCATCGGCATCAACTGCGGATTCGGTCCGAAGCAGATGCTCCCTATCGCAGAGCGCCTTGTTAAGTGCTGCTCACTTCCTATCGTAGTTAATCCCAATGCGGGACTTCCGAGAACAGAGAACGGTCAGACAGTCTACGATGTAGACCCCGAAGAGTTTGCTGAGATCATGGTAGAGATCGCCAAGCTGGGCGTTCATGTAATGGGAGGCTGCTGCGGAACCACACCTGCTTACATCAGCACAATGATCGGCAAGGTTAAGGATGTTCCCTTCTCTGCTCCCACGGTCAAAAACTTCACATATGTCACGAGCTTTGCAGACTGCGTTGAGATCGGCCCCAAGCCCGTTGTTATCGGCGAGCGTATCAATCCTACCGGCAAGAAAAAACTCCAGCAGGCTCTCCGCGACAACAACATCGACTATCTCTTAACGGAAGCGCTTAACCAGGAAGCGGCAGGCGCTGACATCCTTGACGTTAACGTTGGTCTTCCCGAGATTGACGAGCCCGTTATGATGGAAAGCGTAGTCCTTAAGATCCAGTCGATCACCAACCTCCCGCTCCAGCTCGATACGACTGATATCGAAGCGCTGGAACGCGGTATGCGTATCTATAACGGTAAGCCCATGATCAACTCCGTTAACGGCAAGATCGAGAACATCAAGGCCGTTATGCCGCTGGTCGCTAAATACGGCGGCGTCCTCGTAGGACTCCCTCTTGATGAAGACGGAATCCCCGCAACTGCCGAAGGAAGACTTGCAATTGCAAAGCGCATTTACGAAGCAGCTGATGAGTACGATATTCCGCGCAAGGACATCGTTATCGACGGTCTGGCAATGACGATCTCATCTGACCCCAATTCAGCTATCGCAACCCTTGATACCGTTAAGG
>Ga0310696_10008969_pt1 | contig 11616 bp, 10 predicted proteins | sample AusTroGonzalo_MG_4_FD_203885 | JGI IMG/M metagenome (GOLD analysis project Ga0310696, IMG submission 203885) | Bovine rumen microbial communities from tropical cattle in Woodstock, Queensland, Australia - Gonzalo_02 (v2) (version 2) | ecosystem: Host-associated > Mammals > Digestive system >...
AGCGTCAGGCCGGGAATCTGGGCGAGTTGCTCACGGGCATACTCCGTTAGTTGGTGCTCGTGGTGCTCAATGTTGCGCAGTCCGATGTGGCTTACGTAGTCGAGAGCGGCACCCAGTCCGATGGCGTCGGCCACGTTGGGCGTACCGGCCTCGAAGCGGGCGGGTGGCACATTGTACTCCGTGCGCTCGATGGTCACGTCCTTGATCATGTTGCCACCACCTTGCCAGGGCTGCATTTTCTCTAATAGTTCCATACGACCATAGACCACGCCGATGCCGTTGGGGCCGTAAATCTTATGACCGCTGAACACGAAGAAGTCGGCACCGAGCGCCTGCACATCGACGGGCGTATGGGCTATCGACTGAGCGCCGTCAATCAGTACGGGGATGCCGTGATCATGGGCAATCTCGATGATGCGCTGCACGTCGTTGATAGTGCCAAACGTGTTGTTCACGTGGCCAACGCTGACGAAGCGCGTACGAGGCGTGATGATGCGCTCGAACTCCGAGAGTATCAGGTCGCCGTTCTTGTCCGTTGGGATGACTCTCAACGTAGCCCCACGCTCCTGAGCAACGCGTTGCCAGGGAACGATGTTGGCATGGTGGTCGAGTTCGCTGACGATGACGTCGTCGCCTGGTGTAATGAACTGTCGGCCGTAGGTCTGCGCTACAAGGTTGATGCCTTCGGTGGTGCCGCGCACGAAGATGATCTCCTCGCTCGTGGCGGCATTGATGAACCGCTGCACCTTTTCACGAGCCTCTTCGTAGGCATCCGTCGCACGGGCGGCAAGGGTGTGCGCTCCGCGATGGATGTTACTATTATAAGTACGGTAGTACTCCGAAATCTTGTCAATCACCTGGTTCGGCTTCTGCGTCGTGGCACCGTTGTCGAGCCATACGAGGTCGTGGCCGTTCACCTTCTGATTGAGCACGGGGAAGTCGCGTTTGATCTGCTCCGAGTTCAGCGTGTCGGCCTCCTCGTAGTGCAGGTCGCGCAGCTTCTGCGTCTCAGGGATGCCGATGCCGAATCCGTCGTTCTTGGGGATTACAGACCCCACCCCTGGCCCTTCCCCTTGAGGGGCGGGGAACGGCTGAGCACTCTGGCCTCCAATGCCTGCGGGGAACGGCTGCGCGATGCCCAAAACCGCCGGCTCTCCCCTCCCATGTAGAGGAGGGGTTGGGGGTGGGGTCAGTAACTCAATCGCCGCAAGATTCAGTGCCTCATCGGGCAGCACTGTCTGCCTCTCCGCCTGAAACTCCTCTGGGCAGTACTTCTGCGCCACCTCTCTCAGAAGCGCAAAGCCTGGATCTTCGATACCGTATCCGTTAATATTCTGAATATCTATCATAAAGAAATTCTTTTTTGAGTTGCGAATTGCCACGAATTGCCCACGAATTTCTCATATAATATTAATGATAATTCGCAACTTAAATTAATGGTGATTCGTGTTAAAGTCCAATCACTTCTCTACTTTATTCCTGTGCTGATAATCGTGATAATAGCCTACCTCTACGTTCTCCAACACGGCGATGGCATCGTCGGTGAGGGCGGCTAATGAGAAGTACTTCGTGAGCAGATAAGAGGCCACGCCGAACTTGTCAAGTCCCATCAATCGGGCACTCAGCGACGGGGCAATCTCGCCGGGAATGCCGCTTTGGTGCAGACCGATAACACCCTGGCTCTTTTCGCCGACGCGCACGAGGATAATCTTCGTCGTGCCGACGCCGCGGCCTGTCAGATACTGGCCTTCCACCTCCACCTTGTCGCTTGGAATCAAGGGCACACCGCGCCACAGAATCACGCGAGTGCCGAAGAGGTCGGTGGTTACAGGCGGTACGCCGCGCCATGTACATTCGCGCTCGAAGGCGGCGATAGCACGAGGATGGGCGATGAAGAAGGCCGGTTCCTTCCATACCAAGCTGAGCAGTTCGTCGAGGTCATCGGGCGTGGGCGAGCCGTAGCGCGTGGTGATGCGGTAGGCGGGGTTCACAGCCGACAACAGGCCAAACTGCTTGTTGTTGATGAGCTCCCATTCCTGACGCTCCTTGATGCTCTCAATGCTGAGGCGAAGCTGCTCCTCTAACTGGTTGTAGGGATTATTATAGAGGTCGCTCACACGAGTATGCACGCGTACCACCGTCTGTAGCGTGTTCAACGCATACTCCGTCGGATTTTCCTCGTAGTCGATGTACGTCTCGGGGATGATGTTGTCCTCCTCATGGCCTGAGACCAGATCGATGTGCTTCTCGCCGTTATCGTTCACCGAAGCCTTCAGCCGCAGCTGCTTATCAACGGCCTTCTCGAACGTCTCGCGGAAGTCGGGCACCTCCTTGATAAACTTAATCAGCTCCTTCAGCTTCAAGCCAAGGAATGTGGTTGGTGTGATGGCGCGCACGCTCACGGTCGACTCCTGCTCGTCAAGCAGGTCGGCCTCGCCGAAGTATTCGCCGTCGCCCAACAGGGCAATCCGCAGTTCCTCGCCGTGTGGCCCCTTGCTGATAACCTCAGCCTGTCCGTTGGCCACGATGAAGAAGCGCTGCTTGTCCTTGCCCTCCTCCACGAAGAACTTATCGACATCCACCTCCTTGGCCTCAAACGAACTCACCAGGCGGTTCAGTATTTCGTCATCGAACTCCGAGAACAGCGGTATCGCCTTCAAATCCTTTGCCGTAAACGACGGCACGCCGTTCACATACTGGATGGGCAGTCGGTCGTTCTTCCGTAGCTCCACCTTCGTGCGGTTTACGCGGAACGTACCGCCTGAAACCTGTACCCACGGCAGGAGTTTCAACAATAATCTCGGGGTGATGCTGCCCATCTGCGGGGCGGTCTTGGTGGTGGTTGCCAGTCTTCTGGCGGTAGCAGTGGTCACACTGCGCTGTAAATTAGAATCTGCCATAATTGTTTAGTTTTTAATTTGTAAATAATAATAGAAATCACGGTGCAAAGGTACGGACATTAGACATATCCACCAAATTCACCTCAAAATCCAGAAGATTACCCTGTCATTCTCTCTTTCACAGAACATTATTCCAAACCCTCCCGTCTATCCCCGCCCCAACAGAATATTATTCTGCCGAAATATTTGGTTAGTTCGCATAATTTGCGTAATTTTGCAGCGTCAAGCTGAAGCCGACGCTCGGAGGCATCGGTTTCTACTGAAAAATGATGAAACTATGACCACAACGATTGCCAACCCCATCTATGACCTGGCGTTCAAGTACCTCATGGAGGACGAGCGCGTAGTGAAGATCCTGCTTTCCGCCCTGCTGCGCAAGCAGGTGACGCAAGTGACCACGCGGCGCAACGAGCTGATTAACGTGGACCGCGACCCCGTGTCGGTATTTCGTCTGGACTACCGCGCGGTGACCGTCGACGCTCAAGGCCGCGAGGAGCATGTGCTCATAGAACTGCAGAAGACCGACCTGCCCTCTGACCTACTGCGCTTCCGCCAGTACCTCGGCACGCAGTACCGCGCCGAGGAGAACATGGTTCCCGACACTGATGACCCGGAAGGCAAGCGCAAACACGCCCTGCCCATGATTGCCATCTACCTGCTGGGCCACCGTGTGGGCAGCATCGAGGAGCCTGTGCTCTACGTCACCCCAAAGGCGGAGAACTACGACGGCGAGGCTGTGACACAGGGTCTGCCCGACCCCTTCGTCGACAGCCTCACCCACAGCAGCATCATCGTGCAAATACCGCTGCTCCACGGCAGGCTGCGCAACCACTTGGAGCGCATCCTCAACATCTTCGACCAGACGCGCAAGGACACCGCACAAGGCTATCTGCTCAACATCGACGAGGCTGACTATAGCGGCGACGAGGATCAGCGCCTCATTTTCCACCGTCTGCTCACTGCCGGGGCGTCGAAGGAGATGCGCGAGCGCATGGAGATGGAGGAACTGTTATTCCGCGACTACGACGAGCGCGGCGTGGAGCTGCTCAAGCAAAGGAAGCAGCTTCAGGAGAATGAGAAGCAGCTGCAAGAGAAGGATTCTCAGCTGCAAGAGAAAGACAGCCAGCTACAGGAGAAAAATACACAGCTACAGGAGCAAAGCGAGCAGCTGAGGCAGACCATCCGACTGCTCATGCAGGCATCGGTTCCCGCCGAATTCATTGCGGAAAGGCTCAACATCGGCATAGAAGCAGTCAAGCGGATGGCTGGAGACTGACGAAGGTCTTCTCTTCGGGGGTTGGGTGCGTACCCAGCAAATACTGATTATAGCACAAAAAAAAGTGAGGTTAAGGCCTCACTTTTTGATTGTCACTTTGTGTGTTGTTCCTTCCACGTGTTCGACGGAGAGGACGTTGTAGCCCTGCTCCTTGGCGTTGCGGGGAACGTTGTCGAGAGGCTCGCCCTCGGTGAGCAGTACTTCCAGGATGTCGCCTGGCTGGAGCTTCGAAAACTCGATCTTGGTCTTGACGAAGGTCATGGGGCAGTGCTCCTTCGTAATGTCTAATACTTTTTTCATAATTTAGAATTTTGAGTTTAGAATTTAGAGTTATTGCCTCCGGCAAGTAAGAATTTTGAGTTTAGAATTATGGCTGCGCATGATAATTCTTAATTGTTAATTCTTAATCGGCGCAGCCGACAACTCTTAACTCTTAATTCTTAACTCTTAAATAAACAATGTCTGTCCTCCCTCACTTAGTTTCAGGAACGATGCCACGCCGAGCACGTCCTTCACTTCTGGGATGAAGTCCTCTTTCTTCAGGCCGAGCACGTGCATGGCCATCTCACAGGCGTAGAGGTTGATGCCGAGGACTTTGGCCGCCTCGACCAGTTCCTCAAGGGTCGCCACGTTGTTCTTGCGCATCAGGTAGCGGAAAATCTTAGGCCCTGCGCCGAGGAAGTTGAAGCGGCTCGTTGGAGTGACTTTCAGGCCGCCCATCATGAAGCCGAATATCTTCGTCAGCCAGTTGCCGCCGGTGAAGCTGCGGCCCTGCTTTTGCTTGATGGCGTCGAGGCCCCAGAAGGTGAAGAAGATATTCACCTCGTAACCTACTGCTGCTGCGCCCGTACCTAATGTAAATACTGCAGTCAGCTTGTCGAAATCGCCACTGAAGGCGATGATGCTTAGTTTCTTTTGTTCTGCCATGTTCTGAGCCCCCTAAGTTAGGGGGATGGGGGTCTGAACAAGCGTTTATCAGACCAGTTTGGTGTATAAAAGGGAGGGCATCTGCGCCTGTTCAGACCCCCAACCCCCTAACTTAGGGGGCTAAAGCTTGTTCGATGTCTGCAAGTAGGTCTTCGGGGGCTTCGAGACCGACGGAGAGGCGGATGGTGGTCTGCCGCACGTCCATCTGCTGCAACTGCCTCTCCGGGAAGAGTCCGAAGATGGTGGAGGCGGGGTGTATGGCCAGCGTGCGACTGTCAAAGAGGTTCGTGGCACGGTGGATGAGCTTCAGACGGTTGAGGAACGTGAAGCACGCCTTTTTCGATGAGAGGTCGATGGTGAGCATCGCGCCCGCCGTCGGGCCAAACTGCTGCTGCGCCAGGGCATGATAGGGGTTGTCTTCCAGTCCGACGTAGTTCACGCTCTCGATGCCCTTCACACTCCTCAGTGCCTTTGCCAACCACAGCGCATTGGCAGCCTGCCGCTGGTAGCGCACGTCGAGCGTTTCCAGTCCCAGCGTCTGCATGTAGGCCGTCTGCGGCGTCATATACACACCGAGGTTGATGAGCAGGTCGTACTTCACGCGCTGGTTGATCTGTGGGAATGTGCCATAGTCGATAATCAGTCCGCCAAGCGACGTACCACCGCCAGAAATGTACTTTGTGCTCGACACCACTTCAACATCCACGCCCAGTGCCTTGAGGTTCGTCTCCGTAAAGGGAATCACCGTTGAGTCGGCAATCACGGGCACGCCTTTTCTGTGAGCGATATCGGCGATGGCCTTCAGGTCGGCCACTTCCAACTGCGGATTCGTCACGATTTCCAAGAACACGCAAGCCGTCTGCTCGTCGATGGCCTGCTCCACAGCCTCTAAGTCGGTGAGGTCGCGCAGCCGGGGCTTTATGCCGAGGCGCAGCAGCGTACCGCTAATGAATGCCAGCGTATTGCCGAACAGGTGACGCGAGGTGACGATGTTCTTCCCCTGTGCCACGACAGCCAGCAGCGCTGTGCTGATGGCCGCCATGCCCGAATTGAAAGCCGTCACGTGCTCCGCCTCCGTCAGTGCCTTCACCCGCTGCTCGAAGTTCGTCACCGTGGGGTTGGCAATGCGGGCGTAGTCGGGAGCCTTGATACGGTTGCAGAAAGCATCGCTCATCTCCTGTGCATCCTGGAACTCGAACGACACATTATTATATATAGGTACTGCCAGTGACCCGTAGGCATCGGGCCTGACGTATGGGGTATGGATGGCTATTGTCTGCTTCTTCATTTTTGAACAACGAATTACACGAATTGCACGAATTACACGAATTGATTTGTGGGTGCAAAGGTACACACAAAAGAAATATCCCCCAAATTTCCATAGAAATCCAGAAGATACTCCTAAATTGGTTAATTACGCTATGCAATTATTCTAAAACACGCGTAAGAAACAAGCTGTTTTAGAATATTATTCTGCTAAGACTCCCTCGATGGCTGTAAAATCGCCGTGACTGTTGCCGAAGCGCACGAGGATTTCCTCTGGCAGGTTACCGTTGCCGCTGTAGGTGAGGCAGGCACGGAACGGGGCGAGCGATGCTCCCTGCCCGATGCGCTCGAACGCTCCGATATAATAGCTCCTTATGCCTTGGTCGTATGCCATGGAGTAGGTCGGCTGCGATGGGTCGGCATCGCTCCAGTCGATTGCGCTGTAGGTGCCCTTGAACGTCCAGGTCTCGTCGTTGGCATCCTGTGCGCTGAAGACATTCGATGTCAGTGCGTCATCATAGTCCGTCTCAGTATTAGCGTTGCCGGTGAAGACTGCCTTTTTGGCGGTGTTCCTGAAGATATACGGCGTGTGGGCCATCATCTGCGAAACCTCGGCAAAGTCGGCTACCCAGGCACCCTTGCCTTCACCGCGCAGATTCTCGTCGTAGAGGACGCGCTGGAAGACGTAGAACGTGCAGCCTTCGGGAGCCGTGAAGTCAAACGGCAGGCACACCGTAGAGAACAGATCACCCATGTTGTCGTTGCGGATGAAGGCCACGGGGGCATCGGCCACGCTGTTCCACGGTGCTGTGGTCAGCGCCGTCACGCCGTCGCTTTCGGTGAGCAGGCAGATAGGCTGCAGCGTCTGACCGCTGATGTAGGCGATCAGGTCGGCGGTGAGGGCACCGTTAGTGGGGCCAAGGACGGTGCGGGCGTTCCCGAAGGTGTAGTAGAAGGCCTGGCCGTTGGCTATCTTCACGTCGCCGTTGGTAAGGTATCTGCTGGCGTGGATGTAGTCGTCGGGACGTGTCCGGCCGAGTGTGATGGTGCCGCCACCGAATGAGTAGAGGCCGTCGTGTCTGTCTTCGGTAGTGGTGGCGTCGAGCTTACCGCCGAGGATGGCGATGTTGGTCTGTGAGCAGATGGCTTCGGCGTCATCAGCACTGACTCTGAGGGTGCCGCCGTCGAAGAGGACACCTTTGGCCACGATGCCTTGGCACGGCCCCTGAGTAGTTACATTGACGTTGCCGCTGTGCTGGCTGTAGGAGTCGAACACGTAGATGCCGAATCCTTTGCTGGCGGTCAGATTGACATCAAGATTTCCTGCAGTGGCATCGTCGAGGGTCTGGCCGTAGATGGTAAGGGCGGATTTATCACTCGGGAAAATGCCGTAGCCAGTGGCGCCCTGGGTGTCGCTGTAGTCGATGTTCATGGTGTAACCGTCTCCGAGGACGATGTTCACGTTGCCCTTGCCGAGGACGAGGGGGTGGTCGTAGGCAATGTCGAGTCCTACGTAGTACCAGCCTTGGTCAGGGGTGCCGTTGTCGTCGGTGTCGATGTTGAGGTCAAGCCTGCTCTCAGTGCCGTCGAGGGTCATGACGGTGGCGCCTTCCAATGGTGTGCCGTCGAACCAGTGATCTTTGGAGGCATCAGGGTCGCCGAGGTCGAACGGCAGGCACAGCGTGTTCCAAGCCCCATCCTTCCAGAGCTTGCGGCCGGTGAGCTGCATGGGATACTTGCCTGCGCCCCAGCCCAGGTCGAGCGGGGTGCCGTTGGGGCCGGCGGTGGCGAGGCGGGCCAGCAGGCCGAGGGCGGTGCTGTTGTCGGCATCGTCGCGCAGGGTGGGCACGACGGCTCCGATGGCGAGGTTGTGGCTTAGGGTACCGATGTTATAACCTGCGATGCCGCCATAGTATATGCCGCCGTTATTGGTGAGGGTGGCTGCACTGGTGCAGTTGCTGACGGTGCCATCGTTTTGGCCTACGATGCCGCCGTGGTGGTTGACATTAGACTGTACTGCACGAATAAAGACGTCAGCTGCAACGTGGCAGTCGCTGACGGTACCCTTATTATAACCTGCGATGCCGCCGATTTGGTTGTTGCCGGTGATGTCGGCTGCGGCGAGGTTACTCAGGTCGGCGGCGGTGGCGATGGCGTAGGCGGGGGAGTCTCCCTCGTTGGTGGCCGTGAAGAGGTAGCTGCCGAATTCTACGCGTAGCTTGTCTTCGTATGTACTCCAGTTCAATGCGGTCTTATACTGCAAGGCCCTCACCGGCGTGGGGGCAACGATATACTGGAGTGTACTGCAGCCGCTTAATCCGTCGGTGCCAAGGGCAACGAGGCCGTCGGTGCGCTTGATGTCGATGCTCTGGAGGCTTCTATATAATTAAGGATACTGACCCCACCCCCAGCCCCTCCCCTACAAGGGAGGGGCTGGGGGTGGGGTCAGTATTGTTATTTCTCATGTTTGCTTTCGTTAATCGAAAAGTTTGCTGCAAAGGTACACATATTCTGCGAAACGGGGCATTACAAATTGTACAAACTCATTACAATCGGGGTGTAAGTTCATTACAAATTGTACAAAACGTGTAAGAAAGACATGTAAGGACTTTCGCAAATGTATCATTTCAGCCCCGATACTTTGCTATTTGTATCATTTGGGGCGTTTTACTGGATAATTTTTTTCTGTTATTTGTTGTCTGTCATTTTGCCGTTTCAGAAATTCTTCGTACCTTTGCCGCCGGATTGCCAAATATATTAGGACTATGACAACAGTTGCATTAAACAATCTATGGTCGTACTTGCAGGGGTTGGCGCTTGCAAGGAGCGACCGCGAGTGGCTGGCCAGCAAACTGATTGAACCGGAGAAGGTGGCCGCCGAAGTAAAGAAGGAAGAGGCTGTTGCTGGGGCGAAGAAGCGCCGGAAGGCGTTGCCGATGACCCCGGAGGTGGCTATGCTCAGCAATCTGAATCTAAGGGAGTTTACACAAGAGGAGCTGGATGCTGACCCGCTGTTGGCTGCCATCGTCGAGGACAGGAGGTTAAGGAAATGAAGGTATTCCTCGACACAAACATATTGCTGGAAACCGTTTTTAACCGGCAGCACAAATTCGCTTGTGACCAGATTCTTTTGCATGGGCAAAAAGGCGATATTGACCTCTTCGCTTCGTACCTTACTTTCGCCAACATGGCATACATCCTGCGGCGTAACAAGGTGCCAAGGAACCAGATTTACCAGGTGGAGCGCACAATGGAGAGCCAGATAACGGTGTTGCCCCAGGACGGCGGGCAACTGCGCACGGCCTTGCGCCACGAGGTGAAGGACTTCGAGGACATGCTGCAATACCAGAGTGCAGTTGCCGGAAAGTGCGACTGCATCGTGACCATCAACACCGACGATTTCCTGGAGTTTAGCAATTTACCCATTTATTCGCCAGACGAGCTGCTCGACTTGCTCGACGGAGTGGCTGAGTAATACTCCCGGTCTTGTTTTGTTTTTGTCGGTTTTATTTGGTTTTCCGTATGACCGCGGAAGATCTCTCTACGGAGTTCTTGCGTCCCTTCGGTAGCAAGCGGCCAGAGGTCGAGCGTAGGAGGAAAGGAGATCTGCGCGTGGCTTCTCCTTATCTCCGAAACTCCGTAGATTATATATTTCCTTAGGGCATCACGAGTTTCTGCTTGGCGCGGTAGTAGGCCGTGTAGGATGAGAACCCTGCGGCGAGGACGGCGGCCTCCTTGGTCTCGGCGGGGTGCTCTTCTATGTACTGGTCGTAATACGCGAGGCGCAGACTGTTCACGTAGTTGGCAAAGGAGCCAAAGCGGCGCTGGAAAGTGAGTGAGACATTGGTGCGGCCGTACTGGCAATGCTCCACCACATCGTCAATCTTCAGGTGAGGATTGAGATAGGCCTTCTGGTCGCGGACGTATGCCTCTATCTCCATGGCGGTCTGGGCGATGAGTTCCTCATGGCCGGCATCAGCGTGTTCGTCGCTCTCCTGCGGATGCTCGGCTTCTGGCATGGCGAGGATTGCCCTGCGGCGCCACACGGGCATCACCGTCAGCAGCAGCCACACATTTGAGACGGATAAGAGCACGTTCTGGACTGCCATGGCAGCCAGGCGTTGAGCACGGGCACAAGCATGGTGCCGATGACCATGATGGCAGCCGCCCAGCTGACTGTCTTCCATTGGCTCCATTGTTTCACCGTGCCAAAGAAGCAGAGCAGCAGCACGCCGCAGTAGAAATAGTAGGTGGCGGGGAAGTAGCTCTTCTGGAGCAGCCACGCCGACGGGCTGGTGGGGTCGATGACGTAGGGAAACAGCACCGTGGCACACATATACAGCAGACACTGCATATTGCGGTCGGGCCAGATGTAGCGGTGGCGCTCCTTGGGCTGGCTACAGGTGTGCCACCAGCGCACGGCTGCGAAGGTCCAGCACGTGGTGAGGTACATCAGCGCGGCGAGGCCGTAATAATAGTAGGGGGTGTCATTGTGTCGGTGTGTGTTATTTACGGGGCAAAGGTACAAATTTTATGCGAACTGGCCAAAAATGCGAACCTAATTCTGCCGATTCCGATTAAAAAAGGCGTTTGCAGACTGACGTGAGTATGCCCGAAAACTTTGCCCCTGTCAGGGCTGACAGAGACCTTAGTCCAAGCACACCTTTTGCCCGGAGCAAAGAGACATTTAGGAAGCTACGCGCAGCCATTCCTTGATTCCCCCGCCGCTCTCCCCTCCTGAACCCTGCCCTTACGAGGAGGGCCTTCTCCGCAGTTCTCCCCTCCCTTCTGTACTCATGGTTTCCGGCCTGCGCGGGCGAGTAATAGGTTTATTACTCATGGTTTCCGGCCCGATTCGCCCACTATCCAGCTGGAAGGTCAGTTACGCCGGCGGAGGCCGCGAGTCTTGATGGTGAGACGTTCTCTTCATTTTCGCTTCGTTTACTTTTCAGTGGAAGTCCTGTTTCAGTCAGCCGCCCGTTCCCGGGTTTGAAGAGAGAGATGGAGGGCGGTGCCGTCCGCCGTGGCTTTGCGAGGCCGAGTTCCGAGGTCGGTTCTACATGTCGCAGCTTTGCGGGGCCGAGTTCCGAGGTCGGTTCTACATGTCGCAGCTTTGCGGGGCCGAGTTCCGAGGTCGGTTCTCCATGTCGCAGCTTTGCGGGGCCCAGTACCGAGGTCGGTTCTCCGTGTCGCGGGTCTGCGGGGCCGAGTTCCGAGGTCGGTTCTCCGTGTCGCGGGACTGCGGGG
>Ga0310696_10008970_pt1 | contig 11615 bp, 12 predicted proteins | sample AusTroGonzalo_MG_4_FD_203885 | JGI IMG/M metagenome (GOLD analysis project Ga0310696, IMG submission 203885) | Bovine rumen microbial communities from tropical cattle in Woodstock, Queensland, Australia - Gonzalo_02 (v2) (version 2) | ecosystem: Host-associated > Mammals > Digestive system >...
ACATAGGCCCTCAATTAGTAGCCGGCGGGGAAGGCACTTTTGAACTAACTTTTCTGAAACTTTTTTAAGTTCTCCGTTTTGCACAATGGGGCAGTGCTCTGGCTATGCAACATGACGATGGTGAGATCATCAAAAACAAGGTCCCTCACCCTATAGACCAGGAGAAGGCAAAAATTATAACCAAACCGTGAAACTTGTTGAAAACCCATCGATTTTGTGGATAATTGGCGGCTTTGAATCGCTATTTTGAACGGCTCGTGGATCTTGATGAATGGTCATTGAAAATCATTGCCTCTCAATATATAGACCATGGGAAAGGCGAAAAATTAAGTAAATCGCGAAATTCGCCAAAAAACACTGTTGATACTCTCGTGGTAGCAACACTCGTCCGTGGCATCTTGGTTGGCGACTTGGTTGGTACCACCCAAGTTATGATTCGTTTTTAAATGCGTGGATAAATCATCTTGAGAATAATCACCGAACCCTTTATAATGCGTCTTACGATAGAGGCATTATCAAACTCATCGGCGTCTTTTCTTATGGCTTCATTCTGTTGATTTCGCTCATCGCCGTCGCGAACGCATTCAATACAGCGCATACCAATGTAATGCTTCGCCGCAGGGAATCGCAATGCTGAGGTCAATCGGCTTATCCAAAAAAGGCTTTTTGAAAATGATCGTCTATGAATGGTTCAGGGAAAGCGCCACGGGCTTTATCATCGGTCTTCTGATTGCCACGGCCTTTGCTTTCGCGATCTGGAAAGTGATTTCTCGCATGATTCAGCGCGCGTTTTATTTGCCGTGGGAAAGCGTTTTGATTTCAGCCGGCGCCACACTCGTCGTGATGACGCTCAGCGTCCTCTATGCTGTCCGGCGCGTGAGAACGGATCATCCCGTGGAGGTTCTGAAAGACGAAAATGCGTAGAATGAATGTTTGGGCAAAATAACATCCGCCTGAGGCAGGTGTTATTTTGCCATTCCATTTCAGGAGATTTCCGGACGTTTCCAAACACATCACTTTTTGGGTGACAACGTGGTGACAACTCAAATCCCAGGTGCTGAAACCCGCGTCCTTTCTGCGTTTGCGAAACGTTTATTATTCCTAAGCGGCAGGTCGGAGGTTCGAATCCCCTCGTGGACGCGTGAAAGCGGGGAGCCCCACAAGGCTCCCCGCTTTAAAAATACGCGGGGATATTGACAAGAGCGGTGAAATCGGTTATAACAGTTAGCGGGTGCTAACCGGCCGTCAAGAGAGCAAGGCTCTTGTTTTTTAAACCACAAGTTAGCAATGGCTAACGGAGAAGCCATTATGAATAGACACGAAGAAATCAAGGCGTCCTATAAATCACTCGGCAAGGGATTTGCCAGTCTGTACGATGGGATCATCACCCGTTCCACCCTGATTGGAAGATTAATGGATAGTTTGATCTGGGGACTCAATGCGGAGAGTGCGGCCAAATGGATCAATGATGCGCTGTCGCCGATACCGGACGACTTCTCCGGAAAACTTCTGGAAGTTCCGGTCGGCACGGGCGTTCTGACGGTTCCGGTGTATCAGAACATGAAAGACGCGGACATCACCTGCATGGACTATTCCGCCGATATGATGAAGAATGCCGAAAACCGGGCAACGGCGCTTAATGTTCAGAATATTACATTTGTGCAGGGCGATGTCGGATCATTGCCATTTGAGGACGAAAGTTTTGACATCGTATTGTCGCTCAACGGCTTTCACGCTTTCCCGGATAAAGACGCGGCGTATGGGGAAACACACCGCGTTCTGAAGAAAGGTGGAATTTTCTGCGGATGCTTCTATATCGCGGAAGAATTCAGGCGAACGGACTGGTTTGTGAAGCATTTGTACGTCCCGAAGGGCTTTTTCACGCCGCCGTTTGAAACGAAAAACAGTCTGGAAAAACGGCTTTCCGGATTGTATTCTGAATCGACGGTCTCGACCGTCAGGGCGGAAGGGATCTTTTGTTGCAGGAAATGAACAGATGAATAGACAGTTTCATTGAAAAGGAGAACCGAAAATGAAACCAAAGAAACCAAATGAAATCTCGGTACTGCTCGGCTACGCCGGGAAATACAAGGTGCTGACGTTCTTAGGAATGTTTCTCTCAGCTGTCGCCATGATCATGGGGATGATCCCCTATGTTTGTATCTGGCTGGCGGCGAGAGACCTGATCCATGTCGCACCGAACTGGACGGAGGCGGCGGAGATCGCAAAATACGGCTGGATGGCGTTCGGATTTGCCTTCGGCGGTATCATCGTCTATTTCGTTGCACTGATGTGCACGCACTTATCGGCGTTCCGTACTGCCGCGAATATACGCAAACAGGGCGTCGCTCACCTGATGAAAACGCCGCTCGGTTTCTTTGACAACAACGCCTCGGGACTCTTACGCAACCGTCTTGACGGCGGTGCGGGGGAGACCGAAACGCTGCTGGCACACAATCTCGCCGACATCGTCGGAACGGCGTCCATGTTCATCGCCATGATCGTTCTGATGTTCGTATTCGACTGGAGAATGGGGCTTGCCTGCCTGCTTGCAGCCGTGATATCGGTTCTTGCTATGTTCACGATGATGGGCGGCAAGAACGCGAAACTGATGATGGAATATCAGACGGCGCAGGATGTGATGAGCAAAGCCGGCACGGAATATGTGCGCGGCATCCCGGTCGTCAAGGTATTTCAACAAACCGTCTATTCCTTCAAGGCCTTTAAGGCTGCGATCGAGGATTACAGCAATAAAGCGGAAAAGTATACCGGCGGCGTCTGCTGCGTTCCTCAGTCGGTCAACCTGACCGCGACCGAGGGCGTATTCATTTTCCTCGTTCCTGTTGTGCTGCTGATCGCTCCTTCAGCGCTGGCTGCCGGAAACTTTGCCGGATTTATTACCAACTTTGCTTTTTACGCGGTCTTCTCGGCAATCGTTTCCACGGCGCTTGCCAGGATCATGTTCGCGTCAGCGGGTACGATCCTGGCCAAAAATGCGCTCGCCCGTATCAATACGGTCATGAACGCGCCGACGCTTGAGATAGCGGACAACCCCCAGACACCGGAGGACAACGGCGTGGAGTTCAAGGACGTTACGTTTACATACGACGGCGCGGAACTTCCTGCGCTGGAGCATGTTTCGTTCAATGTCCTGCCCGGGCAAACAGTCGCGCTCGTCGGTCCGTCGGGCGGAGGAAAGACGACGGCGGCGAGTCTCATCCCGCGTTTCTGGGACGTTTCCTCCGGCGAGGTCGTGGTCGGCGGCGTCAATGTGAAAGACATCGATCCGCATGTATTGATGGACAAGGTCGCGTTCGTCTTCCAGAATACCCGCCTTTTCAAGACTTCGATACTCGAAAACGTTCGCGCCGCACGCCCGGACGCTTCAAGGGAAGATGTTCTTGCTGCGCTTCATGCGGCGCAATGCGACGATATCATTGAAAAACTCCCGAACGGAATTGACACGCAGATCGGTTCGAAAGGCACTTATCTCTCGGGCGGCGAGCAGCAGCGCGTGGCGCTGGCCCGGGCGATCTTAAAAGATGCGCCGATCATTGTGCTCGACGAGGCAACGGCGTTTGCCGACCCGGAAAACGAGGCATTGATTCAAAAAGCACTGAAAACATTGACGGAGGGACGCACGGTCATTATGATCGCGCACCGGCTCTCAACCGTCGTCGGCGCGGATAAGATTATCGTGCTCGATAACGGTCATGTCGTCGAAGAAGGAACGCACGAGCAACTTGCGTCCGGTGAGGGATTGTACGCCCGGATGTGGAACGAATACAATCAGGCGGTCAGATGGAAGATCGCTTCGGTAAAGGAGGGCGCTTGAAATGTTGGGAAAGAAATTTCAAAAGAAATACGCGCTGACCGATAAGGGCCTTAAAAACACAAAGATCGGTGCCGCCTGGACCGTCGTCGTCAATCTTTTGATGATGGCGGGCATGGGCATCCTGTATTTTCTGATGCAGAAGTATATGAACACGCTGACGGGCGGCGACGCTCTGCCGAACGCATGGCTGTTTATCGGACTTGTCGCCGCGTTCGTTGTTTTGTCATTTATTACGCACCTGCAGCAGTATCATAATACCTACGGACTTGTTTACAGAGAGATAAAAGACACGCGCATCACGCTTGCGGAGCGTCTGCGCCGCCTTCCGCTCGGTTATTTCGGAAAACGCGATCTCGCGGACCTGACCGAGACCGTCATGGGCGACGTCAACCGTTTGGAGCACGTATGGTCTCACTGCCTCGGTTACCTTTACGGCGCGTATATTTCAACGGCGATCATCGCCCTCGTGCTCTTTATCTACGACTGGCGCATGGCGATTGCCTGCCTGTGGGGCGTGCCTGTCGCTTTCATCCTGCTTTTCGGAAGCAGGAAGCTGCAGAAGCGCGCTTCCGTAAAACTGAAATCCGAAGCTGTGGCGGTATCCGACAATATTCAGGAATCGCTTGAGAACATCCGCGAGATCAGAGCGACCAACCGCGAAAAAGAGTATCTTGACCGCCTGAACAGGAAGATCGACCGTGTTGAGAAAACAATGAGAAGCGGCGAGCTGACGATCGGTCTGTTCGTCAACGGCGCTTCGGTCATCATGCGTCTCGGTGTAGCGACGACGATCCTTGCCGGCGCAACGCTCATATTGTCCGGTCAGATCGACTTCATGCTGATGTTCATGTTCCTTATGGTCATCACCCGTATCTACGCTCCGTTCGACCAGTCGCTTGCGCTGATCGCGGAAATGTTCGTTTCTCAGGTTTCCGCAAGCCGTCTCAATGAAATTTACGACACGCCGACGGCGGAAGGCGCGGAAACGTTCAAACCCGACGGACACGACATCAGCTTTGAAAACGTCAGCTTCGCCTACGACGATCACGACGTACTGAACGGCGTCAGCTTCACCGCCAAAGAGGGCGAGGTCACGGCGCTCGTCGGTCCCTCTGGCTCCGGAAAGAGCACCTGCGCGCGTCTTGCGGCGCGGTTGTGGGATATAAACGGCGGAAAGATAAAAGTCGGCGGCGTGGATATATCGACCGTCGATCCCGAAGTACTCCTCACTGATTATTCCATGGTATTCCAGGATGTGGTGCTGTTTGACGACACCGTGATGGAGAACATCCGTCTCGGCAAACACGGCGCGACCGACGAGGAAGTCCTCGCGGCGGCAAAGGCGGCGAACTGCGATGAATTCGTTGAAAAACTTCCGGACGGCTATCAGACGCCGATCGGCGAAAACGGCGCGAAACTGTCGGGCGGCGAGCGCCAGCGCATTTCGATCGCCCGCGCGCTCTTAAAAGACGCGCCGATCGTACTTCTCGACGAGGCGACGGCTTCGCTCGATGTGGAGAATGAGACGAAAGTACAGGGCGCGCTGTCGCGCCTGCTTGCAGGTAAGACCGTTCTCGTGATCGCACACCGGATGCGCACCGTCGAGGCGGCGGACAAGATCGTCGTCTTAAAGGACGGCAAGGTCGCCGAGGAAGGATCGCCGAAGGATCTTTACAACAACGAAAACAGTATTTTCCACCATATGGCAGATCTCCAGTCGGCAAACGCTGCATGGAGCGTGTAAGGAAAGGAGTGCATGAATGAAACCCGACTACAAAAACTGGATGCCGAAGGGCATGGTGCTTTCCGCGGTGATCGTGACCGTCGTGTTTTTGCTGCTGTTCATCGTTTTCGGCTTGACCGGGATCGTTTCCGGCGCGCTGAAAACCGTACTGTTTATCGTATTTCTTGTGCTGACGGTGATCGGCCTTTGCATATCTCTCTGGATGATCTCCATGTATTGTGCCTTTTCCTATAACGGCAAGCGTCAGATGTCCCGGCAGATCATTGAGGGCGTCGCAGAGTATGTGAAACTGCCGGACGGCGGAAAGGGACTGGATATAGGCTGCGGCAGCGGCGCGCTGACCATTGCCTGCGCCAAGCGGAATCCGAACGCTTCTTTCGTCGGCATTGACCGTTGGGGAAAGGAGTACGCCTCCTACAATCAACCGCTTTGCGAAAACAATGCCAGGGCGGAAGGGGTGAATAACGTCACTTTTACACGCGGCGATGCCTGCAAACTTGATTTCCCGGACGAATCATTCGACGCGGTGACCAGCAACTACGTTTACCACAATATCCCGACGAAGGACCGTCAGGCGATTCTGCTTGAAACGCTTCGCGTGCTGAAAAAAGGCGGCACATTTGCCATTCACGACATCTTTTCGAAATCCAGATACGGCGATATGCAGGCGTTTGTGAAAAAACTGAAGGATATGGGCTATGAAAGGGCGGAACTGATCGATACGACCGGTAAATTCATGACGAAATGGGAACCGGTATGGATGGAGCTTGCCGGATCGGCACTGCTTACGGGAAAGAAGTGATCCCATGAAAGACGGATTTGTCATAAAGGCAATGTGGCTGCTGATGGGAAGCGCGGTGAAATCCTCGCTTCGGATTCTCGGTGTAAGCGATCCAAAGGCCTTTTGGAAAGAAACGAAAAAGATATACCGGAGAGAAATGAACCAATTGCCTGAATACGGGCCGAATGATGTCTTGAAGATCAATCTTGCGCATGCCGTCATGCTCAGTGCAGTGTATGAAGCCTGTGATCCAAAGCCGGACATAGATGCCTTGACAGCGTTTTACAGAGAAGAGTTTCTCCGGCAAAAACTCGTTTTTACTGCTTTAAAGCGAAGGGATATGCTGAAACCTTCTGAGGTCAGCAGGCAGCGTGAAATCGGCGAAAGAAGTCAGAAAGCCACACATCCCTATACATGGCAGTTCTCGGTTCAAGTCGAGGATGAAAACCGGTTTACGGCCGTTTTTACCAGGTGCGGCATCTATGATTATCTGAACAGCCGGGGTATGGCTCATATAACACCGGCCAAGTGCGCCATCGATTATCTGTTAGGAGAATGCAGCAATCACTGGTTCCTGCGCGAGTCCACGATCGCAACCGGAGGAGAAGTCTGTGATTGTCACTATGTCAGTAAAAGATCAGCAACGGAGGAAGAAATCCGCCGCTCGAAAGAGAATGAAAGGGCAGAAGCCATACGCGGCGGACGTGCTGTAACTCCCTGCTACAGTACAGAGAGGACTTGGAAATAAAGAAGGGACAGAAATGAAAACGGTCATCTGGGGACTTTTGATCCCCTTTATCGGAACGGCAGCCGGTGCCGCCTGTGTCTTCTTCCTGAAGAAGGACCTGAAAGCGGGCGTTCAGCGTGCCCTGACCGGGTTTGCGGCGGGCGTCATGGTGGCGGCATCGATCTGGAGCCTGATCGTTCCTGCCATTGAACAGTCTGCCGATAAAGGGCAATGGGCTTTTCTTCCCGCTTTTATCGGCTTCTGGCTGGGGGTGTTGTTCCTGCTTCTTCTGGATCATGTGATCCCGCATCTGCACAGAAGCGTCGATCAGGCAGAGCAGACGGAAGGACCGAAAGCAAAACTGAACCGGACTTTGATGATGGTTCTCGCGGTTACATTGCACAACATTCCGGAGGGGATGGCCGTAGGTGTGGTCTACGCAGGGTTATTGTCCGGCTCGGCCAATATCACGGCGGGCGGCGCACTGGCGCTGGCGCTCGGCATTGCGATCCAGAACTTCCCGGAAGGCGCGATCATTTCCATGCCGCTTTTTGCAGAGGGAAAAAGCAAGCCGAAGTCGTTCCTTCTGGGCGTCCTTTCAGGCGCGGTGGAGCCGGTCTTCGGCGGACTTACCGTTCTCATCGCAAGCCTCGTGGTTCCTGCCATGCCGTATTTACTTTCTTTTGCGGCAGGGGCCATGTTGTATGTGGTCGTGGAGGAACTGATCCCGGAAATGTCCTCCGGGGAGCATTCCAATATCGGCGTGGTGTTCTTTGCCGTCGGCTTCAGTTTGATGATGGCGCTGGACGTGGCGCTGGGGTAAGGAGAAACAGATGAAGTATCACATTGAGAAAAATACGGTCCAGGAAACGCTGGTCATTCCTTTGTTCGGCCGGTTGGTGTGTTCCGAGCGTTTTCCGGAGCTGTTCTCGGATCCCGAGGCGAAAAGGATCTGCGATTCGCTGGACTACGACTTTGCGGAAAAGCGGAAGAAGATGGAATCCCCGGCGGGGCTGTTCGGCGCGCTCGAAGTGGCTCAGCGGCAGTATGATCTCCGTTCAGAAGTGGAAGAGTATCTTCAGGAGTATCCTAAGGCTGCGGTGGTAAATCTTGGCTGCGGCCTGGATGACACCTTCCGCAAGTGCGACAATGGGCTTTGTCAGGGCTATAACATTGACCTTCCGGATGTGATCAAAGTGAGGAACGAACTGCTTCCCGCCGGAGAGCGCGAGCAGAATCTTGCCTGCGATCTCAATGACCACACCTGGATGGACCGGATCGATGCCTCGAATGGAGCGGTTTTCTTCGCTGCAGGCGTGTTCTATTACTTCAAAACAGAGGATGTCAGAAAACTGTTTTCGGCAATGGCGCTGCGTTTTCCCAATGCAGTGCTGGCTTTTGATTCCTGCAATGAACGCGGCGCAAAGCTGATGCGGAAAACCTGGCTCAAGGAGGCTGGCATCACCGATGTGAGCGCCTTCTTTTCCCTGGAAGATGAAGCGGAACTTCGCGGATGGAGCGATCGTTTCGCTTCTGTCACAGCGAAGAGTTATATGCGCGGCTACCGGGACATCTATCAAAATGTCGGCCTGTTCCACAAATGGATGATCCGTTTCTGCGACAAGCTGGTGAAGATGAAGATCGTCCGGATCGTGTTCGGAGGATAAGATTATGGCACGGAAAGATTCGGAAAATCAAAAGAAATCCATGAGCAAGCTGTTTCGCGGCAAGGCCATTTTCAAGCCGTTGAATACCGGCTGGATCGACGAACATGTCGCCTGCGTCCGGGAGTGGGTCGCCAACATCTTTTTCTACACGAAAAACGGCACCACGATCATGATCGACGCGGGATACAATTACGAACGCCTGAGAGAGAAGATGGGCTGGCTGGATATCGATCCGGCTTCCGTTTGGCAGATCTTCATCACGCATCAGGACACCGATCATGTCGGCGCATTGGAACGGGACAGTGAGCTTCTGTTCAAAGATGCGACGGTATACATCGGAGAGATCGAGAACCGGTATCTCACCGGCGAAACTCGAAGAAAGGTCATACACGGCCTGTATAAACTTCCATTGGTCAAAATGGATAACCGGAAGGTTCTTTTGAAGGATGGGGAGATCATCCATATCGGCGGCATCAAAATCGAATGCATGCTGGTCCCCGGCCACACCTGGGGCCATATGGTTTATCTCGTCGATGACGAATACCTGTTTACCGGTGATACGATCTGGTTTGGGGCTGACGGCGGCTACAGTTTCCTCTCCACGCTGGCAGAAGACAATCAGCTGGCAGTCCGGTCATTGGAAGCACTGGAAAAGAATCTCCGCACAAGAAAGCAGCCCCTGAAGATCATTACCGGTCATACCGGCTGGACGGACGACCTGGACTTTGCCTTCCTGCACAGGACGGAGATCTGCAAGCCGTTTGCAAAGAAATACACCGATCCGACCGCGCCGTACGACGGCTATGTGGAAGACGATGACACGGAGGAAGGCGCGAGAAATATGCCGCTTGCCAAGGTCAGGACCGATGGTTCCACTCTGAAATCCAAAAATGAGGTTTTCCGATGATCATCCTTCAATTGATCCTGTTCTGTGCGCTGTTCACACTGATGGTGAAGATCGGAGTGGGAAACAATGCGCTGAACGGTCTGTACTTTTATCCGAAGCCGGTACAGGAGCGGGCCTTTGAGATCGGCCTCACGGATCGGGAAACCGTGGCGAAAAAGAGAAAATGCTTCATGATTCCGTTCCTCCTGGTTTTACTGGTTGCCCTGGTTTTGATCATTGGCCTATGGAACAAAGTGAATTCCTTTTGGCCTGCGTATTTGCAGGCACTATTGTTTCTGGAGGTCATGAACTGGTATGACGGCATCGTGATCGATAAGCTGTGGGTAGGCTACAGTAAGTTCTGGATCCTGCCCGGTTGTGAGGATATCCCCTATGTGCAGACATGGAAAGAGGTACTGAAGAAGCGGGGGATCCTGACCCTGATTTGGGTCGTCGGCGCGGCCGGTGTTGCCGGGATCGTCGTGTTGATTTTTTAAAAGATTATTGTTTGTGAGGGTCGTATATGCTATTGACAGTCTTTTTATCGATCGTGTTTTGTGTGGCGATCACACTGATGCTGTTATCGGCAGTGGCGTTTATTCAGGATAAGAAGTTTTTCGCCTCTGCACCGAAAGAAGCGCAGGAAGTCCTCCTTCCAAGAGAAAAGGAACTGTTCTACGGAGCCAGAACCATCGGATGGACGCTGATGGTGTTCAGCATTCTGATGATCCTGGGAGTAGGGGCAGTCTCGATCTGGGATGGATTCAGAAACGGTTTTTCTTTCTGGCAATTCTTCATCAGATTTGTAACGATCTTTACCGTTTACAAACTTTACGACATGATCTGCTTCGATTATTTCCTGCTGATGAAGTTTCACTTTTTCCAATACTATTTCCCGGAAGTGAAAAGCGTGTATCCCCTTAAAAGGTACGGCTATAACATCAAGAGTCAGCTGCTGAAACTATTTGTCATTTTCCCCGCTGCTTCTGCGCTTACTGCGTGGATCTGCTCGTTGTTTTAAAAGCGCACTCAAACAGGAGGCCTGTTTATGAGGGTCAATGAATACGGAACAGAACACGAAAAGGTGATCGTGATGTTCCAGTGTGCGGCAGAACCCGGGTGGGCGTTTTATCCTGCCGCCGAAGCGCTGGCACAGGATTATCATGTGTTTCTTTTCATTGCCGACGGCCATGACGAACAGGGCACCACCTTCATATCAATAGAGAAATACGCAGACGATGCGGCTGCTTATCTGAAAGACAGGGGTATCCGTCATTTGAACTGCCTCTATGGCGTGTCCATGGGTGGAGCAACGGTCATCCGTTTCCTTGCTACTCAGAATATCACTTCGGATATGGCAATCATCGACGCCGGAATCACACCATATCCGTATCCGAAGCCGATTTGCCGCCTCATCGCGCTGAAGGACTGGGCAATGATAATGCTGGGTACAAAATCTTATTTTTTCATGAAACTTGCTATGCCGCCGGAACGCTGGACACCGAAGGGCGAGGATCCGGAAAATCATTACCGGAAGATCTTCGAGTTTGAGAAAAACCATTTTTCCTCGAAAACGATTTACAATGTTTTCTGGTCCGCAAATAATTATTCCATGCCGGATCCGCTGACTCCTGTTGAGACGGAGATCGAATACTGGTATGGAGAGGAAGAAAAGAAAGCAAGGAAGAACAACCTGGTCTATGCACAAAAAGTGTTCCCACAGACAGTACCGAAGGAATTCAAGGGGCTTGCTCACGCGGAACTGGTCCTGATGTTTCCGGAACGGTTTCGGAAAGAAGTAGTATGTTTTGTGGAAACTGTTTCGTGAGATTTCCGGACGTTTCCAAACACATCACTTTTTGGGTGACAACGTGGGTGACAACTCAAATCCCAGGTGCTGAAACCCGCGTCCTTTCTGCGTTTGCGAAACGTTTATTATTCTCCTAAGCGGCAGGTCGGAGGTTCGAATCCCCTC
>Ga0310696_10008971_pt1 | contig 11614 bp, 7 predicted proteins | sample AusTroGonzalo_MG_4_FD_203885 | JGI IMG/M metagenome (GOLD analysis project Ga0310696, IMG submission 203885) | Bovine rumen microbial communities from tropical cattle in Woodstock, Queensland, Australia - Gonzalo_02 (v2) (version 2) | ecosystem: Host-associated > Mammals > Digestive system >...
GTGAAGAGTTGTGTGCCAGCCACGCTGTCTGCAAACAGTTCGGGGTTCAGGCCGCTGAGGGTCAGTTCGGCCTCTGCTTTCTTAGGCTCGGTACATGCAGCAAGCATGACCAATGCAGCGCTGGCTGCAAGCATTCCTTTAGCAAGAACTTTCATTTTTTGATTGCATTTAATAGTTAGTATGTGTATAAAATATCTTCGTTTCGGGCTTTTTAGCTGCTTTTAGCATGAAACAGCCCTCAAAGATACCGATTTTTTCAATTAGTAGGTGTCTCGGAGACACTTTTTTTTCGTTCGTAGCATTTTTTTTTCGCTTTTGCCTACTTTTTGACCTTCTACCAACCATTTGCCGCCCCGATTCCAGCCCGAATTTCCCTTTTTTCCACCTTCTTCAAGCTTCGATGAGTTTTTCTTTCCCCGAAATTTGGACGTGTCGCCGGAAAGAGCTACCTTTGCAGCCGATTTCGGGGTGTAGCGCAGTTGGTAGCGTTCCTGGTTTGGGACCAGGCGGTCGCCCGTTCGAGTCGGGTCGCCCCGACAACCGTTAAAGGTTGTACAGCAAAGCGGAGCATTGAACTCATGGTTCATGCTCCGCTTTGCTTTTTGTTGTAGCCTTCTTGGTTGTTTGTCGTGGCCCTAAGAGGGGGCTCAGGAACCCTTAAGGGTTCAGGCGTTAACCCTTAAGGGTTCGGGCACTAACCCTTAAGGGTTATCGCGGGAAGGCCTAAGGGTTCCTGCAAGCAGGATTAACGGTGGATCTTTGCAAGACCACCCTCGGAGGTTTCCTTATAGAGAGAGGGAAGGTCGTGGCCCGTCTGCTTCATGACGCGGACGATGCGGTCGAAGCTGACGCGGTGCTGGCCATCGGAGAGCGAGGCGTAGAAGTTGGCGTCGAGGGCACGGGCGGCGGCAAAGGCATTGCGTTCGATACAGGGAATCTGCACGAGGCCGCAGACGGGGTCGCACGTCATTCCAAGGTGGTGCTCCAGTCCCATTTCGGCAGCATACTCAATCTGTGCTACACTGCCTCCGAAGAGCTGACAGGCGGCACCCGAAGCCATGGCGCAGGCTGTACCTACTTCGCCCTGACAACCTACGTCGGCGCCGCTGATGCTGGCGTTGTGCTTGACGAGGTTGCCGATGAGCCCTGCTGTGGCGAGGGCATGGAGGATGCGTTCCTCGGAGAAGGTGTGGTTGTGCGAAAGGTGGTAGAGGACGGCTGGAAGAACACCGCAGGAACCACAGGTAGGGGCGGTGACGATGCGTCCGCCAGAGGCATTTTCCTCGCTGACTGCCAGGGCGTAAGCATAGACGAGGCCGTCGCTCTGGAGGTTGGCTTTGTAGCCCTTGGCTTTCACATAGTAAACGGGTGCTTTGCGCTGCAGACCAAGGGGACCGGGGAGGACGCCTTCGTGGTTGATGCCGCGCTCGACGGCTTCCTGCATCACGTGCCAAACCTCGCGCAGGAAATCCCAAATGGCGGGGCCTTCGCAACGCTCCACGTACTCCCAGAACGTTCGGCCACTCTGCTGGCACCAGTCAATGATGTCGGCCATGGTGGTGAGGTCGTAGATGGAGGGAGGTGTGGCGGCGCAAATATGCGCCTCACCCGACTGTGAGGATCGGGAGGGGGCAGTAGAAGGCGAGGCGGAGAAGGAGGTGGTGGAACCTTCGGAGAGAGCACCGCCGCCGATGCTGTAGACTGTCCACTCGTCGAAGAGTGTGCCGTCGGGTTGCAGGACGGCAAATTTCATGCCGTTGGGATGGAAGGGAAGGAAGGTGCGAGGCTCCCAATGCAAGGTAACGGGACCCTTTGGTTCGAGGATGCCGATGATGGCAACATCGGTCATGTGGCCTTTGCCTGTAGCAGCTAAGGAACCATAGAGCGTGACGTCGAAAGCCGTTGCTTCGGGATGGCGCTCCAGGTAAATCTGAGCGGCAGCCTGCGGTCCCATGGTATGGGACGAGGAAGGACCGATGCCTATGCGGTAGAGTTCACGCAGAGAATTCATTTATTAAATAAGGTATTGGCTGCTGATGCTCTGGTTGTCTTCGACGCGACGAATGGTCTCGGCGATGAGGTCGGCGATGGTGAGCTGCTTGACCTTGGCACAACGGTTGCTGTAGGGAATGCTGTCGGTGAAGACGATTTCCTCAAGTTGGCTGGCTTGCACACGCTCGCTGGCAGGGCCGGACATGACGCAGTGGCTGGCGATGGCACGGACACTGCGTGCGCCGCTGGAAATCATCAGGTCGGCAGCCTTCGTGATGGTTCCGGCCGTGTCCACGATGTCGTCGATGAGCACGACGTCAGCGTCGGTCACGTCGCCGATAATCTGCATGGTGGCCACTTCGTTGGGGCGACGGCGTGTCTTGTTGCAGAGAACGAGCGGACAGCCGAGGAACTTCGAGTAGGCACTGGCACGCTTACTGCCTCCAACGTCGGGAGTCGCGATGACGAGGTTGGGCAGGTTCAGGCTCTGGATGTAAGGCAACATGACGCTGGAGGCATAGAGGTGGTCTACAGGAACATCGAAGAAACCCTGTTCCTGGTCGGCATGAAGGTCCATGGTGATGACGCGGTTGATGCCTGCAACACTGAGCATATCGGCAACAAGCTTAGCGCCGATGGCCACACGGGGCTTGTCCTTACGATCCTGACGAGCCCAGCCGAAGTAGGGAATGACCGCGTTGATAGTGCGGGCCGAAGCGCGTTTGGCGGCATCGATCATCAACAGGAGCTCCATAAGGTTGTCCGAATTGGGGAAGGTGCTCTGGACGAGGAAGACGTCGCGCCCGCGGATGGATTCCTCATAGCTGACGGTAAACTCTCCGTCGGCAAAGTGAGTCACGTTGATGTTGCCCATCTCGATACCGAGACTGGCACAGATTTTCTCTGTCAGATAGCGGGTGGCAGTGCCCGAGAATACGAGGAAGTTGCTCATTATTTCTTTAAACTTAAAACCTTAAACTCTAACCTTCGCGCACAGCGCGAGCCTACCCTACCCTGCTGCTTTTCGCAACTTACGGAAGTGGGTGATGATGTCTTTGAAGTCGAGACCGGAGTGGATGTTGAAGCGCGTCCAGAGGTCTCCGAGCACTACGGCACCGCCGAAACCATAGTCGGCCAACAGGGGCAGTGTCTCGGCATTGATACCTCCGGCGGCCATGACCTTTCGGTCGATGAGCCCGGCGCGCGTAGCGTCGTGGAGTTGCTGGTGAGTGTATGCCGCGTGGCGTTCGGGATAGGTGATGCTGTCGAAGATGGGCGAAAGGAAAACATAGTCCATGCCCTCGCGCTGAGTGCGCAGTTCTTCAATGCTGTGGAGCGAGCGGCTGACTTGGCCGCGATAGTTCTTGGGAGGTGTGGGATTCTGAGCCGTGAGGTGAATGCCCCTAAGCTGAAATTCTTCCTTGAGGTAGAAGTGCTGGTGTACAACCACTTGGTTGTGCCATTCCTCGGGCAGGAGAGTCAACAGCCGTTCGCTGTAGATAGGCTCGCTGCCGGGCTTGCGCAAATGCAGAAGGTCAAGCCCTTCCTCAAACAAGGCCTTGATGATTTTATCTTCCTCGACGAAGAAGTCGGAGGTGGATAGCAGGATTAGTTTCATGTCTTGCTTGCTTTTCGAGGGCAAAGGTAATGCTTTTTGCTGAAAAGAACGAAGGATTGGGCGAAATCTTCGCTCAATCCTTCGTTCTTGGCCTTATTTCTTCTTCAACATCAATTCCACGGCACGTTCGAGCTGTACGTCCCGACCATGCAGGAGGTCACCGGGCTGGCTGATGATGAGGTGGTCTGGTTCGAGCTGCTGGTTCTCGAGGTACTTGCCCCGACGGTCCTTCATGCCGACTTCCGGAATGCCGAAGACAATGTCATCGATGGTCTCCCACCACACGGCAGTCATCGTACCGGGAACGGGGGCTCCAATGAGGGGGCCGATGCCCAGCTCCTTGTAGAGCCAGGGGGTGCCGTGGGCATTGGAGTAGTCGTCTTCGCAGACGAGCATACAAGAGGGCTTGGTCCAGCGGTTGTAGGGGTCGTCGCCGATGAACTGTCCGCGAGGGGTGTACTGTGCAGCGGCCACGCCGGAGAGCAGTTCGCAGACATCGTTGTGCAGCCATCCGCCTCCGTTGTGGCGCACGTCCACAATGACAGCCTCGCGCACGCGGTTCTTGTCGGAAAGCAGCTTGCGGTAGAGTTCATGGAAGCTGTTGCCATCCATGGCCTCGATGTGAACGTAGGCGAGGCGTCCCTTGGAAAGGCTGTCCACGAGACGTTCGTTGCGCTCGACCCAACGGCGGTAGAGGGCATCGGAGTAACTGGCTTCGAGGCGCACGGTGTAGTCCTTGCTTGTACCCTTGGCATCCTTGATGGTCAGTCGTGTATAGCGCCCGGCCTTGCCTCCGAGAAGCGGGAAGTAGTCTTTGCCGTCCTTGATGGGTTGTCCGTCGATGTGGGTGATGATGCTTCCGAAGCCGACGCCCTGCTGACGCGTGAGCGGAGAGCCGGGAATGAGTTCGAGGATGCGGAGACCGTCGCCTTTATAGGTGTCGTCGAGGAAAGCTCCGAGGTCAGCCGTCTTCAAGGTGTTGCCCGTGCCGTTGCCCGGACGATAGCGGCAACCTGTGTGCGAGACGTTCAACTCTCCCAGGAGTTCGGAACAGAGCTCAGCGAAGTCGCGGGTATTACCCACGTGTGGCAGTTGGCGGCCGTAGCGCTCGTGAAGCATCTGCCAGTCGGCGCCGTTCATGTCGGGATCATAGAGCTTCTCGTGCGTCTGGTGCCAGATGTGCTCAAAGGTCTCCTTGCGCCATTCTGCTGGGTAGTCGTTGTGGAAGGCTTCGAACTCCACGTCGGAAATCTTGCCATTCTCAATCTCCAGCTTCTTGATGCGTCCACCCTCGGCATAGTAGGCCGTCTTCCCTTCGTCGGCAAGATCAAACTCAGAGAAGCTGACGCCCGTTGCCTTGATGCTGGTGGAACCTTTCTCAAGGTCGCGTTCCCAAAGAGCCGTGCCGTTGGGGTAGTTCGAGGCAACATAGTAGAGCTTGGTTCCTTCCTTGTTGAGCACGACGTCGCCGATGTTCCCGTTGTTGTAGGTCAGGCGCATGGTGCGCAGGTCGAGGTCGCGCAGGTCGAGGTCGGGGTTGGCCGCCTTGATGCTGTCTTCCTTGGCTTGCTGTTCCTCGCGTTTCTTCTTGGCTTCGTCTTCCTTGTCTTTGTCCTTCTTGTCTTTCTTATTCTTCTTGTCGGCCTCTTCCTTGGCTTTCTTATACTTGTCCTTGCGCTCCTTCTCAGCTTCATCGAAGCGTTCGCGCTCTTCCTTGTTCATGTTCGCACGCTCATAGGCTTCAGTGTTAAGGAAGGTGATGTAGACATCGTCCTCTGAACCCCAAGAGCCGTGGCTGCGCATTCCTGCGCGGTCGCTCTGGAAGACGATGGCCTTACCGCCAAGTGCCCAGCGCGGCGTACCCTCGGCATAGCCAGAATTGGTGAGGTTCACAATCTTACCCTTCCCGTCGGCGGGAATGAGGGCAATGTCCGTGAGGTTCCATCCGCCTGTGCCGATGTACTCGGAGAGGAGGTACTTGGAGTTGGGACTCCAGGCGAAGGTCTGGTCGCCATCGCGGTAGGAGTACTGGAACTTGCCGGGCATGACGGTCGTAATCTCCTTCGTCTTGGCATCGAGCACACAAAGTTCCTGGCGGTTGCGCAGGAAGGCAATCTTCTTGCCGTCGGGCGAGAAGACGGGTTCGAAGCAAGTCTGGTCTTCGGGTGTCAGACGTTCCTCGTCAGTCAGCTCGGTGGCGTAGGTGAAGAGTTTCTCGTCCTTCTGCTTGATACTGACGCGGTAGAGTGCCCAGCGTCCACCCCGCTCGCTGTCGTAGACAAGACTGCGGCCGTCCTCCGAGAAGGTGACGTGACGCTCGCGGCTGGGAGAGTCGGTGATGCGGACGGTCGTCTTGTAGTCGAGCGAGGTGACGTAGACGTCGCCGCCAAGGATGAAGGCGATTTCCTTGCCCTTGGGCGAATGACATACCTGTGTGGCTCCTCCGGTGAAGACGTGGTGCAGAGCATCCTTTTCGTTGGTGTCCGTGATAATCTCAATCTTCACTTTCTTGGGCTGCGAACCGGACTTCATGGTGTACAGCTCACCGTCCCACGAGAAGCAGAGAGTTCCGTTGTTGGAGGCCGTGAGGTAGCGCACGGGCATGTCGGCAAAATTGGTCAGACGTTGGGCCTTGCCGCCACCCAATTGCTGGCTCCAGACGTTGAAGGTGCCGTTGGCTTCCGAGAGCCAGTAGAGGGTCTGCGTCGCCGGGACGTAGACAGGGCAACGGTCTTCGGAAGGCGTTTGCGTCAGTTGGCGGTACTCGGAATGGTCGGCGGCTCGCGACTTGCGGTCTTGGCCTGCCTGCTGCGAGAAGGTAAGTTGCCAGAGGTCGCGGGCGATGCTGCTGGTGTGGTGCTTGCGCATGATGTCTTCGTACCCCTTGACGGCATCGTAGATGAGCGAGCCGCCGGGGCCGATGGTCACGTTGCCGACTGAGATGTCCGAGACACGTTGCGGGCGACTCCCTACGTGCGTGCATACTTTATAAAGATGTGTATATGTCCCCGAAGGAAACTGCATATCCTCCACCGTGGGCAGACCGCTGGATGAGAACAGCACTTCGTCGTCGTTGAGGAAGGCGAGGGGTATCTCGGCCGAGGAGTGTGTCGTCAGTCGGGTGACTTCGCCGCCGTTGGCCGTCATCAGGTAGACGTCCATACTCCCCTCGCGTTCGCTGGCAAAGGCGATGTGCTTGCCCGAAGGTGACCACACGGGCATCCCGTCCCACGCGGCATTCGTCGTCAGTTGGCGTGCCTGACCTCCCGCTGCAGGAACGGTGAACAGGTCGCCCTTGTAGGCGAAGCAGATGGTCTGGCCGTCGGGAGAGATGGCAGAGGAGCGGAGCCACAGGGGAGTTATGGAAAAAGCCTCACCCCCAACCCCTCTCCAAATGGAGAGGGGCGTAGTTAGCATGAGTATAAAGAATAAACGCTTGAACATGATTGTAAAGATATAAAAAAGGATATATAAATCGCTCACTTATATAGAACACTTGCTTCTATGGTATATACTCCCCTCTCCATTTGGAGAGGGGCTGGGGGTGAGGCTTCTTCTTAGTACCCGAATATCTCCTCCAAGCTCAGCCGCTTGATGGGGCCGACCTGCTGAAGAGCCTGCATATCCAATTCCTTCTCGTTGCCGAGAATCATGTAGCGGCGGGACTTGGCGGCCATGCGTTCGTTGGCAAACTTCACAACGTCTTCCAGCGTTATGGCGGGCAGGGCGTTGTAAATCTTCTCATTGATGTCGTAATCCACGCCTCGGTCTTGGGCATCCATCCAAGCATTGAGGACAGCGAATCGGGTAGTACGCTGTGCGGCCAATTGCTTTGTCAGGCTCTGCTTGGCAATCTCGAAAGCGCTCTGACTCTGCGGGATGCTGTCGAGAATTTGGTTGAACGTGCGGATACAATCCATCATCTTGTCGTTCTGCGAAATGATATAGGTGAAGCTCGTCTCGGGGTGTCCCTTGCGGTCGGGAGCCTGGTCGTAGGAAGCATAGGCACTGTAGGCGAGGCCACGGCTCTCGCGAAGTTCCTGGAAGACGATGCCATTCATACCGCTGCCGAAGTACTCATTATATAGTGCTGCCACGGGCATTCTCTCGACATCCCACGGATGCTCGTCGTTGTTGAAGGCCATCATGTAGATGTTCTTGGCGTCGTAGGGAGCAAGGAGGATTTCCGTCTCAGGCGTGGGCTGTTCCCTGTAGTCCTCGAAAGCGAGGGGAGCCTTCATCTGTGCGGGCAGTCGGTGTTCCTGTTCCAGCAGGGTGGTGAGGTCTTTTTCCGTGCGAGGGCCGTAGTAGAGGACCGTGTGCTTGTAGGAGGTGAGGCCGTGCAGAATGTCCACGAGTTCCTGCGGGTCGGTTTGTGCGAGTTCAGCAGCCGTCAGGAGGCTACGCTGGCTGTTGCGTTCGCCATAGATGCCGAAGGCACGCAGGCGAGTGAAGCAGGTCTGCTGCTCCAGCTTAGCGTCGAACTGAGCCTTGGCCACATTGTTGACGTAAGCCGTATAGGCGGCACTGTCCACCTGTACGTTAGCCAGCACATTCTCCAACAGAGCCAATGACTCAGGCATCTTCTCGTCGAGGCCAGAGAGAAGGATGGTCGTCTGGTAGCTGCCGGCATTCACATAGAAGCTGCAAGCCAAGCCATAGAACTTCTGCTGAATCTGCTCGGCGGTGAGGCTGTCGGTGCCGAGGAACTCGATGTAGTCGCTGGCGGCATCGATGCGCTTGTCGGCAGCGGTTCCGAAGGGCAGGCGGAAGACGAGGTAAAAGATGCCGTTCTCGGTGTTCTGCTTGTAGGCAAGCGGCAGGTCGTGGACAGTAGTTCCCACGGTGAGGTCGTTCTTGAAGTCAAGGAAACGAGGCTGGATAGGTTCTACCTCGGTGTCCTGAATCTCTTTGACGAAGGCGCTCATCTGGTCGCGGTTGGCTGGGATGGCCGTAATCTCGGGCTTGTCAATCTTCTTGATGTTGGGGTCTTCGGCCTGACGCTTGAAGACGGTGACGTAGTTCTCGGTGAAATATCGCTGTGCGAAGCCAACGATGTCCTCCTTGGTGAGGGCGGCGATGCGGTCGATCTTCTCCACGGCATCCTTCCATTCCACACCATTGATAAAGGCATCCTGGAACATGCTTGTGCGTGCGCGGTTGCTTTCGAGGGAACGCATCTCGCGCAGCTTCAGGTTATTGATGATAGCGGGCAGGAGGTCATCGGGGAAGTCACCGCTCTTGAGTTTGTTGATTTCTGCCAGCAGCAGCTCGCGCGCTTCCTCTAACGTCTGACCCTCGCGCGGCGAACCGCCCATAAAGAAGAGGCTGTAGTCAGCCAACTCATAGTCACCGGCGTATGCACCCAGCATGGTCATCTTCTGGTTGATGTCGAGGTCAACGAGACCGGCACGGCCGTTGCTCATGACTTCGCTGATGAGAGAGAGGGTGTCACAGACGCGGTCCTTGGCACCGGGGAAAGCCCATCCGAGGTAGAGGCTTTCGGCTTCGAGACCCACGACGGTGGTGTCAACGGGAGCAGTCAGTGAGGCTACGGGTGCGTATTCAGGCTGTTTGCAGTCTGGGTTCGGCTGCCAGTCGCCGAAGTACTGCTCGATGATGGCGATGGTCTTGTCTGGGTCGAGGTCGCCTGCCATACAGATGGCCACGTTGTTCGGGCAGTAGTAGTTTTTGAAGTAGTTCTTGATGTTCGTAATCGAAGGGTTCTTCAGGTGATCCTGAGTGCCGATGGTAGTCTGTGTGCCGTAGGGATGAGTGGGGAAAAGCTTATAGAGCAGGGCATTGATCATCTTCTCTCCATCATTGGCCAGCGAGATGTTGTATTCCTCATAAACGGCTTCCAGCTCAGTGTGGAACCCGCGGATGACCATGTTTTGGAAGCGGTCGGCCTGAATCTTGGCCCAGTTCTCGACCTCGTTGGAGGGGATGTTCTCCACGTAACAAGTGATGTCGAAGCTGGTGAAAGCATTGGTAGCGTCAGAGCCAATGAGAGCCATCAGCTTGTCGTACTCGTTGGGGATGTTATACTTGGCGGCAAGCTGGCTGACGCTGTCAATCTCGTGGTAAGCCTGTTTGCGGGCTTCGGGGTCGGTCAGTTTGCGGTAAGCCTCGTAGCGCTGTTCGATTTCATCAAGCAAGGGAGCCTCGGCAGTGCTGTCGCTGGTGCCGAACTGCTTGGTACCCTTGAACATGAGGTGCTCGAGGTAGTGGGCAAGGCCAGTTGTCTCGGCTGGGTCGTTGCGCGAACCTGTCTTCACGGCGATGTTCGCCTGAATGCGCGGTTCGTCCTTGTTCACGGAGAGGTAGACCTTCAGGCCATTCTTCAGGGTGTAGATGCGGGTCTGCATCGGGTCGCCCTTCACGGATTCATAGTCGTGCTTGTCGCAACTGCTGAGGGCAAGCAAAAGGGTGGCTGCTATGACAGCCAATTTACTGAAATGTTTCATCGATGAATGGGATATTGAGTTTAGTATTGCATTTCGCCGCAAAGGTAACGCGAAATTGCCAAGCGGCCAAACCTTTTCCCACATTTTATTCATCGACCTTACGCAAACCCCTCACAGGACCTTCCTCTATCACGCGCAAGACCAAGGTCTGTTGTTTGCAACATCGTGAATGTACAATTGCAACATCATGAACATGTAATTGCACGTTCACGATGTTGCAAACACCACGCCTAAGCCAGACGGGGCGAGGATTGGTTCTTCTAACTTTATTGGGAAGGTTATCCGCGCTGCCCCAGCCAGGCTTCGAGGGCAGGACGGTAGTTGTCGCCGACGGAAAGTACCACGCCGTCGGAGAGAACAACATTCCCGCGTGCCACCTCGCGGATAGACGCCAGCGCGACGATGGAAGAGCGATGGACGCGGAGGAAGCGGTCTCTGGGCAGTCGCTCCTCGATGGACTTCATTGTGAGGAGGGTAACGATGGGACGTGGACGGTCATTAGTAAAAATACGCATATACTCGCCCATACCTTGGATATAGCGGATGGTGTTCAGGGGAACCAAAACATCTGCGCGGTCTGCACGCACACAGATGACATCGGAAGAGGCATCGGGTGCAGGGGCTGAATTGGCACGTCGGAGAAGATCTACACGTTGGCGCAAGCGTTCGGCTGTCTGGGCGAACTCCTTCTGGCTGAAAGGCTTCAGCAGGTAGTCCACCGCCTCTACGCGGAATCCCTCGATGGCATACTCGGAGTAGGCCGTGGTGAAGACGACAAGAGGGGGATGGGTCATCGAACGAACAAAGTCCAAGCCGTTGAGGTCGGGCATATTGATATCGCAGAACATCGCATCAACCTCCTCACGGTCGAGTACGTGCTGTGCTTCAATGGCACTTTGGCATTGAGCCACCAGCTTCAGGAAAGGAACGCGCTCGATGTAGGAAACCAACTGATGCAAGGCCAGGGGCTCGTCGTCTATCGCTATGACATTCAGCATAATCAGGGATGTTTAGGAAAGGGAAAGGGGTATATCGAGGCGAACGGCATAGGCATCGGCTTGGTCTTGGATGTCGAGCTGGTAGTCGTTGGGGAAAAGAAGATCCAGGCGCTGACGGACGTTGCGCAGGCCAAGACCACCACTGTCAGAACTTGTCGGACGTTGTGAACGACTGTTTACGCAGTTAAAATGCAGTCGCCCAGCCTCTACGCTAAAAGCGATATGGACGAAGGAAGGATGTTGGTAACTGACACCGTGCTTGAAAGCATTCTCCACGAACGTGGCAAAGAGCAAGGGTGGAAGGTTGCCCGCAGGTAAGGGCGAGGGAACGGAGAAGTCCACCTCCACTTGCTCGTTGAAGCGAATGCGCATGAGGTCAATGTAGTTGCTCACGAAATCGACTTCCTTCTGGAAAGGAACCGAAGTGCGTTCGGCATCGTAGAGGGCATACCGCAACAGACGGGAAAGCTTCACGAGGGCTGTCTGTGCGCACTCCGGATCAATGTCCACAAGGGCATGGATGTTGTTGAGCGTGTTCA
>Ga0310696_10008972_pt1 | contig 11612 bp, 7 predicted proteins | sample AusTroGonzalo_MG_4_FD_203885 | JGI IMG/M metagenome (GOLD analysis project Ga0310696, IMG submission 203885) | Bovine rumen microbial communities from tropical cattle in Woodstock, Queensland, Australia - Gonzalo_02 (v2) (version 2) | ecosystem: Host-associated > Mammals > Digestive system >...
GACACCGGGCTCCATCACGATACTGTCCGCCTGCATTGCCTACTACTGCGGCGAGATTATCCTGTTCGACCCCAACCAGAAAAACGACCAGAAGAGCGTACGCTGCATCCGGAAGGTGGCGCCGTAACCGGCCAGCCTTTTTATGACGGTTTCGCCAAAGAAAGCGTTTTAATGCCTTTTTTCACGTTTTGCGGTGTTTTGAACTGTTGATAAAAATAATATGCAGAAAGCCCGAGAATTCGAAAAAAAATCGTATTTTCGGGCTTTCTTTTTGCGTATTGCAAGTTTTTTATTTTAAGCAAGTTAGAGATTCAATAGAGGAAAAATAAATGGAAGAGAACGAGATTTTAGACGAGAAGATTGTACCGTATAACATTGAGAACCTGATGAAGACGGCCTACATCGACTATTCGATGTCGGTCATCGTGTCCCGCGCCCTGCCCGACGTGCGCGACGGCCTCAAGCCCGTGCAGCGCCGCATCATCTACGCCATGTGGGACATGAACATCACCGAAAGCGGCCCCTACCGTAAGTGCGCCCGTATCGTCGGTGAGGTGCTCGGTAAGTACCACCCGCACGGCGACACAGCCGTGTACGACGCCCTCGTGCGCATGGCCCAACCGTGGACCCTCCGCTACCCCTTCGTCGACGGACAGGGTAACTTCGGATCCGTGGACGGCGACAGCCCCGCCGCCATGCGTTACACCGAGGCCCGTCTGCGCCGCTCCTCCGAGGAGATGGTGGCCGACATTGAGAAAGACACAGTCGATATGGTGCTCAACTTCGACGACTCCATCCCGGAGCCGACCGTGTTGCCCGCCAAGATCCCCAACCTGCTCGTCAACGGCTCCTCCGGCATCGCTGTCGGTATGGCCACCAACATGGCTCCGCACAACCTCAGCGAGGTCTGCGACGGCATCTGCGCCTACATCGACGACAACGACATCTCCATTGAGGAGCTGATGCACATCATCAAGGCCCCCGACTTCCCCTCCGGCTGTATTATCTACGGCTACCGTGGGGTGCAGGACGCCTTCCTCACCGGTCGCGGCCGCATCGTCATGCGCGGCCATGCCGAAATCGAAACCGAAAAGAACCACAACTGCATCGTCGTCACCACCCTACCCTACATGGTGAACCCGTCCGACATGATCAGCCACACCGTCGAGCTCGTCAAGGAAGGCAAAATCGCCGGCATCACCGACGTGCAGAACCTCACCAACAAACGCAACGGCACCCGCATCGTCTACGAACTCAAGAAAGACGTGGTACCCGAGGTGGTCCTCAACAAACTCTACCAGATGACCGCTCTGCAGTCGTCGTTCAGCGTCAACAACGTGGCGCTCGTCGGCGGTCGCCCCATGACCCTGAACCTCAAGGACATGATTGTGGAATACGTGAAGCACCGCCATGAGGTGGTCATCCGCCGCACCCGCTACGACCTCAAGAAGGCCCAGGAGCGCGCCCATATCCTCGAAGGCTTCCTCAAAGCCCTCGACATCATCGACGAGATCATCGCCCTCATCCGCGCCTCGCAGACCGTGCAGGAGGCTTGGCAGGGACTTATGGAGAAGTGGGACTTCACCGAAATCCAAGCCAAGGCCATCGTCGAGATGCGTCTGCGCCAACTCACCGGCATGGAACGTCAGAAACTGCAGGACGAATACGACGAACTGATGAAGCTCATCGCCTACCTCAACGACGTGCTCAACGACGTGAACCTGCGCATGGGCATCATCAAGGACGAACTGCAGGACATCAAGAAGCGTTTCGGCGACGAACGCCGCTCACCCATCGAGTACAGTTCCTCCGAATTCCGCGTGGAGGACACCATCGCCGACGAGGAGGTGGTCATCACCATCTCGCACCTCGGCTACATCAAGCGCACACCGCTGGCCGAGTACAAGGTGCAGAATCGCGGCGGCAAAGGCTCCCGAGGCAGCAGTTCCCGCGACGAGGACTTCATCGAGCACCTTTACATGGCCACCAACCACAACTACCTGCTGTTCTTCACTGAGAAAGGCAAGTGCTTCTGGATGAGAGTGTTCGAAATTCCCGAAGGCCAGAAAGTGTCGAAGGGACGCGCCATTCAGAACCTGCTCCAGATTGAGGAAGGCGACAAGATCAAGGCCATCATCAACCTCAAGAGCATCGACGACCCCGACTATATCAACAATCACTTCATTATATTGTGTACCGAGAAGGGTATCATCAAGAAGACCTCCATCGACGCCTACTCGCACCCGCGCAAGAAAGGCATCATCGCCATCAATGTGCGTGAGGGCGACCGTCTGTTGGCCGCGCGTTTCACCGACGGCAACAGCGACATCATGATGGCCCTCTACTCCGGCCGCGCCATCCGCTTCCACGAGAACGAGGAACTCCGCGCCATCGGCCGTACCGCCGCCGGCGTGCGCGGTATCAGCTTAGAGGACGAGAACGACCGCGTGGTGGGCATGCTCGCCATCGACAATGACCGCAGCAATATCCTTATCGTCTCTGAGAACGGTTACGGAAAACGCTCGCTGTTAGAGGATTACCGCATTACGCACCGTGGCGGCAAGGGCATCAGTACCATCAAGATCACGGAGAAAACCGGCAACCTCATTGCCATCAAGGCGGTGACGGACGATGACGACCTCATGATTATCAACCGCTCCGGCATCGCCATCCGTCTGCACGTGGACCAGCTGCGCATCCTCGGTCGTAACACGCAAGGTGTGAGATTGATAGACCTTCGCGGCAAGGACACCATCGCGGCTGTCTGCGAGGTGCCGCGCCAGGAGGACGAAGAACTCGACGAGGACGGCAACCCCATCGTTCCCGAAAATGCCGAGCCGACTGAGAATACCGACTTAAACGCTTCGAACGAAAACGAGTCTGAAGCTTGAACCTAACAGCTCTACCGAGCTCTTGCCCCTACCGGGGCTGCTCAAGGAATAATGTTCAATAATTATACGTCCACTAATCACCAATCACCTAAACGATGAAAAAGCATCTTCTGTTAATCGTGAACATCCTGCTTCTGACGAGTCTTTTCGCGCAGAAGCCGTCCTTGACGAAAGCGTATAACAGCTTCTACGACAAGGACTACGACAAAGCGAAGGAGCAAATCGACCTTTGCACGGCCGACGAGAAACTGTCCGCCAAGGCGCAGACGTGGCTTTACAAAGGCAACATCGAAATGCTGTTAGCCAACCGCGAATACAGCGAGAAGCAGAAGAATGAGGGTTACCTGATACGGTATCCCGACGCGCCCGTGGAGGCTTACGATGCTTTCCAGAAGGCCCTCACCATCAACCCGAAAGTGGAGGCGTTAGACATGATGGATGCGACCGAAGCCCTCAAGCAGCTCTATCCCTACCTGCTCGTGCGCGGCGTGGACCAGCTCATCGCGAAGGACAACGCCGGCGCGAAGGCCACGCTTGCCAAGGGCATTCAAAGCTATGAGATGGCCCCTCCGCAATATCCGATGAACGGCGAGCTTTACTACTACTATGCCTACGCTTTGGAGAGCCTCGGGGAGACTGACGAGATGATGAAATACTACAAAAAAGCCCTCGATGACGGTTCGCAGAATCCGTATGTCTTCGCCAAACTTTTCGAATATTACAAAGCCGCCAACGACCTCCCGAACATCGAAAAGACACTATCTTTGGCTAAAGAGAGGATTCCCAACGATATCAATGTCAAACTGTTGGAAATCGACCTCGCCTATTGGAGCGGTGACAGTACGAAAGCACGGACTCTGGTAGACCAACTTGACCCTTATTCGCTGAAGACCCCCGACGAGATGGTGAACGTCGCCAACTTTTACATCAAAGAGAAACGCTACGAATCCGCCGAGCGGCTGTTGAATCGAGCCAACATCCTCAGTCCCAATAACTTCGTCATCCTCTATAACTTGGGTGTTTGTTGTTACAGCGTCTCGGAGCACTACTTCAACCTGCAGAATCAGCTGGCCATCCAGCAGGGAGCCAAGGCGGACATTGACGCCGCAAAACAGCAGTCGGAGAAGTACCTCGCCGATGCCGCGCACTACTTCGAACAGGCGCGTCAGCAGCAGCCTGGCGACCTCAACCTGCTGAACACGCTGCGGGCCATCTACGTGCGCCAACAATCCCCGAAGGCCGACGAAATCGACGCCCTTATTAAACAATTGGAAAAATAGAAAGTCATATTATTAGTCACTTAAAAATCGAAAAAAATGAAAAAATGGATGCTTGTTTTAGTCGCGCTCTTCGTGAGCGTCAGTGCTTTCTCGCAATCTTGCTTGGATGATGTATGGCAATGCCTGAAAAGCAAGCAAGTGCCTAAAGCAAAGAAATTTATGGAATCCTGCATGGCAGAGAATCCCGACAACGCCGCCGTCTGGCTCATGCAGGCCAACGTGAACGTGCAGCTCTACATCTACGACCAGGAGCGCAAGGAGAAAGACCCGAACGCCACGCCGCGTTACCCGAACGCCCTTGAGGACGCTTACGCCGCCTTCGTGAAAGCGTTGGAGCTTGACAAGAACGTGGAGCCCAAAACCGGCATGTTCGGTGCGCGTGAAGGACAGGAACTGCTCGCCGGCCCCTTCGAAGCGAAGGCAAAAGTCGCTGACGACCAAAACAAGTTGCAGGAGGCTTTGAAGTACTACGGTCTCGCCGCAAAATGCTATGAACTTGCCCAAAAGAAGGACAACGCCGCCAAGATGTACCTCTCTACAGCTCTGGTTTACTTCAAAATGAAGGACATGGTAAACTATGAGAAGATGCTTGAGAAGTGTGTAACAACCTCCCCCAGTGCGTCGGAGGGTGCCTACGTGGAACTCTATTACCTCTACAAAGACAACAATGACACGGTGAAATGCGGAGAAATTCTCACCAAGGCCGAGAAGATTTTCGGAGAGAAGAGTCCCGCCCAACTGTACGAACCGATGATGGACTACTACGCCATGACGGGCAACGAAGAGAAGTTGATGGCAATAGTTGACAAAGCTATCGCCACCGGCAATGCCGATATGATTCCAATTTGCGCCACCTATCTCGTCAACGCCAAGCAGTACGCCAAGGCCGAGCAGATTCTGAAAGACGCCATCGCTGCGAAACCCAATGATTTCACCCTGCTCAGCAAGATGGGCTACCGTTACGCAATGGAGTACTACGACATTATGGATCGCCGCCAGACGGCCATGAACACCCGCAAGTGGGAAGAGGCCACCCGCCTGTTCCAAAGCGAGGAACGCAAGGCCGCCATGCAGAACGCCCATGAGTGGTGCCAGAAAGCCTACGAAGTGAACCCCGACGATCTGGCCAACAACCGCATCCTGCGTGAGATGAAAGTCCAGCTCAACATGGACGTGCCGCAGGAGCTCAACGACAAGATCAACGCCCGCATGAAACAAGAGTAATCTTCCGTACGAATCCTATCAAAATCCCTTCTACCGACGCAGGCAGAAGGGATTTTTTGTATCTTTGCCGCTCGTTTCACCAAAACGACAATTTCCCAGTACACACATTCAAATCCAACAAGAATGAAAAGAAATCTCCTCCTCAGCCTCCTTATCACGCTGTTAGCTGTATCCAGCTTTGCCAATCCCGTTGACCTCGCCACGGCGAAAACCGTCGCTGCGAATTTCTGGTCGGCGATGACGGGCAACAGTGACGACGGACGATGGACGGATGTCTCCGCACAGACCGGCTTCCACGAGTTCTACCTTTTCACGCGCAACACGGACGAAGGCTTTGTCATCGTGGCCGCCGACGACCGCGTGCAGCCCATTTTGGGCTACTCGGTCGACCATGCAGTCACCACTCCCCTGCCCCCGCACGTGAACGCGTTCCTGCACAGCTACGAGTTGGAGATTGCCTACTGCCGAGAACACAACATTGAGGCCACAGAGGACATCATCTCACTGTGGACCAGCTTATTGGAGGGAGAATACGCCCCACAGCTCGTCACGGTGGTATCCCCGATGCTGACTACTACCTGGAACCAAAGTCCATACTACAACAACCTCTGTCCCGGTCCGGGCAACCAGCACTCAGTCACCGGCTGCACCGCCACGGCCACGGCACAGATCATGAAGTTCTGGAACTGGCCACCGACGGGTGTCGGCAGCCATAGCTACTATGAGGATGATTATGGCTACCAGTCAGCGGACTTCGGCGCCACCACCTACGACTGGGAGAACATGCCCAACGCGCTTTCCGGCAGCAGCAGCGCGACACAGCTGAATGCCGTGGCCACGCTGATGTATCATATTGGGGTCGCCGTGGAAATGGACTATGGCCTCGATGCAAGCGGTGCCTACGTACACAGCTACGGCGGCATATGGGGCAATTCGGCCTGCTCGCAAAACGCCCTGCCGCAGTATTTCCGCTACAAGGAGACCCTCCACAGCTACTTCAAGGATTACACCTCCGACGCGGACTGGATTGACGCTATCATCACGGACATCGATGCCGGGCGGCCGGTGTTGGAGACCGGTTACGGTGACGGCGGTGGCCACGCCTTCGTGCTCGACGGCTACGATGCCAATGGGCTCATCCACGTCAACTGGGGTTGGGGTGGCTACATGGACGGCTACTTCTCCCAGAATGCGCTGAACCCGGGTACGGGCGGCACCGGCGGCAACAACGACTACACCTTCAACGACGGCAAGGGCATCCTCGTGGGCATTGAGCCCGACGGCCTCTTAGAAATCAGCCCGTCGCAGTTCTTCCTCCCGCAGGCGGGCGGCAGCGCAGCTATCACCGTGAGTCCCAATCTCAACAGCAATACCTCGTGGTACGCCACCTCCAACCAGTCGTGGCTCACCCTCACGCCCAACAACGGTGCGGGAGCGGGCGGATCGGCCACGGTCACCGCCACCGCCACGGCCAATACGACCGGCAGCAGCCGCAACGCCATCGTCACCGTGAGCCAGGGCTCGCTACAACTGACCGTTAGCGTGACCCAGATGGCCGACTCCTGCACGGTTGTCAGCCTCCCCTGGACGGATAGTTTCGAAGAAGGCACCGGTTGCTGGACGACTCTCGATGCGGACGGTGACGGCAACAACTGGTTCCTCGCCACCGGCGCAGCCAACGAAGGGACCTATTCCATGGCCTCCTACTCCTACAACGCCAACCTCGGCGGCGCACTGCACGCCAACAACTACCTGGTGTCGCCGCCCATCGCGCTGCCCACCGAAGGCAACCATGAGTTCGTCTTCCACGCCCGCTGCGGCAGTGCCAACTATCCCGACACGCTGATGGTGAAGCTGACCACCGGCGACGGCACCGCCGCTTCCGACTTCGGCACCACCCTGATGCCGCTCACGTCTGTCGGCACCACCGCCTTCCAACAGTACAGCGTCAACCTGTCGGCTTTCAACGGTCAGACTGTCCGGGTCGCCATTGTCCACAAAGCTTACAACGGCTTGTACCTCGCCGTGGATGACATCGCCATCCTGAACACGACCACGTCCTGCAACATCACGGCCTTGTCCGCTAACAGCGCCATGGGCACGGCCTACGGCAGCGGCACCTACAACGCCGGAGCCACCGCCATGCTTGCGGCTGTCGCAGGTGATGGCTACCGCTTCACCGGCTGGAACGACGGCAGCACCCTGAACCCACGTGAAATCACCGTCTTGGACGATGCCACCTACACGGCCTCTTTTGCGAGCCTCGGCGGTAGCGAACACCATTACGACAACGGCCTCACTGCCAACCATATCGGCGCAGGCGGCACCCTCCACTGGGGCATCCGCTTCCCCGCCGGCGAACTGTCCAACTATACCACACTTTCCGGCGCACGCATCTGGGACTACGATTCCGGCAACTACATACTTCGCATCTACCAGGGCGGCACCGACACGCCGGGCACTTTGGTGACCTCTCAAAACTTCTCCATGCCCGGCAACGACAGCACGTGGTACGATGTCACACTCGCCACACCGCTCACCATCGACCAGACACAGCCGTTGTGGGTGGTCTTCTACAACAGCGGCAGCTCGCACCCCGCCACGGGCAGCCATTACGCCGGCAACCCCGACGGATCTTGGGTCTCTACCAACGGAAACGACTGGGGTTCCATCTGCAACTACGGCTATAACCTCACCTGGATGGTACGCGCCCTGCTCACGGGGACTTCCGCCACGCCGCACTACACTTTGTCCGTCAGCTCCGGCAACACCGCCATGGGCCTGATTTCCGGCGGCGGCTCGTTCGTTGCGGGCGACAGCACCGAGATCGCGGCCACGGCTCTTCCGGGCTACCGATTCACAGGCTGGAACGACGGCGACACCCGGAATCCGCGCACCGTGACCATCATCAGTGACACGACTTTCACGGCCCAGTATGCCGACTTGGGCGATGACGAACGCCACTACGACAACGGTACCTACGCGAAAAGCATCGGCGCGAACGGCACGCTCCACTGGGCCGTGCGCTTCCCCGCCGGCACGCTCGCTGGACACGACCTGCTTTCGGAAGTCAAGATAATGGACAAGAATGCAGGCACTTACACGATTGAAGTCTATCAAGGCGGCACTGATGCACCCGAAAACCTTATCACCAGCGAGAGCGTTGTCTTCAGCGGCAGCAACGACTGGATTACCGACACACTCGCTACGCCCGTATCGCTGAACCACGCACTGCCTTTGTGGATTGTGCTGCACAATACGGGAGTCGGCTATCCCGCCGCTGGCAGCCACTACGCCGGCACCCCCGACGGTTCATGGGTCTCCATGGACAACGTAAACTGGTCTTCCGTCTGCGACTACGACTTACACTACACCTGGATGATCCGCGCCGGACTGACGGATGCGGTGCCTGTCACATTCCATACGGTCACGGCCACCGCGGCTGACCCGAGCCAGGGCAATGTCACCGGCAGCGGCACCTACCCCGACGGCAGCACAATCACGCTGACCGCTTCCGCCGCCGCACACCACCATTTCGTCCAATGGAGCGATGGCAGCACCGAAAACCCGAGAACCTTCACGCTGACCGGCGACACCACCTTCACCGCCTACTTCGAGGCTGCGACATACACCATCAACGTGGTAAGCGAGATGCCCGATATGGGCACAGCCACGGGCGGCGGAACCTTCCCCTACGGCACCGACATCCAAATCGAGGCCATCCCCTTCGATGGTTACGAGTTCATGCGCTGGACCGGCGGCAATACCGACAATCCGCGTACTGTTACCGTGACAGGCAACAAAAGCTACAGTGCCCTGTTCCGCACCGCCGCCGGCATTGACGACCGCGAGCAGACAAGCGTGACGATTTTCAGCCAAGGCTACCAGATTGTGGTAGACGGTGCGGAAGGCCAGACAGTGGAAATCTACGACGTAGCCGGAAAACTCGTCGCCCGCGAGACCGCCAACGACACCCATCATCGCGTTTTCACCATGACCGCCAGCGGCATTTACACGGTGAAGACCAGCAACGGCATAACCCAAAAAGTGACTGTATTGCGATAGTCATGCCAGAAACAGACATCTTGAATGAGACAAGCGAAGGCGGGGTACCTTTCATCGGCGTGAACCGCCACCGCATCGGGGTGGATGGCGAAGGCGTGACCACGCTGGCCGCCTTCCACGGATGTCCACTTCGATGTCGTTACTGTCTGAACCCCAGTTGTTTGGATATAGATGCCCGCGTACGCCGGTTCACGCCGGAGACCCTCTATCAGGAACTGCTTATTGACGACCTCTACTTCGTGGCCACGGGCGGCGGGGTCTGCTTCGGCGGCGGCGAACCGCTGCTGCGTCCGGAGTTCATCCGCCAGTTCCACGCCCTCTGCGCCGGTCGATGGAAGATCACCCTTGAAACCTCGCTGAACGTCCCACTGAAATCCCTGCAGACGGTCGCCCCTCTCGTCAACGACTTCATTATCGACATCAAAGACACGAACGACGAGATTTACAAAGCTTACACAAGAGAATCAAACGCCAAAGTGTGGAAAAACCTGCAATGGTTGTCCGAAAATTACGACCGTGAGCATGTCATTATTCGCGTTCCATTGATTCCGGAATTCAACACCGAAGAGGACGTGGAACGGAGCGTGGAAAGGTTACAGACGTTAGGGTTTGGAAAGTTTGACCGGTTCACGTATAGAGTGAAGTAGGTTTCAAGATTCAGGTTTCAGGTTTCAAGATTCAGGTTTCAGGATTCAGGATTCAAGTAGGGCTGTCATATTATGGCAGCCGCCACAACGTTCAAGGTGAACAGATATACGCGCAGATCCGTGTGATACGTGGAAATTAACGTTGGAAGGTAATGGGCACCTGGTAATAGCTCCGCACCGGTTTCCCCATATTCTTTCCGGGTTTCCATTTCGGCATAGACATAACGGCACGACATGCCTCCTTATCGCATTCGGGGAAGAGAGGGACTTTCACCTTGGCGTTGGTCACACTCCCGTCTTTCTCCACCACGAACTCAATCAAGACCGTGCCTGTGATGCCATTATCCTTCGCCACCTGAGGATATTGAATCTCCCTTACCAAAAAGGCTTGCAAAGAATCCATTCCTCCGGGGAATTCAGGCATCTCCTCCGCCACCATACCCATTATCGGCGGCTCATCGTAATAAGCATCGTCTTCCACATCCCCAACATAGTCGTCAGTGACGTCAGTCTCCCAAAAATCGGGTCCATCTGTTGAAACACAAAGACCATCTTCCACGATATGCAGGATTATTTCCTCTTTCGGGGCGGTGGCAGGTCGGTTGCCACTGGTTGTCTCGTTTGCCGGTTCGTCGGCCGGTCCGGTGGAGGATTCTGCAGGCTGCGACAGTGTGTTGACGGATGCAGGCACGGATTCGCTGCCGGTGGACGTCGCGGGCGTTTTCGGACTGTGGCACGCACCCATCATCATGGAGGAGACGGCGATGCCCGCCACCGCTACGGCCTTGCCTAAAGCACGGCGTTTGGAGAGTTCCCGCTCCAAGTAGCGCACTTCGGCCTCGCAGTAGGGACACGTACCACGACAGTCGCCCTCGTGGGTGCATTCGCGCTCCACCAACGGGATATCGTTCTCTTGCGCGACTTTGCGCCGCACATCCTTCAGGATTTCGCAAGTCCGTTTGCCGCGTTTCATTGTAGTCTGATTTAATGGTGCAAAAATATTCTTTTTATATATATGATGCAAAAATCCCGAAAGGTTGCAGTTTGTTGAAAAAAATATCTCCGCGGATTTCTCATATCTGCACGAAAAGAGGTCCTTCTCTATTTCGTTATCAGTTTCGAGGGAAGAATCCTGTCAACCATTACCGTGTCGTCCTCAATGTGAAAGATATAGACCCAACGTTTATTGTGTGACACCAAGCGGCGGGCATGGGGATGATATCGCCGGATGTCCGCGTAACGGCTAGGAGGATATAGGTCTGCCAGAATAGATAGGGAATGTACTTCATTAAGCATGCTTTGATGATATTTCCAGGCACCCTCAACAGACATGACTTTGCGCAGAAAAAGGGCCAAGTTCATCAAATCAGCTTCTGCAGCGGCCTTGATGATGACATTATATGTTTTCATAGAGCCCCTCCACGATATACCAAAGTTTCCCGAAATACTCGTCGACCGTCATGAGTTCTTTTTTTCCGAACTTCTCATCGGCTTCCGCTTTCAAT
>Ga0310696_10008973_pt1 | contig 11612 bp, 9 predicted proteins | sample AusTroGonzalo_MG_4_FD_203885 | JGI IMG/M metagenome (GOLD analysis project Ga0310696, IMG submission 203885) | Bovine rumen microbial communities from tropical cattle in Woodstock, Queensland, Australia - Gonzalo_02 (v2) (version 2) | ecosystem: Host-associated > Mammals > Digestive system >...
GGAGAGCCCCCGAAGGCAATCATATCCTTCAGCTCCTTCAGGCCATAGCGGTCGGGATAGCGTGTGGCAAAGACGATGTCGGCCACATATTGCTCAATCTTCTCGTCGAGATAGACGTCGCTCACCACCTTGCGGGCACGCAGGATCTCGTCGATGGTAGTGACGGGCTTCACCTCAGGCAGTCCCTCGGCGCTGATATTTGAGCGAATGATTTTCTTCTCTTCCTCCAGCGTAGGATAGCCGATGACCACCTTCAGCATGAAACGGTCCATCTGTGCCTCGGGCAGCGGATAGGTACCCTCCTGCTCGATGGGGTTCTGTGTAGCCATCACGAGGAAGGGACTGGGCAGATTGAAGGTCTCGCTACCTATCGTCACCTGCTTCTCCTGCATGGCCTCCAACAATGCGCTCTGCACCTTGGCCGGAGCACGGTTGATTTCGTCGGCCAGCACGAAGTTGGCAAACACAGGGCCTTTCTTTGCCAGGAACTTCTCGTCCTTCTGCGAATAAATCATTGTACCCGTCACGTCGGCAGGCAGCAAATCCGGGGTGAACTGAATACGGCTGAAGCTGGCGTCGATAAGCTTGGCCAACGTGTTGATGGCCAGTGTCTTTGCCAAACCCGGCACGCCTTCAAGGAGGATATTGCCGTCGCTCAGCAAGCCAATAAGGAGTGATTCCACCAAATGTTTCTGGCCCACAATGATGCGGTCCATACCTGTGGTGAGATTGGTAACGAACTGACTCTGCTGTTCGATTCTGATGTTCAGTTCGCGAATGTCTATATTCTCTGCCATGATAATTTATTGTTGATTATTTTGTTGTTCAAGTCTTTTCTTCACAGCTTTTTTCGATTCTATCTTCGGAATCTTCACCTCTGTGTCTTCTTCCAGCACGGTGCTACCGTTGATGTCGTTGAACACCTCAATATAGCAGGCCAGTTCCGCAGCACCGAAGACGCGACGTGCGATGCGTGTGCTGTTGTCACCAACTTTTGCCTTTATCACATGGTCGAGGCCGGTGATGTAGTAGTAGCCAGTACGTGTGCGGGTGTCCATCGCGTCGTATTTCTCCCAGATTGGCGTAGCGCTGTCTTCTTCCACCTGTGGCTGTGTATCTACTTCCGTCTGTGTCTCTGTCTCCGTCTTTTCTTCGACGGCGGGTTGTTCCTCAACAGTTTGCGGTGTGCTCTGAGTAGTTGCCTGGGCAAGCTGTGGTTGAGGCTCTTCAACAACGGCATTACCGCTATTGTGTCCTATAAAATAGCCAATGCCACCACCAACCAACAGGGCTGTTAGGGCACTGACAGCCAGATGTCCCCAGCCGAACTGTTTCTTCCCAGAAGCTTGCTCTGTGTTGTAATCATCGTATTCTTCATCCGAGTACTTCCAGCCAGGCGGAAGCGTGTCCTTAGTTTCCTCCGTTTCATTATTGGTTTCCTCAGGCATATCAATAACTTTTTGGATAGTCTCAACAGGCTTTTCCTCTTGCTCAACAACGGAAACAGGTGTTTCCTCTTCAACGACAGTGGGAGCTGTATTCTCCCCTATTTCTTCTTCCTCTACGATAGCAGGAACGGTTTCCGCTTCAACAAGAGCTTCCTCCTCTTCCGTGACGGGAGACTCTGCATCCTCCTCGGCAACGTCATTGAATTCGACGCCATCTTTGAGGACGACGGTCTCAAACTGCGAAAAGGGCTTGTTCACCAGCTCCTTCATGGAGTTGTCGGGCAGGAAGGAGAGCTTCGAATGGCTGTCGATGACGAGGCGTTCACCCGTATTCACGTTCACGCTTTCGCGAGCCTCCACATCTATTATCTTGAAGGTACCCAAACCCTTGATTTTCACCATTCGGTCAGCCTCAATGCCACTCTGTACTACGGCAACGATAGAGGTGACGAAACGCTGTGCGATACGGCGGTCAATGCCGTGCTTTTCTGCCAGCACAGCCGACAGTTCACTCAGAAACAACTTAGCCATTGGCCTCACCTCCTTTCTTGATCTTCTCCTTCGTTTGCGGAGTGGGTTTGAAGGCCAGTGTGAGCTTTGGCGGCACCAACATTCGCTGTCCTGTAGACGGATTGATGATGATGCGCTCCAGCTTCTTCTTCACTTCAAACACTCCGAAGTTGGGCAGTTGCACGGCATTGCCTTCCAGGAAGTTATCGCCCATAGCGCCCAGAAGCGTGTTCATCCACGCCTGCGCATCGACGGCCTTCATCTCGTTGCGTCGTGCCAATTCGTTAATAAACTCCTTGTTATTCATATTTTTCTATGATATGATTTCCCCGTAGAGGTCGAACTCTTCGGAGTCTGTTATTTTGACTCGATAAATCTCGCCTTCCTTCAGTTCCTGACCGTTGTAGCGAATAAGCACTTCAGGGTCTACCTCAGGCGAGCAGAACTCTGTGCGGCCAATGTAGTAGTCGCCCTCCCGACGGTCGATGATGACGTCTAATGTATGTCCCACCTTGGCTTCCTCTATCTCGGCGCTGATACGCTGCTGTAGTCTCATCAGGCGCGACAGGCGCTGGTCTTTCACCTCCTGAGGCACATCGTCCTCGTAGTTGTCGGCAGCGAAGGTACCGTCTTCCTCGCTATAGGCGAAGGCACCCATGCGTTCGAAACGCGCCCAGCGTGTGAAGTCGAGCAACTGCTGGAAGTCGTCGTCGGTCTCACCAGGGAAGCCTACCATCAGTGTTGTCCTGATATGGATGCCGGGCACCTCGCGGCGCAGGCGCTCAATGAATTCGATGGTTTCCTGCCGGGTGATATGTCGGCGCATACGGCTGAGCATGTGGTCGCTAACATGCTGCAAAGCTACGTCGAGGTATTTGCACACATTCTCATGTTCACGCATCACGCGCAGCAAGTCCCAGGGGAAGTGTGTGGGATAGGCGTAGTGCAGCCTGATCCAGCGCAGCCCCTCAACGACGGCCATTTTTTCTATCAGCTCAGCGATGCGTTGCTCGCCATAGAGGTCGACGCCGTAGTAGGTCAGCTCCTGAGCGATGACCTGCAGCTCCTTCACGCCCTTACTCACCAGCCAGCGCACCTCGTCGAGGATCTCCTCCATCGGGCGACTCTTGTGGTGCCCCGTCATCAGCGGAATGGCACAGTAGGCACAATGGCGGTCGCAGCCCTCGCTAATCTTCAGATAGGCGTAGTGAGAAGGGGTGGTGAGGTGTCTTTTGTTGAGAGTTGAGTATTGAGTGTTTAGTGACTTTTCTTCTGTAGCAGGATAAATGTCACTCAGCAAATCCTCCAGCAACTGCGTGTAGTTAAACTTCCCATACCACCCATCCACCTCTGGAATCTCTGCTTCAAGGTCATGCAGATAACGCTCCGACAGACAGCCCATCACATAGAGACGCTGCAGGCGTCCTTCATTCTTGGCCTGCACCAGCTCGAGGATGGTGTTGATGCTCTCCTCCTTGGCGTCGGCGATGAAACCGCAGGTATTCACCACAGCTATCTCGCCTTTGGGATTGGGGTCATCATGGGTCACATGAAAGCCGTGAGCCTCAAAGAGGCCCATCAGCTTCTCCGAATCTACCAGGTTCTTCGAGCATCCAAGGGATATGAAGTCTACGGTTGGCATTAGAGGTGAGAGGTGTGAGGTGTGAGATTAGGCAAACAGAGAATCGACGAATTCCTTGCGGTCAAAGAGCTGCAGGTCTTCCATTCCTTCGCCCAATCCGATGTATTTCACTGGCACTTTCAGCTGGTCGCTGATGCCAATGACGACGCCGCCCTTGGCCGTGCCGTCGAGCTTGGTGATAGCGAGGCTGGTAATCTGCGTGACGGCAGCAAACTGCTTGGCCTGCTCGAAGGCGTTCTGACCGGTGGAACCGTCCAAAACGAGCATCACTTCGTCGGGAGCCTCAGGCAGCACCTTCTTCATTACGTCCTTAATTTTCTTCAGCTCGTTCATCAGGCCTACCTTGTTGTGCAGGCGTCCGGCAGTATCGATCAGCACCACGTCGGCACCGTTGGCCTTGGCGCTCTGCAGCGTGTCGAAAGCCACCGAGGCAGGATCGCTGCCCATCTGTTGCTTGATGACGGGCACCCCTACCCTTTCGCCCCAGATACTGATCTGTTCTACGGCAGCAGCACGGAACGTATCGGCAGCACCCAGATAGACCTTCTTGCCGGCCTGCTTGAACTGCCAGGCCAGTTTGCCGATGGTGGTGGTTTTGCCCACGCCGTTCACACCCACCACGAGGATAACGTAGGGCTTGTGGTCTGACGGCAGATCCCACTCAGCATTGTCTGCCGTGTTGTTCTCAGCCAGCAAAGCTGCAATCTCCTCGCGCAGGATGCCGTTGAGTTCACTGGTCGACACGTATTTGTCGCGAGCCACGCGCTCCTCGATGCGCTTGATGATTTTCAGGGTGGTGTCCACGCCCACATCGCTGGTGATGAGCACCTCCTCCAGGTTGTCAAGCACGTCGTCATCCACCTTCGACTTGCCTGCAACGGCACGTGCCAGCTTGTCAAAGACCGACGTCTTGGTCTTCTCCAAACCCTTGTCGAGTGTTTCTTTCTTTTTTTTGCCGAAAAATCCGAGTATTCCCATAATCTAACCTTAAAATACGTATTTCGAGATGCAAAAGTACAAAGTTTCCCACACACGTGCAAACATATTTCATTTTCTTAACCGCTTTTTTACATTAGTTTACCATCTTTTCTGCATTTTTTGCCCATTTCATCGGTATTCTGATTGTTATGGAGGTCCATTATTTGGTCTTTTGTGGTTAAAACTATCTTCGAAAGGCGACCGCCAGCCTCTTTTAATGCAGATGATTTTTGTGGGGTTTAACTTCTTTTAACGCAGCTGTGTGCGTTAACTGTATAATAAAATGTACCTTTGCACGCGTAAAAAGATTGTTTTATGGCATTTGACAAAATCAGGATTAAGGATATCGCCTTAAGAGCCGGCGTGTCGGTCGGCACCGTTGACCGCGTGCTGCACAAGCGCCCCAATGTTTCAAAGTCTGCGCTGGAGAAAGTTGAGAAAGCCCTCAACGAGATGGACTACGAGCCCAACGTCTACGCCTCGGCGCTGGCCTACAACAAGGATTACACCTTTGTGTGCGTCATTCCACAGCACACTAGCGAGGCCTATTGGGAAGAGATTGAGGAAGGCGTACAGGCAGCCACTAAGCGTCACCGCGACTTTCACGTGTCGTTGCGACTGGTGTACTACGAGCGCTTCAACGGCGACTCCTTCGTCGATGCCACCAAGGAGTGCTTCGAGGGCAATGTCGACGGAGTCATTGTCGTGCCTGCCAAGCTCGAGCTGACGCGTGAATTCACCGACCTGCTCACCGAGAAGAACATCCCCTTCATCCTGCTCGACTCCTACCTGCCCGACCTCAAGCCGCTGGCATTCTTCGGTCAGGACTCCTTCCAGAGCGGCTATTTCGCTGCCCGCATGATGATGCTCATCGCCTCGAAGGAACAGGAGATCATGCTCATGAAACAGCTCAAGGACGGCCATATCGGCTCGAAGCAGCAGAACAACCGTGAGACAGGTTTCCGCCATTATATGCGCGACCATTTCCCTGAAATCAAGATCACCGAGGTGAACCTTCCCCTGGGCGGCACCCGCGAGGAATACGACCAGATACTCGAGGACTTCTTCTCGACCCACCCTCAGGTGCACCATTGCATCACCTTCAATTCGAAGGCCCACCTCGTGGGACTCTTCCTGCTGCGCACCAACCGCCGCAACGTACAGATCATGGGCTACGACATGGTGCCCAAGAATGCCGAGTGCGTGCGTCAGGGCAGCATCTCCTTCCTCATCGCCCAGCACGCCTACATGCAGGGCTACTCGTGCATCGAGACGCTCTTCCAGGCCATCGTCCTGAAGAAGGAGGTCACCCCCGTCAACTACATGCCCATCGAGCTGCTGACGAAGGAGAACATTGAGTTCTACCGCCGCACCAACATCGGCTAAGCATTCCGAACATTTACAGCCTCACTCCGCTACTCAGCAACACCATTCCCGCCGCTGAGTACCGTTATTCCCATTCCTGAGTACCGCTACTCCCGTTCCTGATTACCGCCACTCCTGTTCGGGAACACTGTTACTCCCGCTTTTCTGAATGTCGTTCTTGATGATGAGGAGGCTGTTTTTGATGATGCGGAGGCTGTTTTTGATGACAAGGAGGCTCTTTATGAACTTGCGGAGGCTCCGTAGAAAATTCCCAAGGCTTGGGAAAACATGGGGAAACTCCCCAAAAGAAAGCATATTTTACGTCTTTTGAGGCCTTTTTGAGCAGGATTTTGAGGCATTTTGAGCCATTACGAGGTTCGGCATCGCGTGTGCTGCCTGTTATAAAATATCGTATCTTATTGATGTTCTGTCTTTTAGAAGAAAAATTATTACCTTGTATTACAGATTACAGTTATTACAGTTATTTTTTGAGGGGTGCTATTATCCCTATTATATATAACTGTCTATATATTAATTAGTTATACAGAATATAAAGAGGGTATACCCCCTCGATTATTAACTGTAATAACTGTAATTGTAATAGCGGTCTTGTTTACTTCTCTACCAGGCCCCTTGGTGTTGTACATCTGGCTAGCATCATACTTGGAACTCTTGGTCCAAGAGCCGTTGCCAACCATGAGACATTTTTCATGGGAAAAGTGTCGAATACTTTATAATGATGTGTAATTTGAAGCAACATAGTGATAGTATTTCGCGAATTTATACACTTTCTGGGAACTTTTTCATGTGAATAGAAAAAATATTCGTACCTTTGCGGCTAATTAAACAAGCGAAAAAAACATAATCATGGAACAAGCAACATTTCTGAAAATCAATCCTGCTGACTCGGTCGTCGTCTGCCTGCAGCCAAAGAAGAAGGGCGACGTGATAGACATCGACGGACAGCAGGTGACACTCCTGCAGGACACCCCCGCAGGTCACAAGGTGCTCTTGCGCGACGTGCGCGAGGGCGAGAACATTATTAAATACGGCTATCCCATTGGCCACGCACGTAAGGACCTGAAGGCCGGAGAATGGGTAAACGAGGAGAACTTGAAAACCAACCTCATTGGCACGCTTGAATATACATATCAGCCTGTAAACGAAAAACTTAGCATCAAGAATGAAAACCGCACCTTTAAGGGATTTGTGCGAAAGAACGGCGACGTGGGCGTGCGCAACGAGATATGGGTGGTGCCCACCGTTGGCTGCGTCAATGGCGTGGCCGAGCGACTGGTGAAACAACTGCAGCGCGAGACGGGCTGCGAGGGCGTAGACAGCATCTATGCCTGGCATCACAACTATGGCTGCTCGCAGCTCTCGGAAGACCATGAGAATACCCGCAAGGTGCTGCGCGACATCTGCCTGCACCCCAACGCCGGCGCCGTGCTGGTGCTGAGCCTGGGCTGTGAGAACAACCAGCCCGACGACTTCATGAAGATGCTGGGCGACTACGACAAACAGCGCATCCGCCTGCTGGTGACGCAGAAGGTGGAGGGCGACGAGGTGGAGGCCGGCATGGCCATCCTGCGCGAACTCTACGCCATCGCCAAGGAAGACAAGCGCGAAGAGGTGCCCGTGTCGAAGCTGCGCGTCGGCCTGAAGTGCGGCGGCAGCGACGGCTTCAGCGGCATCACCGCCAATCCGCTGGTGGGTGAGTTCAGCGACTGGCTCGTGGCTCAGGGTGGCACCAGCGTGCTCACGGAGGTGCCCGAGATGTTCGGCGCCGAGACCATCCTGATGAACCGTTGCGAGACGAAGGAGCTGTTCGAGCAGACCGTCGAGCTCATCAACAACTTCAAGAACTATTTCCTCTCGCACGGCGAGCCCGTGGGCGAGAATCCCTCACCTGGCAACAAGGCCGGCGGCATCTCCACGCTGGAGGACAAGGCCCTGGGCTGCACGCAGAAGTGCGGACGCGCTCCCGTCTCGGGCGTGATGGAATATGGCGATCGCATCACGAACAACGGCCTGAACCTGCTCTCGGCTCCCGGCAACGACCTTGTGGCCTCTACGGCCCTTGCCTCGTGCGGCTGTCACATCGTGCTCTTCACCACAGGTCGCGGCACACCCTTCGGAACCTTTGTCCCCACGATGAAGATTGCCACCAACCCCACACTGGCCAAGAACAAGCCCGGCTGGGTGGACTTCTCTGCCGGACAGCTCATCGAGGGCCGCACCATGCAGGAGCTCGTGCCTGAATTCATCGACAAGGTGCTCAGCGTGGCCTCTGGCGAGAAAGCCCGCAACGAGGAGAACGACTACCGAGAGATCTCGATCTTCAAGAACGGTGTGACGCTGTAGCCTCGCACTCCCCTCCCTTGTAGGAGAGGGGCAGGGGTGGGGTGAGTATCTTTTTCATAGGAAGTTTTTATAACGTTTTTACAAAATCATAGTATGAAAAAATGGATGACCTTTGGCCTGCTACTGGTCGCAATGACGATGCAGGCACAGACGGCAAGGAAGTTTACGCTCGACCTGACCGACGACGGTGCAGCACAGATGGTGTGCTTCCTGCCTGAGAATCCTTCTGGAAAGGCTATCGTCGGCGTGCCTGGCGGCGGCTACTCCGTGTTGTCAAACGGACATGAGGGCATGATGGCCTCCGACTGGCTCAACCAGCGGGGCATTGCCTATTTCGTGGTGAACTACCGTCTGCCCGAGGGCGACCGCACGAAGCCAATGGGCGACGTGGAAAAGGGCATCCGCATCGTCCGCGACTCGGCTGAGGTGTGGAAGGTCAATCCCCACGACGTGGGCATCATGGGTTTCTCGGCCGGCGGACATCTGGCATCGGTCATATCGACACACGCCGCCTTCGACGTGCGCCCCGACTTCACCATCCTGTTCTATCCCGTCATCTCGATGGACGAGCGTGTGTCGCATGTCTGGTCGTGCCGTAACTTCCTTGGCGAGGACCAGAAAGACCCCGCCATCGTTCGTGACTTCTCTACCGACAAGGCCGTACGCCGCCATCTGACGCCTCCCGCCTGCATCATCATGGCCAGCGACGACCGTCTGGTGCCTCCCGTCACCAATGGCATACAATATTATTCTGCTATGCGCAATGCCGGCAACGAGTGCGCCATGCACATCTATCCTACGGGTGACCACGGCTTCGGTTTCGGACTCTGGTTCAAGTACCACGACCAGATGCTCACCGACCTGGGCAACTGGCTCGACGCCCGTCAGACGCCACAGCCCGAGGCTATCCGCGTGGCCTGCATCGGCAACAGCATCACCGACGGTTCTGGCATCGATATGGCTCCTGCCTATGGCTACCCTGCCCTATTGCAGAAGAAGCTGGGCAAAGGCTACTGGGTGAAGAACTTCGGCGTCAGCGCCCGCACCATGCTGAACAAGGGCGACTATCCCTACATGAACGAGATGGCTTGGCAGGATGCACTGGCCTTCAATCCCGATATAGTCATCATCAAACTGGGCACCAACGACTCGAAGCCGCAGAACTGGCAACACGCCGACGAATTCAAGGCCGACCTGGAGCAGATGATCACCACGCTACGTCCCGACCTGGCACAACCTGTGAAGAAGAAGGGAAAGAAAAAGAAGGACGCCGTAGCTCCCAAGCCGCAGATATTCCTCTGCACGCCCATCCCTGCCCTGAAAACTTCGTGGGGCATCAACGACTCCATTATCGTCAATGGCATCATCCCCATCCAGCAGGAGGTAGCCCGTCAGTACGGTCTTCAGGTCATCGACCTGCACACTCTCTTCGCCAGTGACGCCGACAAGATGCTCGACGACGGTATCCATCCCGACGGCAAAGGTGCACAGCGGATGGCCGACATCATTGCCGACGCACTGAACAACGCCACTCCCGCTGCCAAATAACATCGTATTCAGCTGCACAGCATCGTTCCCGCCTTTGAGTCACACTCATAAGCGGGAACGTGTCCTTTTTCCTGACTTCGTCACTCATTTTTAACTAAAATCGTAACTTGCTTATACAGAATTATTTGTAACTTTGCGCCGCCCAATATAGGGAGGCGCAAAAGTTTTTTTAACGTATTTTGGTCGTATGCATGTAAGATTGAAGACGAACAGGTCAGGCAGTATAAGTGTTATAGTTGTTGATAAGTCAGGCGGTCGCTACAAGGAACTGCACACTGTCGGCATCGCCAAAGATGAGTCTGAGATACCCCCGCTTCGTCAGAAGGGTCTGGAGTGGATACGCCAGCGTGAGTTGGAGATGCATCCTGAACTTGATTTGTATGGCGAGAATCGCAGGGCGTGCGAATCTGAAATAGAGATGACGGAACGCGTAGTCTCCAACATCGACAATATCCTTATCAATGGTGCGGAGCTGATACTGAACCGTGTGTTCGACCGTATAGGCTTCAATCAGATAGAGGACGATGTGTTCCGCAAGCTCGTGCAAAGCCGTCTGTCTTTCCCTGCCAGTAAGGCTGCTACTGTGGAGTACCTGAAGAACTACTATGACGAGGATCTGGATCTCTCGAAGATATACCGCTACCTTGACAAACTGAACGACAGCCATAAGCATCTGGTGCAGGACATCAGCGTGAGGCATACCATGGAGATATTAGGCGGGCACATAGGCGTGATGTTCTATGATGTGACAACGCTGTATTTTGAAACTGACCGTCAGGACGATTTGCGCAAGACGGGCTTCTCAAAGGAAGGCCGCCACAGCAATCCGCAGATTATCCTCGGCCTTCTGGTGAGCCTTGACGGCTATCCGCTGGCCTACTGCATCCACGAGGGCAACAAGTACGAGGGGCATACGATGCTGCCGGTTATCCGTGAATTTGTCAGCAAGTACCAACTTGATGATTTTATTGTCGTTGCCGATTCGGGGCTGATGACGGGCACGAACATCAACGACCTGGAGGCCGATGGCAGCAAGTATATAATAGGCAGCCGCATCAAGAATGAAGCGGAGGAGGTGAAACGGCAGATCCTGTCCTTTCCCAAGGTGAACGGCGTACTGCATGAGATAGACAAAGGGGGAGGGCGTCGCCTGCTCATAGGCTTTAGCGAAAAACGCACACTGAAGGACATTCATAATCGCGACAAGGGCATTCGCAGACTGGAGAAAGCCTACAAGGCAGGACATCTTAGCAAGGAAAACATCAACCGTCGGGGATACAACAAGTTTCTCGACATGGATGGCAGCACGACCGTCAGCATCAACTACGACAGAATACTGGAAGATGCCAAATGGGACGGATTGAAAGGCTATCTGACAAACACAGACATACCGACAGCAGATGTCGTGACCGCCTATCATAACCTCTGGAATGTGGAGAAGGCCTTTCGTATAGCAAAGTCGAAGATAGAAATACGCCCCATGTTTCATTTCACCCGCCGCCGCATTGAGGCACACATCTGTATTTGTTTTGTCGCTCTGAAAGTCTACAAGGAACTGGAGCGCCTGCTAAAGCTGTCCGACATAAAGATGAGTGTGGACAAGGTACTTGACATGGCCAAGACAATAACCACTATCAGTGTGTACATGCCACAAAACAAAACTCATTTTATCAAAACAATGCCCATGAAGAGGCACAAGCCAATAGCAAAACTATTCGAAAAAGAATTTTGGGAGGCGCAATGACGAAGTCAGGAAA
>Ga0310696_10008975_pt1 | contig 11611 bp, 12 predicted proteins | sample AusTroGonzalo_MG_4_FD_203885 | JGI IMG/M metagenome (GOLD analysis project Ga0310696, IMG submission 203885) | Bovine rumen microbial communities from tropical cattle in Woodstock, Queensland, Australia - Gonzalo_02 (v2) (version 2) | ecosystem: Host-associated > Mammals > Digestive system >...
TTCACCTTCGTGTTCTCGCGGACGGCCTGCCGCGGGATGCCGCGCATCAGGTGCACGCCGATCTTCAGGCCGCGTTCGTGCATGTAGTCGGCAAGCGGCTTGAGGCCCTTGCCGCCGACCGAGGACGGGAAGCGTTCCGGTCCGGGGATGAAGCGGCCGTACTCGTCCATGGAGAACTGGTGGCGGGCGTCACTCTGGAAGCCTTTCTGGTTGTCGTTGTACCACTGGTGGTCGATCACGAAGACGTCCCAGCCGTAGGGCTTCAGGTGTTTGATCATGGCTTCGGCCTGTTCCTTCGCCTGCGCTTCGGTCAGGCTGAGCCCGAAGCAGTCGAAGCTGTTCCAGCCCATCGGCGGGGTCGGCGCCCAGTCGTGGAAATCGGCCGCGGAAAGGAGCGTGGCCGCAAACATGAAACATGCAAAGGATAGAGCTTTCATTGACGGTTTCATGGAAACCTCCGTGTTGATAATGATTGTGGGGGTGTTTGAGGTGAGATTTGCGGAATGCGACGATAATATAACCCTGCCGGAAATCAAAATCAAGAGGCCCCCGCGGGGAAAAACGGGAAAACATCCGCCCGGACCCGCCGTATCAACGTGACGTAACTCCGGACGGATTTGTCCGGGCTTTTTTTTCGCTTTTTCCTTGACTTTCCCGCGGACGGGCATTACATTATTGCGAAAAGATACGGAACCCTACCGGACTTGACCTTAGTCACTCCGATTTTTCAGCAGAAACCATGGCCAGAACCAGACAATCCCGGACAAGACCGGCGGCCCAGCCCCCGGACCAGTCGGAACAGGACGCCTTTCTGCCCGGATTCGAGACCGGCGAAGACGCGATGTTCCAGCAGCTGTACGACCCCGGCTGCACCCCGCTGACGGACGAAGAGGCGGAAACGATCTGGAGCGAGATCGGCGCCCGTCTCCGGGAGATCCGTTCCCTTCTGGCCCGGTTCGTGTTCGTCCTGGAGGAACACGAGCGCATCGTGGACGTCTGCGCCTCGCCGGACAATATCGCGTCGATGTTCGTGGAATCCCTGCTGCCGGATGCCGCCCGGGCGAACCCGCCCTCGCTCCTGCCCGCTCTGATGAAATGGAAGGCGGAGATTGCGGAATTCCGCGCGGAACTTGCCGGATTCTACGCCGGAAGCCAGTTCAAAAAGAAGGCCGCCCGGGCGAAAATGTGGGAACGCTCCTGCGAACTCCTCGCCCGGTATCCGGTTTCCGGGCTGAAGGTCATGGAATGGTATCACGTGGTCTCCTCCTGGTGCGCCACGCCGGAAACGCCCGCCATGGAGGGGATCTTCCGGGACCGCCTGATGCCGGACCGTGCGCTGTGCCTGGAGGTCTTCGGGGAAATGCAGACGAGTTTCGAGCGTCTGGAACAGCTCCGGCAGCGTGTGCTGTATTCGCATTTGCGCCTCGTGATCAGCATCGCGCGGCAGTCCTGCGGCAACCCCCAGCAGCTGACCGACATCGTGCAGGAAGGCAACATCGGGCTCGTGAAGGCCCTGGACCGGTTCGACTGCAACCTCGGCCACAAATTCTCGACCTACGCCACCTGGTGGATCCGCCACGAGATCATGCGTGCCCTGGCCAGACAGTCGCGCGTAATCCGCATCCCGCAGCACATGCTCTCGACCATCTCGCGGATCAACCGCACCGAACAGGCTTTCGTCAAGCGCCTGGGCCGGGAGCCCACGGTAAGCGAGCTCGCCCGCGAGCTCGAGATGCCCGAAGCGCGCGTCCATGCCATCCGGCAGATGGCCCGCCAGCAGATTTCGCTTCAGGCGCCGCTTCACTCGCCCGCGCTCTCCGACGATTCCGACATCACACAGGAAGACCGCCTCGGCACGGCATCCGACAGCGACGAATTCAACCCCGAGCTGCACCTTTCGTTCCAGTTCCTCCGCGACGTCGTCCACAAAGCCGTCGACAGCCTCCCCGAACGCGACCGGAAATTCATCCGGATGCGGTTCGGGCTTGACGGGCGCGACCCGATGTCCATCCGGGAGATCGCCGAAGAGTTCCAGCTTTCGCGCGAACGTGTCCGCCAGATCGAGAACAGCGTGTTTGAAAAGCTCCGGCGCACCCACCCGGAACTGGCATCCCATTGGCAGGACAGGCTTTACTGAGTCCTCGCCGACGACGCGGATGCCGCGGGAAACGCCGTTTCCCCTTCCCGTCCTCACGGGAAAAAATGCACTTTTTCCCGCAAACGATTTGCATAATGGTGAAATATGCTGTATATTAATAGGTTTTGTCAAAAATCAATCAAACCAGCATAGGACCCTGTCCCAGAGATGGATAACTATTCCGATTTGCCCGTGGAACGCCTGAAGGAGATTCAGGCCGATCTGGAACGCCAGTACGCGGAATACCGTTCCCGCGACCTCAAGCTCGACATGTCCCGGGGAAAACCCTCCGGCAGCCAGCTCGACCTCACCAACGGCATCCTGGACCGTATCGACGGCTATATGGTCGAAGGCGGCATCGACGCCCGCAACTACGGCTGTCTGGAAGGCATCCACGAAGCCCGCAAACTCTTCTCAGACCTGCTCGGCATCCCGCGCGAACGCCTCATGATCGGCGGCAACTCCAGCCTGAACATGATGTACGACACGATCGTCCGCCACTGGGTCTTCGGCACGCACGGACACACCCCGTGGGGACGCCTCCCCGCCGTCAAGTTCCTCTGCCCCTGCCCCGGCTACGACCGCCATTTCGCCATCTGCGAAGACCTCGGCATCGAAATGATCCCGGTCCCGATGACCGAGACCGGCCCCGACATGGACCTCGTCGAACAGATCGCCGGGTCCGACGACGCGGTGAAGGGCATCTGGTGCGTCCCGCTGTACTCCAATCCGCAGGGCGTGTGCTACTCCGATGAAACGGTCGACCGTCTCGCCTCCATGCGCACGGCGGCGCCCGATTTCCGCATCTTCTGGGACAACGCCTACGGCGTGCATCACATCTACGAGGAATGCCGCCTGAAAGACATTTTCGCCGCAGCCGAGGCCGCGGGCAACCCGGAACGCGTCTACTACTTCTTCTCGACCTCGAAGATCACGTTCCCGGGCGCGGGCGTAGCCCTGCTCGCCACCGGACCCGGCAATTTCGCCGAGCTCAAGCATCACATGAGCATCCAGACCATCGGCCCGGACAAGCTCAACCAGCTCCGCACCGTGCGTTACCTGAAGAGCGCCGAGGGGGTCCGCGAACACATGCGCGTCCTGGCGCGCGAGCTCCGTCCGAAATTCGACCTCGTGCTCGACACGCTCGACCGCGAACTCGGCGGCACCGGCCTCGCCTCCTGGATGCGTCCGAAGGGCGGCTATTTCATCGCGCTCGACACCCTGCCCGGCTGCGCCACGGAAGTCATCGGCCTGGCCCGCGATGCCGGCGTCAAGCTGACCGGCCCCGGCGCGACCTTCCCGCTGCACCACGATCCGCTCGACCGCAACATCCGTATCGCCCCGTCCTATCCCCCGCTCGACGAACTGAAGACCGCCATTGAGCTCTTCTGCGTCTGCGTGAAGCTCGCGGGCGTCCGGAAACTCCTCGCGGAAAAGACCGCCTGACCGCGGCCGTCCGTTCATTCCCCCGCGCCTGTCATGCGACACGACGAACTCCTCACCAGCCTGAAGAACCCGAAGGTCAAGTACGCGGCCTCCCTGCGCGAACGCCGCGAACGCGACGCCCGGAGCGTGACCATCCTCGAGGGCTACCGCGAACTCTTCCGCGCAAATGCCATCGGCCTCAAATTCCACGAGGTCTTCTACTGCCCCGAGCTCTTCCTCGGCGAGAACGAAGGGCCCCTGCTGGATTCGCTGGCCGCCCGCGGAGCGTCGCTCTACCGCTGCACCGAGGACATCCTCCGCAAACTCGCCTACCGCGACCGTCCCGAGGGCCTGATCGCCATCATCGAGGTCAAACGCAAGACGCTCGCCGACATCCCGAAAGTCAGGGACGGCCTCTACCTCGTGGCGGAAACCATCGAAAAGCCCGGCAACCTCGGCTCCATGCTCCGCAGCGCGGACGCGGTCGGCGCCACCGCCATGATCGTCTGCGACAAGCAGACCGACTTCTACAACCCGAACGTCATCCGCGCCAGCACCGGCGCGATTTTTTCCGTCCCGCTCGCCGAAGCCACCTCCGCGGAATGCCTCGCCTGGCTCCGTTCCTTCGGCATCCGCACGCTCGCAGCCACCCCGCACACGAAACAGAACTTCACGGACGCGGATATGGCGCACGGCGTGGCGATCGTGGTCGGCGCCGAGCAATTCGGCCTGACCCCCTACTGGATGGATTCCGCCGACCAGAAAGTCGTGATCCCGATGCTCGGGCTGATGGATTCCCTGAACGTCGCGACCGCCGCGACGATCCTGCTGTACGAGGCGGCCCGACAGCGCGGCTGGAGGTCCTCCGCGGCGGCGGATTACGGCCTGGACCAGTTCGCAGGCGGCGAGAATTCCCTCGGTCGCGGCTGATCCCGGGGGGAGGCCTTCGCCTTCCTTGCGTCATATATCTTCATATCTTGCATATTTCCGGTTTTCCGGTTTGCTTTTTCGTTTTTATGTTGTATAGTATAATATCAACATATTTTTTATGCTAAAACAATCCAATACCTTAACAGGTAAGGAGAATAAACCATATGGCGGCAACACCCCCTGCTTCCTCCAGACGAACCCCGCAGATGTCCTGGGAGCTGCTTTTCCAGATCACGGATTTGCTGCGCGTACTCGGCGCTCCCGGAAATACGGTCAACAACAAGAAGATCACCCTCGGCAAAATCCGCGTCATCAGCTATCTTTTCGCCAACATGGACCAGCCGCCGATGCTGAAGGACATTGCGGAAGTTTTCGGGCTGACCCCCGGTGCGGTCTCCCAGACAATCGATTCTCTCGTGGAAGACGGCATCGTCCAGCGCGTGCAGTCGACCGAAGACCGCCGCGCGATCCATATCTCTCTGACGAAACAGGGCATCGCCCTGAAACGCCGTCACGACAACTACTTCACCGACTACATGGACCATTTCTTCCGGAATATCGACGAGAAGAAGCAGCAGATCTTCCTGGAAGTCCTGGAGCAGATGGTCGAAACGCTTCAGCCCGACGCCGAACAGGAAGCCGCTGAACAGGCCGGGTTTGAAGAGTGATCCTCGGGCATTCCGGGGAGTTTTATGATCGATATTGAACCTTGGGTGGCGCACTTTGTCCGTCTTCTGCGGGAGACGTTCGGCGACCGTGTTTGGTTCGCCGGACTTCAGGGCAGCTACGCCAGAGGAGAGGCGACGGAATCCAGCGACATCGACTTGGCCGTGGTTCTGGATGCGCTGACCGCGGAGGATATCGCGGTCTACGATACTATGCTGGATTCGCTCGACCACAGGAAACTGGTCTGCGGGTTCCTGTCCGGAAAAGAGGAACTGCTTCATTGGGAGCCGTCGGAGCTGTTTCAGTTCTGTAATGACACAAAAACGCTGATCGGAAGTCTGGACGACGTTCTTGCCGTCGTCAAACCCGGCGATATCGACCGCGCGATATTGACTGGGGCATGCGGCGTTTACCATGGGTGCGTCCACAACATGCTTTATGAAAAGGATGAGGGAATCCTTCGCGGCCTGTACAAGACGGCGAGCTTTGCAATCCGGGCAGCCGCATACCGGCGCTCGGGAAAGTATATCGCCCGCCTGGATGAGCTTTTACAATATGCGGATGCCCCCGACAGGCAGATCGTTCAGGCTTATATCGCCATGAAAGCCGGGGAGCCCGTTGATTATATCCATGCCTCAGAGATGCTTTTCGCCTGGGCGAAAGAAAGAATAGGACAAAAGGGCAGCTGAGTTTTTCAGGCTTTCGGCAGGGTCTTCAGGACGTCGGCGACCTTGATCGCGTTCATGCAGGCGCGTGTCCCGAGCGGGCAGACGTGCTTGAAACACGGGGAACACGGCTCCTTCCGGTACAGCACGGTCCATTTCGGAGAAAGCGGACCGGTGGCGGCCATGTCGGTGGATCCGAAGACTGCGGTGCCGGGGGTGCCGGCCGCGGCGGCGAGGTGCATGATGCCGCTGTCGTTCGCGACGCAGTACGCGGCATGCTGAAGGATAAACATGAGGGCATGGAGCGAAGTCTTTCCGGCGAGGTCCAGTGTCAGGCCGGGGATCAGCCCGTCGGCGCAGGTCGCGCAGATCGGCGCTTCCTTTTTCGATCCGAGCAGGATCACGAATCCGTTGTGTTTCTTCTGCCAGTGTTCCGCGACGGCATGGAACGCCCCGGCGTCCCAGCGTTTGGCGTCGCCGAAGGCCGCACCGGGCGCGACGATCAGGACCGGATGCTTTTCCGGGAAGGGTCGTCCGAATGCGGCTTCAAAGCGTTCCGTATCGAAATCGGGGTGCATGGCCGGCATGGAAACGCCGTCCCAGTCGTCGATGCCGAGCCGTTTCGCCACTTCGAGAATACGGTGGGTCTGATGAGGCGGATTGAGCTGGCCGGAAACGCGTTTCGGGAAATGAAGCGGCTCCCGGAGCAGGATGGAGCGTCCTCGGGCGGCCGCGCCGAAGAGCGGTTTCGCGCCCAGACAGCGCATCACGACGGCATCCCGGAGCGAATTGTTGAAGAGGATGCCCGCGCCGAAATGCCGGTGCAGCAGGGGAGCGATCTCGCTGCGGGTGGGGAACGCATGGGGATCGGCCACGGGGATGATCTCGTCGACCGTTTCGTCCAGCGCGTCCAGCACGGGCGCGAGTCCGGCGGGACAGATCACGGTGAGGGCGCAGTATTCTGGGAGAAGGCGTTTCAGGAGCATGAGGGCGGGAAACGTCATCACGAGGTCGCCGAGCCAGTTCGGGGATCGGACGAGCAGGCCTTCGCGCCATTGGTCGCGGGGAATCGTCATGGTTTTACCTCCGGGGCGGATTGAGCCGGAACGGACGGGCCGTCAGCGGCTTCGAGTACGACGAACGCAGTGGCGAGTTCGCGTTCGTGGCTGATGGACACGTGGATGCGGGTGATGCCGAGGCGTGCCGCGGTCTCGGCGGTCGCGGCATACAGCTTGATGAACGGTTTGCCGCGTTCGTCGGACAGCACCTCGATCTCAACGAAGGCGCACTCCGCGCACATGCCGGTCCCGAGAGCTTTGGAGAACGCCTCCTTCGCGGCCCAGCGTCCGGCGATGAATTCCTTCGGGTCCTTGAGCTCTGCGAGACGTTCGAGCTCGACGGGCGTAAGGATGTTTTTGACGAAATGGTGGCCGTGTTTCGCGTAGATCGAGCCCACGCGGACGCAGTCGGCGATGTCCGTCCCGATTCCGAAAATCATATCTGGTCTCCTTCTTTCAGTTTCGTCAGCAGGCATCCGCGTCCGGGTTCGTGTTCGTGCATCCGGTAGCTGTAAAATCCGAACCGGGAGACGATCACATGGTCCAGCAGGACGATCCCGAGCGGAAGGAGCGCGTTGCGGATATCGAACGTGACCGCATCGTCGTCGCGGGACGGCTTGCAGCTCCCGCCGGGATGGTTGTGGCAGAGGACGACCGACTGCGCTCCGCACAGCAGGGCATTCCGGGCGACCTCGGAGGGGTAGATGCTGACGGAATCGACCGAACCCGTCCCGAGCGTGTCGCATCGGATCAGGCGATTCTGCGTGTTCAGGTAGAAAACAAGTGTGATCTCGCAGCTTTTATCCCCGAGCTTCACACGTGCGTAGTCCGCGAAAAGCTGCGGCGAATCCAGCAGCGGCAGAGACTCCAGAGTCCGCGCCAGATACCGGAGGTTCGCGCCGCGGATCAGCTTCAGCAGCGTGATGGAGTTCTGGCCGATCCCGGGCACCTGCGCCAGGTCGTCCGGGCGGGCGTCCATCACGCCGGGAAACGAATGGAACCGTTTCAGGAGCTCCTTCGCGATCGGCTTCACGTCCCTGCGCGGGATGGAATACGTCAGGATGAGCTCCAGGAGCTCGTAGTCGAGAAACGCATCCTGATCGAAGGTCTCGAACTTCTCGCGCAGACGCCGTCTGTGCCCCGCCCTGTCCTCGGGAATCATGTTCATGCCGACCTCCGGAAGATCGAAACGGACTCAAAATGGCCGGTGGCGGGGAACATATCGACCATGCCCGCCTTCTGGATGCCATAGCCGTGTTCCGCCAGAAGGTCCGCATCGCGGCGCAGCGTGTCGGGAGCACAGGAGACGTACAGGACGGCCTTCGGGGCGAACCGGCCGATCTCGTGCGCCAGGGAGGCAGGAAGGCCCGTTCTTGGCGGGTCCACGAGGACGCAGCACTGCGCCGGATCGCAGGAACCGGCCAGGCTCCGGAACGATTCGCCCGCGTCCGCCGCCAGAAACGCGCAGCGGCCGGAGACGCCGTGGGTTTCGGCATTGAATCGCGCCGCATCGATGGCGGCCGAATCAAGCTCTACCGCACGGGCCTTGAGCCCGGAGATCGCCTCCGTCGCCAGAATGGAGAAAACGCCCGCGCCGCAGTAGAGTTCCAGGAGCTGTTCCGCGCCGGTCTCCCTCAGGAGCGCCAGGACGCGGTCCGCCAGCACGGGCGCCATGTCGGGATTGACCTGGAAAAAAGACATTTTCGGCACGCGGAAATCGCCGAAAGACCCGAGGCGTTCCGTCAGATGGGGGATGCTCCGCCAGGCCTCCGAGCCGGAGTCCAGCGCCCCGTCGTGAAATGTCCGCCGGAACGTGCGCTTCCGCCCGTCGGCGGAGGGGATTGCCGTCGTAAGGAGCCTGCGGATTTCCGGGTGGCCGAGCGGGCAGTCCGGCACCGGGACCGGAGTGCGGTTGTCGAAGCCGCGGTAGCAGAACGCGCCGTTTTCGCAGACAAAAACAAGTTTGTTCCGGCAGCCGTTGCGGGATGGCGCACCGAGCGGCGGCAGGAATTCGATGGAATCCGCGGCGGGATTGCCGCGCGTGAGAAAATCGGAAAACTGGCGGCTTTTCCATTCCAGCTCGCATTCGCAGGCCGCGTGGCGGTACACGCAACCCGGGCAGGTCCCGGCTAGCGGGCAGTCCGGCTCGACGCGTTCGGGCGAAGCCGTCAGCACCTCCAGCGCTTTCGCGCGTGCAAATGACTTCGCCTCATGCGTGATTTCCGCCCGGACCGTTTCCCCGGGGAGCGTCCCCGGGATAAAACAGACCTTGCCGTTCGGGAGCCGGCCCACGCCGTCGCCCCCGAACGCAATGCGGGACACCGGAACGGAAAAAACCATCAGTTCGGGAGCTCGCGGAAGAGGTCGAGCGGTTCGACGATCCTGAGTTCGCTCCGGATCTTCGCGATGGCGTCGTCGGGATCGGCGAAGCGGAAGATGATGGCGGCCTTGCCGTGGAGTCCGGCGGCAAAGGCATACAGGTACTCGATGTTGACCTGGTGCCTGTCGAGGATCTCGAGGACCTTGGAGAGGCTGCCCGCGGCATGGTCGACTTCGATGGCGACGACGTCGGTGATCTTGACGGCGAACTTGTTGGCCTCGAGAAGGTCGCGCGCCTTTTCCCAGTCGCGGATCAGGAGGCGGAGCACGCCGAAGAACTTGCTGTCGCTGAGCGAGAGCGTGGAGATATTGATCCCGTTGTTGGCCAGCAGTTTGAGCGCGGCATTGACCGTGCCGGGTTTGTTTTCGACAAAGAGGGAAATCTGTTTGAGTTTCATTCTGGCGGCTCCTTCTTAGTTGAGGTTGCGGCGGTCGATGACGCGTTTGGCCTTCCCCTCGCTTCTGGGGATGGAGTTCGGAGCGCACATCTTCACGAAGACGCGGATGCCGAGGATGCGTTCGATGGCATGGCCGATGGTGTGACGGATGTCCTCGATGGCGGAGACGCGGTCGTGGAAGATGGCTTCGTTGACCTCGATATCGACCTCGATGTTGTCCAGGCCGTGTTCGCGGGTCAGGATGATCTGGTAGACGGGGAGGACCGATTCCACGCTCATGATGGCGGTCTCGATCTGAGAGGGGAAGACGTTTACGCCGCGGATGATGAACATGTCGTCGCTGCGGCGGCCGATCTTGGCGATGCGGCGGATGGTGCGTCCGCAGGCGCACTGCGCGGTCTCGATGTGCGTGATGTCGCGGGTGCGGTAGCGGATCATGGGCATGGCGCGTTTCGCCAGCGTGGTGAGGACGAGTTCGCCTTCCTGTCCGTCGGGGAGGACTTCGCCGGTGGCGGGGTCGATGATCTCGGGATAGAAGTAGTCTTCGAAGATGTGGAGGCCGTCCTGTTCCATGCAGGAGCAGCCGACGCCGGGGCCAACGATCTCGGAGAGGCCGTAGATGTCGTACGCCTTGATGCCGGACTTCTTCTCGATCAGGGTCCGCATGGCTTCGGTCCAGGGCTCCGCGCCGAAAATGCCGAGGCGGACGGGGAGTTCGCGCATGTCGATGCCCATCTTTTCGGCGGTCTCGATCATGTGCAGGAAGTAGCTCGGCGTACAGGCCACGCAGGTCACGCCGAAGTCCTTCATCAGCATCACCTGACGTTCCGTGTTGCCGCCGGAGGCCGGGATCACGGTCGCGCCGATGTGCTCGAAGCCGCCGTGGGCGCCGAGGCCGCCGGTGAAAAGGCCGTAGCCGTAGGAGACCTGGGCGATGTCGCCTGCATGGACGCCGACCGCGGCAAGAGCGCGGGCCACAGCGGTCGACCACACATTGAGGTCTTCGCGGGTATAGGCGACGACGATGGGCTTGCCGGTCGTGCCGCTGGATGCGTGGAGACGCACGACGTCCTTCATGGGCGTGGCGAAAAGCCCGAAGGGATAGGTATCGCGGAGGTCGGCCTTCACAGTAAACGGAAGATGGCGGATGTCTTCGAGCTTCTGAATGTCGTCCGGCTTGATGCCGCGTTCGTCGAGACGGGCCTTGAAGAGCGGGACGTTCGCATAAGCGAGTTCGACCATATCGCGCAGCCGTGCGAGCTGGAGCGAATGGAGCTGTTCCTGCGGGATGAAGTCCATCGCGCTGATGGGATTCATCGGGACTGCCTTTGTGGGTTTCATGGTGGTGCCTTGGGTAAAGTGATATGGTTTGGGGGAATCAGACAAGGTTTGCGCCGCGGCGGAATGCCAGGACGTTTGCCTCGCCGACGGGGCCGGCGAAATTCTCGCGGATGAGGGTCTCCCACAGGTCCGTGGGGAATTTGAGGTAGCGGTTCAGCACGCCGAGCATCGCGATGTTCGCCATGCGGGATTTCGCGTCGTCGGCGGAGAGGTCGGACGGGCGCACGATGACCGTGGCGTCGTTCAGGTACGGACGGGCGACTTCGATCTGGTCCTCGGAGACGGCCACGAGGTAGTCGGTCATGCCGATCGGGACCATCGGGCTGAGGACTTTTTTGCCGAAGCGGACGTCGCTGGAGACGGAGCCGCCGCGCTGGCTCATGCCGTGGAGTTCGCTTTTCTTGACGTCGAATCCGAGGCGGAACGCGGCTTCGGTCAGCATATCGGATGCGCGGATGATACCCTGGCCGCCGATGCCGACGAACAGGACGTTGGTAATGTCACGACTCATTTTTTCACCTCGGTGGAATTGGCCATTTTCGCCATCTTTTTCATTTGCATGAGGCACGGACGCCGCACGATGATGACCGTGGCGTCGTTCGCCGCCAGGCG